>RCMY010002582.1_pt1 | contig 16339 bp, 13 predicted proteins | sample 2041341 | NCBI WGS metagenome assembly RCMY01 (sample SAMN09708234, study PRJNA481090) | Marine sediment metagenome, whole genome shotgun sequencing project. | reverse complement strand
GGACATCTCGCGCACCTCCGGCTTTCCAAAGAACACACTGAGCCGCGCTGTTAACCGGCTGGAACTTATGGGCTTGATCGAAGCGCGCAGCAAAGCCCCCGGTGGCGGGCGCAAACAGGCGCTGCACCTGTCCGACAAGGGGTGGAAACTGTTTCACGCAACCCGCCCCGCATTTGAGGCCCAAGAAAAGCGCATGCTGGCGGCGCTGTCAGCGTTGACTATCCCGGAGTTATTGATCCAGTCCCCCAGTTGGTCGTCGAAGTTGTCCATCCGTTCAGGATCCACATTGAACGGGGGCTCGATGAGACGATCCTGCAGCTCATCAATGGCCTCATTGGCGCGAAGTTCGATCTCCGGCGCCTGATCCACAACCTGGCGGACCACAAATGACCCCATGAGGGTCAAAAGGAGGATCGAGCCAACGAAGACGATCACGGCGGCCAGAGACCGGGGGACCCCAGACCTGCGGAGTCTTGTTGCGAGCGGCTGGAGGACGCTACCGATCAGCATCGCCGTGATGATTGGCAGAGCCACCGAACGGACCCGGCCAAAGATCAGAAAACCGAGGTACGCCACCGCAGCCACGGAAAGGATCCGCAGGCTGATGATCCCGGCGGTTTCCAACACCTTGGTGTCTGCGCCATCTGAGATCATCGGAACACGATCACGTATCCCCCGCCGAGCCTTTGCATTTGAATCAACCACGCCTCAACTGTGGCAGATCGTCGGGATCATGTGTGATTCACTCACCTTGGTGCCGAACACGATTGGCGTACCGGGAGACCAGCGTCGCCGGCGGCGACACGTCAAATGAGCACCGGACCGCTGGAGCTGAGCTACTAGGCTTCAGTGTCCGACGGAGTGGAGGAAAACGAATGGTTGCTAGTGGTGGGTTGCCCAGTCGAGCGAAGGCGGCGGCGAAGTCCATAGTAGGGACAGACCCAGTGCTCGTTGACCTAATTCACGCCATCAAGAACGAGATCACGGCTCAGCTGAATGACGTGCAGATTAAGGTACGCATGAACGCCGAGAGCGCCGCCGAGGAACGGGCCGTTCTAAGCTTGCGAATCCAATCCGTGAGAGATGAGACCCAAGCGGCAAGGACCTCACTCGAAGACACTATCCAGCGGCTGGCACCATCCCTCAAATTGAAAGACCTTGAAGACGAACGCGCCCGCCTCACAGACATCAACGGCGAGGTAGCCCATTTTCTCAACTACACGGGTTCCCATGCGGGACCACTAGCTGACGCCAATCTGTGGATCAATAATCCGGTGGTCGTCGAATGGCGTTCCGGGCAGGCAACCGTCGGTGCCGTAAATGAACGCATCGTGGAGATACCCTTCGTCCTGCAGGCACTTGGCAGCGTGCCCATCGGTGGCACCGTGCTTGATATCGGTGGTGGCGAAAGCACCCTTGGCCTTTCCTTGGCTTCCCTCGGGTATCAAACCACCGTGATCGAGCCTCAGGGCTACCCCTTTTCCCATCCCAACCTCGAGGTTCTACTTCATCCGCTGGAGGAACTCGATCCAGGCCGAAGATTTGATTCCGTTGTCCTACTCTCCACCATCGAGCATTTCGGAATCGGCCATTACGCAGGTGGCCCGGAGCCAGACATCGATGCCGACCAAAAGGCCATGGCCATCGTCCGGAAACTGCTAAGCCGTTCTGGAGTTCTGGCCCTCACGGTGCCCTACGGCCCCGCGTCGATCAATGATCTGGAACGAACCTATGACCGGCACGGGGTCACAAGCCTGATGGATGGCTGGCAGATCGAAACCATCAGCGTTGCCCGGCGAACAGACCGCGTGACATGGGTTCATGTAGCCAATGAACTGATCGACCCGCAGGAAAGTGGCTTCGTCGCGATGCTAACTGCAAGGCCCCTCTGAGGGTGGCGGTAATATTCGACCTACTCGGGGTTCAAAGCAAACTACATGGAGAGCGGGGGATTGCCCGATACGTGCTACAGATCGCCATCGCGCTTGAGGCGGTCGATGACACCTTGGTGGACACATACCTGATCCGGGACACGCTTCCGGTCCCCGGCAGTCTTGAACCTTTAATCCGCACGGGCAAGGTGCGTACATCCAAAGAGCTAGCGGCAGACCCGCCAGCCTCTGGAGTCTTCATAATGGGATCGCCCTATGAGTTGGGCGAGAACCTCGACAGCATTCTTCCCACCTGGTGTCGACGCCCATCCTGGCGACGAACGGCAATTCTCTACGACCTCATCCCGTTGATCTATCCAGATGTCTACCTTCACGACGAGATAAAGCTTGGGTACATGGCGAGAACGCGAACGATCGCTTCGCTAGACCATTTGTTCGCCATCTCGGAGGCTTCGAAAACCGACGCCGTTGCGCTGCTTACTATCCCGCCATCGAGTGTGACGATGATCGCCGCTGGGGCCGATAGCCAGTTCAGCCCACCGATCCGTCCAATTACGGTGATCATGGCCGAGCTCCGGCGGGAGTTTCCCACGCTTCGTCCCGATTATGTGCTGTTCCCGAGTGGGATCGAATGGCGGAAGAACGTACTGGGAATGCTCGATGCTTACGCTGCTCTTCCCCGCCAGGTTAGGAAACGACACCAGCTGGTCATGGTGTGTAGCACCAACGAACACGAGCGTGAACACCTCAAGTCACTGACCAATGAACGCGGGATTACTGCGGATTTCCTCGCAACCGGGTTTGTCGAGGATCGCTACCTGGTTCAGCTCTATCAAGCCTCGACCCTTGTGGTCTTCCCCTCGCTGTATGAAGGTTTCGGGTTACCAGTGCTCGAGGCCCGGCGCTGCGGAGCAGCCGCAATCTGTTCTGACTCCTCTTCCCTAAGGGAGGTCCAGCCAGATCCGGCCGCCCGGTTTGATCCCCTTGATCCCGAAGCCTTTGCCGCCAAACTTCACTCGACCCTCACTAACCCGGCCGAGATTATTCGGCTCCAGAACTCCACCATTCCACCATTCACCTGGGAGTGGGGTGCGGAACGGATGGCGCCGGTTATCAAACGACTCCATGAACAGGTCGCCTGTTACTCACCCAGAAAACGCCTGGCCGTGGTCTCGCCGATGCCCCCTCAGCGGTCAGGAATAGCCACCTACGCCTTCCGCCTTCTGGAGCATTTGCGCACCACGGCTGACGTAACGGTGTTCGTGGACGAGATCCAAGAGGGAACATCTGTACCAGAGGGCGTTTCCGTGGCCCGTACCGCTGAGCTTCTCTCGTTGGAAAGGCTGGACGGACGCTTCGACGAGGTGATCTACTTCATCGGCAACAGTCATTTCCATGTGGAGGCGCTCGAAATGCTGCGCCAACGACCCGGAGTGGTCCTGATGCATGAGGCTCGAATGACGGGCCTGTATTTGATGCAATACGAACTAGCGCGCAAACGCCTCCCGGGCGGAACTGTGGGCGGGTTCCTTCAGGAGTGGTATCCCGACAAGTACCGGGCGCACCTTTACCAAGAAGCGGTACTTCGAGCTCCCGACGCGGACCGTTTCGGCGTTCTCCTGACTCGAGAGATTGCCGAGCTGGCAACTCGGGTAGTGACGCATTCGCAATATGCCGCTGACCTAATCCGATTGGATTCCGGCGTCGACGTGGAGGTTATTTTTCCACACCCGATTCACGCCGGAACCCCCGCCCGTCCCAAACAGGATGGACCTCCTGTGATCTCGTCGTTCGGGATGGTCGATCCAGCAAAGAACCCAGAACTGCTCATACGGTCGCTCGCCATAATCCGTCAAACGCTCCCGGACGCCACCCTTAGATTCCTGGGCCAAGAAGCTGATAAGGAAACCACTGAGGTCTTGCGCGCACTCATAAAACGCGAGCAACTGGAAGATGCTGTTGTATTCACAGGGCATCTCACCGACGATGAGTTCGCCGTCGAACTGGCCAGCACAACGGTGGCAGTCCAACTTCGCCGATTCACCAATGGTGAGTCCTCTGGTGCGGTTGCCGATCTCATCGGCTCGGGTGCCGCTGTGGTAGTGACAGAAATCGGTGCGATGGCGGAATTGCCACCTGAGATCGTGGAGTTCGTATCGCCGTCCGATGGAGCAACCGAACTCGCCAGCTGTCTACTACGACTGCTCGGCAACACAGATATGACGCGATCAATGAAAGAGAACGGCCGCCTCTACGCCATCGAGAACAGCTACAAGAACGCTGGCATTCAACTCAGCAAGATTCTCTTTGGATCAGAGGAAACCCACCAGTTAGACCCGGGAACCAGCCGAAGTGCCTATTCCCCGGAGTGAAAAACTTTGACCTTCAGTTCTTCACCAAATCATTCGAGAGTGTCGAACCAAGAGCTGGGCGTCGCTAGCCGAACCGACCGAGACGGCTAGAGTTTCTCCTCTAATGACTTCGATGATCCCGTTCAATCGTCCATGCATGGCCGGGAACGAATTGGAGTACATTTCTGAGTCCGTTCGGTCAGGCCACACCTCCGGCGGAGGGCCATTCACCTCTCGTGTAACCGACATGTTGAAGCTGGCGTGCGAAGCTGAGGCGGCATTCCTCACAACGTCGTGCACCGACGCACTCGAGATGTCTGCGATGCTCTTGGATCTTGGCCCCGATGACACTGTCATTGTGCCTTCCTTCACCTTCACGAGCACAGCATTGGCATTCGCTCGCCAGGGCGCAAACCTACTCTTTTGTGACATCGACCCGGTCAGTCTAGGACTGGACCCAGCCGACGTTGCACGAGTCATCGACGAACGGGTCAAAGCTATCGTCACGGTCCACTACGCTGGCGTGCCCAGTGCCGTCGAAGAACTACGTGACTTGGCAGACTCCGTTGGGGCTGCGCTGATCGAGGACAACGCCCACGGCTTCCTGGGACGTCACAATGGCAAACCGCTCGGTTCCTTCGGACGCATGTCAACGCTTAGTTTCCACGAGACCAAGAACTTCATCTGCGGCGAGGGGGGCGCGCTCATCCTCAACGACGACCAAGATGTCGATCGAGCACACATACTTTTGGATAAAGGCACCAACCGTCGCCAGTTTCTGGACGGAGCAGTCGACAAGTACACATGGCAGGGGCTGGGTTCGTCATTCGGGCTGAGCGACATGCTTGCAGCCTTCCTGGCAGCACAACTCGAGCAGGCCGAAACAATTGGTGCGCAACGTCGACGAGTAGCGACGACCTATCGCCGTATTCTCGAACCGATCGCTCACGACATGCGGATCACACTTCCCGTCGAGCCGCTGGACGCGGTTCCGGCCGATCACATGTTCTACGTCCTTCTTCCGATCGGCACCCGCACCGACGTCCTACGGCGAATGCGTGACTCCGGTGTGCAGGCCACCTTTCACTATGTCCCTCTGCACAGTTCCACGGCCGGTCGACAATTCGCACGGGAGTATCGTGAGTGTCCGGTTACCGACGACGTCAGCTCGCGCCTCATACGGATGCCATTCTTCAACACGCTCAGCATCGGCGAGATCCAGACGTCTGTGGACGCCCTCGTCAGCGCACTAACCTCGACCTGAAGCCGAAGGAAAGTGAATCGTCCTTCAGTCGGATCGATTTTGACCCGCAGCGACGTGTTGGACCGCCCTCCGTAGTACGTCAGCCGGTTCGGTCAGAGAAAGCCTTATCCAACCGTTACTGCACGCCCCATATGCGGCCCCCGGCACAGTAGCAACTAGGGAGGACTTTAAGAGATTCTCGGCGATCCGGACCGAGTCGGTCATCTGGTCGCCAACGCCCACGAAGAAATAAATCGCACCACCCGGATCGACAAAGCCAAGGCCGGCCGATCTGCACTCATCGCGAACTGCGTCGCGGCGACCCCGGTAGAGGGTGCGGATCTCTGCTAGGTGGCGATCTTGATCAAGCCGCAACGCGGCAATGCCAGCGTGCTGTGACACACTTGGAGCGCAAGTTGCAGTCTGCTCATGGACCTTCTGAACTTGATCTACGAGCGAGCGGGACCCACGGAGATAACCAAGGCGGAACCCGGTCATGGCGTAGGTCTTCGAAAAGCCATGCACTTGAACGGTTCGCTCCTCCATGCCATCCAGGCTTGCAATACTCCGAAGGTGCTCGATATCGAACAGTAAGTCATCGTAAATCTCGTCAGAAATTACTAGAAGGTTGTGACGTACTGCGATCTCCGCCACGCCCTCGATGAGGGCAGGTGGCCAAATCGCACCGGTCGGATTGACGGGGTTGTTCAGGATGATGGCCCGCGCTCCCATCGCGGCTTCGTCGAGATCATCGAGTCCAGGGAGGAACTCATTCTCCGGAAGCGATGCCACCGGCACCGCAACCCCGCCAGCTAGTTGCACCATGGCGCCATAGCTCAGCCACGAAGGCTGCGGGATAACCACTCGGTCCCCCCTCTCCAACAATGCTCGCATTATGCAGAACAATGCGGCTTTCGCTCCCGGAGTAACAATAATCCGAGCGGGATCAGCGGCAAGTTGGTGCTTGGCACTCAGGTGTTCAGCGATCGCCTCACGTAGCGGCGCTATTCCAGCACTTGGGGTATAGCCCGTGTGTCCGTCCCGCATAGCTCGGGCGGCGGCATCGAGCACCTCGGGGGGAGTCGGGAAGTCGGGCTGCCCGACGCTTAGATTGATCACCGCTTCGCCCGCAGCGATTAATTCCCGGGCGCGCTGTGCGCTGCGAATCGACGCTGGCGCATCCATGCCCACCACGTCGGTCGAGTAGCGCATTCAATCACGATCCTTCGTTGAGGTATGCCTTCTCACAGATCGTCTTGAACGTGGACCATTTCCTTCGGTCGATGCACTCATACCAGATGTCTTCCTGTTCCTCAATCCACTCGAGCTTGGTGATGAACTCGGGGGTTTGCTCGTCTCTCGGGATCAGGACGACGCCAGTGTCATCGCACACAGCTATCGCGCCTTCGCTTCGCTCACGGGCGACGCGTAGTTTCTCCGGGTCTGGAGGATTCTCTGGCTTGCGGTTGAAGCAGCCGACTGGATTATATCCAGCGCACCAGATTGGCCAGTTCTCCTTCATCAGACGGTGTACATCGCGCATGTTGCCATTGATCACGAGGCCACGAGACTGCTTGTAAAGAAGCAAGTATTTGGCCACGATGTCACCAAACACAGCACGCTCATCGCAGTCGATCGCGTCAACGAGTACCACGGTTTCTTCTTCTACCGCCTCCGCCTGTTCGTGAACTGGCCAATTGCTCTCCTCCCACGTGTAGATCCACGAAACGCGCCCTACAGCGAAGTGACCTGGGCTGATCGCTCGCAACCCTCCAATTGATCCGGACTTCCCCAGGCAGTCTGAAACCTCGGTGGTGCTTACCCGGTTACGACGGATGTAGTCGATGATCTGGAATTGGATATCGGTCTCGCTCATATTGATCCTCTAGTTTGGTGGTCTAGGAAACTATTGAAGACGGCTCGTTCGGGATCAAACCCGTCGTCTTTGAAAACGAAAACGCTGAACTCGAAGGGCATGTAGTCGTTTCTCATTACCACGTTTCGGGAGAGCGAGAATGCAACTGACAGCACCCACTCTGGACTTGCGTGAAAAGTGTGCTCAAGGCGATGATCCACCTTGTCGGAGAGGAAGTCGAAAGCAAATCCATCCCGGCACAGATCAAATGTGCGCCGCATCGCTGCTTCAATGAATGCCTCGTTGTCCACCCCAGCAAGGCGATGGTTGAAAACACCAGAAGCAACGGCGTAGTCGAAGCCAGAACCGAACTCAAGTTCGAGGAAGTCACCGATCAAGAACGTGTGGGCCGGCCATCGCCGTCGAGCCTCCTCAATCAGCGGTTCGACCAGGTCAACACCCGTGTAGGAATTCAAAGGACCGAATTTCGTGCCCAACGTAGAAAGGAGATCGCCGAACCCACATCCGATATCGAGCACGGACTTGTCATTGAAGTCGTACTGCGAGCTGAGCACGTCAAATCGAATCGGCTGACGCCCCTTCTTCCACCCCAGTGTCAGCGGGGAATACCCGTGCTCGGAGTATCGGGCAGAGTAACGTTCGACCGTGCGGCGTCGATCCTCACCGGGCATCTTCATCCTGAAGCCTTTGTGCCAAACATTAGCTCCAGATTCCTATGAGCGATGTTGTGCGCCTTCTCTGTTTCAAGACCTGTGGAAAGTGCGTCGAAGCGTTCCCTGAACTCAGCAAGAGAAATCTCTGGGTGATCCGAACCCACGCAAATGCGCTGGTCAAAATGTTCGAAGAGATACCGAATATCCAGATCGATCGAGCTACCGGCGTATCGAACTAACGTAAATGAGAGGTCCAGTAACACGTTCGGATACGGCCGAATCGCCTCGGCCCATTCCAGGCAGTTCACCACACCACCGTGCAACAGCACGATTGGGGAATCTCCACATTGGTCCAACAACGCGAGCACGTCATCTAGGGTGCGTCCCGCCCTCGGACGTCCCTTCTCATAACCGTAGGTGCAGAGCAGCGTCGGCATCCCAACCTCGCTGATCAGTTTTGGGAGAGCCGGTAGTCGGAAATCGATACCACAACGGCGAGGATGGACCTTGACTCCACGAAAGCCCAGCTTCTGGAATCTCTCGAAATCGCCCACTCGGGGATCGCACCATGCAACGGGATAAGCGCCCGGCACGGCTTCGGTCACCCACCCTACGTAGTCCGCCTCCACGTAGCCACCCACGGTTTCGCCCATGCCGACGGCGAGAATGGAGGTAACCCCGTTGGCGTGCATAGCCGCCACAAGATTGTCTGCCCGGCTGCTGCCTGTGTACTTGGGACCCAACCAATCCCCGGTTGGCATCGGGTGCGTGAGACTATCGAAGAGTGGCACTCTAGGCATAGTGGACCCTCACCATTTCCCTGACCCGCTCCACCAAGCCTTCCAGCTCGCCGACGGTATCGGCGTGAGCGATCATGTACATATGCCGCGAGCGATCGTCGGTCGGTGGATGCAATGTGTCTCCTACGCTGAAACTGACGCCCAGATCGCAGACTCCGTCGAGGTGACGCGCAGCACCTAATCCTTCGATTGCTGCGACAACCCCAGGCTCGAAGTTGAAGAACTCGAGGACAACGTGCCGCTCGATGTTGGCGGGTTCCACGGGACCGGGATCGTGGCCGAGTGCCATACGCAGCAAGGCAGCGTTCGCGTCTACGCCCGACATCAGTGGAACTACATCGGAGGAAACTCTCGTCCCACCACCCCGAGCTGCGGTTTCGATCAAGTAGAAGGCGTCGTCGGCGTATTTGTATTCGGTGTGAGTGAGGCCGAAGCGCAGATCCATTTGATCAATGAAGCGGTCATGCTGCGCAACCAACGCATCCTGGTCAAACGATGTGTGATGAGATGAATACAGCAGACGCCGTGCCACCATCGGATTGTGGGCATAGTGATCCTTGGCGGACACGGCGAGCGTAACGTGGCGGTCAGGGAGCTTGATGCCTTCCACCGTCAACTCGACCCCGCCGATGAACTCTTCAGCCAACACCTTTCCGTCTGAACAAAACGGCAAACTGAAGTTCCACGCAGCAAGCAAGTCTTGTTGACGATCGACCTTGATCACGCCCCTACTGGATTGATTACTCTTTGGCTTCACCACGATCGGACCCTCACACTGGTCGAAGAATCGCCCCAGCGAAGCCGGGTCTCCGCAGACCGCGAACCGCGGTGAAGGAAACGAGTGGTCTCGACAGAAGGACCGCATGGTCGCCTTATCTGTGAAGCGGTGAGCGCCGTCAACACCGATGCCGGGCAGATCGAGTTGTGCACAGAGGTACGCGACCGTTGGTACAGCTATGTCGCTCTGGTCGGTGACGATCGCATCCGGGTCAAATTCACGAGCAATCGCAAGGTTGGCCGCAAGATCCTTTACGTCGGCGACGCGACCAACATCGGCCAGCGCGAATCCCGCCGAGTCCTCGTGGAGATTGGAGTTGATCACGCAGTAACCCATTTCCTTGGCCTTGGCGATAAGAGGAACTTGCCACTCCCCACCTGCCACAACCATGACACAGGGGGTTTGTCGTTTAGGAGCCATTGAAGGTCGTCTGCTCGATCAAATAGTACGGACGTTCCTTGACCTGATCGTAGATACGGCCCACATAGGCCCCGACAACCCCGAGGCTCAGCATGACCACGCTGGCCAAGAAGAACAACGCAACCATGATGCTGGCAAAGCCGATCTCTGCGATCCCGCCACTTAGGCGTAGGTACACGATCCAGAGCGAGAGCAGGAAGGTCGTGGCACAGAGAAGCATGCCAAATTTGACCATTAAGACGAGCGGCTTATTCGAGAACGAAAGGACACCGTCGGCTGCGAGTGCGAAACGTCGCCGCAATGTGTATGAACTCTGCCCGGCAAAACGTTCCGATTGAGGGACGTCGATATGAGCAGTCCGAAAGCCCATCCATTGAATCATTCCACCGAGGAACCGATGGCGTTCGTTCATCATTCGAAGTGCTAAAACAACTTTTCGCGAAAGGATCCGGAAGGTGCCGACCGTGGGGTCTGTGCGCGTCCCGGTAAGAAAATCAAAGAGGCGATAGTAGAGGGCTCCGAGGATCCGGTCCAGAGCTGTGGCCGTCCGATCCACCCGTCGCGCCAGAACAACATCGTGACCCTCGCGTGCTTTGTCATAGAGTCGCTCGATCTCCGCCGGTCGGTCCTGCAAATCTGCGTCCATCAGCACAACGTGTTGACCTTCGGCAAGATCTAGGCCCGCCGACAGAGCGTAATGCTGTCCGAAATTTCGACAGAACTTGACCCCCTTGACGCGTCGGTCCGCTCTGGACAGCTCCTCGATCACAGCCCACGAGCCATCTCCACCATGATCCTCCACGTAGATAATTTCGAAGCTCGAGACGATCCGTTGGAGCACTTCCAAGAGTTGGCGATTCAATTCCGCGAGGCATTCTTCGGAGCGATACACAGCCACGACAACCGACAATTCGATCATCGTTCGCTTCTTCGATTGCCGTTGGCCCCGCAGCGAGACTGGTGAGTTTTGACCACAGCTACTTGCGCCCGTGGAAGAAGAACGTTGACGCCATGTTCTCTGCGGTGTCTAGACGCTGGAGGAACAGGTCCAAGAACTTCAGCGGCCAGAGGATCAGCATGAACACGAGCGAAAGTAGGTTACGGAGAGGTCTCCACCCAAAACTAAGTAGCAGCGCCAAGAACTCCTGCGTCACCCAGACAAACGAAGAAGCCGGACCGTTGTATGCGCCAGAATCAATTCGCTCGAAATCTCGGTGCAAATAATTGATTCCCGGGCCCGTGTAGCGCTGGTAGTCATGAGGCGAGGCGTGGAACGGTTGCATAAAGGGGATCACGGAAAAGACCCAACCACCGGGCTTGAGCACGCGATGGATCTCGGCGACGATGGCAACCGGATTTTCAACGTGCTCGAGGACCGCAATGTCAAACACCCCATCAACCGAATCGTCCGGAAAAGGAAGCCGATGAATGTCGGTGACGACATGGACCCTGCGATAGTCCGTCATGTCGAGGTTCAAGACTCCGTCATGAATGTGGGAATTTCCGCTACCGAGATTGATTACGAGGTCGCCCCCACCTAGCACAAGCTTGTGATGATCACGGCGTACCAAGACAGGGGAAAATAGGTCGATGAGGAGGTAGTACAGGCGGGGAAAGCGCTTAAAAAAGAACTTCACTCGATCCATGGAATCGGAAATCTCCGCTGCATCTACCTCCCGGAAGTAGACCTTGCCATCCCGGGTTGGATAGGAGCGGCCGCAGTTGCCACACGAGTAAGTGCCATTTTCATGGTGAAGGCTCCCATGACACTCGGGACAGCAGAGCTGCCCCTTCCACCCTGAAGGTATCGTCCTCGCCATCAGCTCAGATCGTACTTGATCAAGTGCGGCGGCGAGCGCATGGTGCCACGGAGATCGGGGACGATCGGACCCGTTAGGGTCCCACTTTCCGGGCCGTGACCACCACTATCATGCGTCGATGGTTGCGGCGTCGAACAAGCAAGCGGTCGAGTCAACGAGCGACACTAGACTCCCGATCCGTTGAATCCGACGTTAACCCATGGGGGGGTAGGTTTATTCGGCCAGGCCGAACCCGTGTCCAGGCAGACAGTCCACGACATCAGCGCCCCAACGGAGCACGGTTGGTGGGCGTCAAGAGCGGCGCTCGCAGTTGTTCTTCCCGTGGTGCTCTTTCTTGTCCTTCGTCCTGAGCGATATGGCCTCAAGCCCAATCCCCTCGATCCCGTGTTCTACACGGGGTACGCAATCAACTTCGACGACATGATTCGCGAGGTGGGCGACAGCCACTATTTCGTGTCGCGCTGGTCCGCGTACCTCCCGAACACGGTGGGATCCGTCGTGTTCGGCCCGTACTGGGGTCGGCTGGTTGTTCGTTGGCTCGCCGCTTCGACCATCCTGCTGTCGCTCTTTCACCTGGGCCGGTCGAAGTGGAAACCCAACACCGAGATTGCGGTGGGCGTCGTTGCACTTACGACACCGATGTTTGTCAGATCCTTTATGACCGACTACGTAGAATGGTTTTTCGTCGCCTCCGGCATTGTCCTCTACTGTCAGTGCTTGGAGCCCAAGGTGCGCTGGGCGAGATCAATTCTGATCGGTGTGCTGGCGGCGCTGATACTCGTTGCCAATCCACCGGCAGTCTTGATCACTATGTTGCCGGGTGTCGCATGGCTCGTAGGACTCTGGCGCTCCGACGATCGCGTGCTACCGCATATGACCGCAGCCGGCGGAGCTGCCATAATTACAGTTCTAGCTGGACACGTCTGGTTTCGGGTGGTGTATGGACTCGACGTCTATCGCCCAACAATTGACTTCATCAGGAGTCCGGCGGCTGCGATCAGCGACCCACTGAAGTCTCCTCAGCTCGATTGGATGGGGGCCTACGTATGGATCTACGTGCCGCTCATCCTATTTCTCGGAGTTCTCACCATCCCATCTATCCGTCGCTCGATTCGAATTCAACAGCTCCCACTCTTTGCCCTGGCGGCGGTGGTGATCCAATGGGCCATTCAAGTAATCGATCAGTTCGGCCGTGACGGAATCGGCCTCGAAATCTCATACTACTGGAGCTTCATCGTCCCGTCATTAACTCTGGCGTTGGCTTCACTGCTTGGATTGGTGGACTGGACTCGACGCTGGCTCGTCGTCTTCGTCGCAGCATGGCTCGTTGTTCTCGTCCACCCAGCCGTTATCGATACAGCCCTCCCTGGCGGTTGGTGGTTCGCATTTCTCGTCGCCGCCTTTCTCATAGGTGTGGGATCCTTTCGTTCGCTCCCAGCCGGCGGAGCCGTTGGCGCTCTGGTTCTCTTCACTCTGCTCGCCCAAGTGGCGGCACCCAGCTATGACCCATCGGCCTACCACTCGATCAACACCAATCCGGACTACGACCGGCTCTTTCTAGGTACAGCCGATTCCGATGCTGAGCTAAATGCGGCGATATGGCTTGCCGACCAACTCGATTCGCTCGAGTCCGATGCTGACCTAGAATTCGCTGCGGGTGGGTTCGGGTCACTCGTTGTTGGGATCTATGGCCCGCACGTGACTGGAAACCTCCTTTCCACCCGAGAATTCGAGTTTGTCGACGGGGCTGATGGAGGGCTCAACGACGTCACCGAGTTCCGAGCCAGGCTGGGAACAATCGGTAAGCTTGCGGTGTATGGGCCTCCTGACTATGTCGAGAACGTTCGAAGTGAGCTTCTTGGTTGGAATAGTGGAATCGAAACACTTCTCGATGTCGTAGACGGCGCTGATACCCATTATCGGCTCCTCGTCCTCGACACCAGCCACGCCGACAGCCAGGGAGCGGTTCTCACCGGCGCTGATCTGTTCAGTCATACCGGCTTGATCGCGGGATCGTCTCGCCATGCTGCTGCCGGCGTCCATCCACCTGGCTTCTTGACTTTCGGTCCGTATATCCATTTTGACTCGGGCACTTACATCGCAAAATTCTCCTATCGAAGCGATGCACCCTCGTCCACAGAAGACGGTTTCTTCGACGTCGCTATCGGGACCGAAACTGTAAGTACCACGCCGCTGGTTGGTACAGACGGAGAAGGTGGCGAGGTGACTATCCACTTTGAAGTCCCGATAGGTGGGCGTGCAGAATTCCGCGCTTTGTGGAATGGCGGTCACGACCTAACGCTGGACACCGTATCCGTTTCCAAGGAATAGGGTGATCGGGACGATACGTGTGGAAGGTAAACGCCCTGGCTGCACCATCACCGCCAAGTTGGAATCCAAGTTCCGCTCTGGCCGGCAAGCAAGTGAGCAACGGTTTCGATGAGTGTCCAATCAAAAGCGTCGAACAATCTTCGTACTGTTACTGGGGCGCTCATCATTAATGGGATTCTCACCTACGCTTATTTCACGCTGCCAACTCGGGCCTCATTGCTGGATAAAGAAGAATTCGCGATATTTGCCACGCTGTGGTTCGTGGTCTTTACGGTTGGAGCGGGCCTATTTGTTCCATTAGAGCAAGAGATCGTTCGTGCCGTCGTAACCAGTGCGGAGGCAGAACAAGGTCGGATCTTTTCTACATTGGCGGCCCTCGGTCTAGTCGTCGCCGCCGTGCTGTCTGGAATGTCCATCGTCTTCAGAGATGGATTGGCCGATCTGTTCTTCGCTGGCGAGACCTCGACGGTGGACGCGTTTGCGTTTGCACTTGTTGGCTTCATGGCGTTCCAATGCCTGAGGGGATGGGCGGCGGCAAACCTGTCGTTCGGGAAATACTCCATGATGATTCTCGTCGATTCAACCAGCCGCTTGGGGTTGCTGTTGGTCCTATTTTCCACGGAGACGGCCCGACTCACAACGATGGCCTTCACGTTGGGGGCGGGAATGATGATCGCCTCCATCGCCGGTGGTTTCAGCCTGCAGATAAAACTAGCCAAACCGGATCCGTCCCAACTCCGGAGCCTTGCAGGGCGGTTCGCTGGACTGAGTTCAAGCCAATTCTTGGCTCAGATCGTACTGAACGGCCCTCTCCTCATCGCACCCCTGGTCGGCGGCGCAGAAAACGCCACTCAGGTGGCGGATCTGGGTGTTGGGCTTCTGCTGCTTCGCACGCCCCTCCTGCTCTATCCGGCAGTTGCGGCAACTGTTCTTCCTCGACTCGTTGCGAGTCTTGAAAATCAGACCGTAAACGTCTTCCGCCGTGAACTCTTCCTCTGGACCGCAGGCGGTCTTACTGCAACGCTTCTGGGTTCAGTCGTAAGCGCCATCGTCGGAGGACAGGTTCTGCAGTTCCTTTTTGGGCCTGAGTACTCGCTCCCGATCATCGCTCTGATGTGTTTGTTCGCTGGCTCGATGCTGTTTATCCTGGCTTCTACGCTCTCCTTGGGACTATTGGCGCTTCAGCATCGGGCCTTTATCATCGTTGGATGGGCCGGATCAACCGCTGCGGGGACCGCCGTCCTTCTCATTCCTGCGAGCTTTCTCTCTCGAATCTCACTGGCCTACCTAATCTCAACTTCCACTGCGGTTCTGATCATGGGTCTGAGCGTGGCTATCTTCAGTGGAAAACACGCAGCGTCGCCTTCCGGCCATCCGCCATCAGCAATACTCTCCTAGTGCGTCTCCATTTCACGGGCTCCCGCCATTTCATTCGCCGCAACACTTTTCCCCAAAATTGAACCCGATGTCACAAATAGCGAGAGCTAATCCTTTAATCAGGACACAGAGTCGGTTCCTCCGATCCCCGGGTCAAATATGAAAATCCTGGTAACCGGCGGGATGGGCTTCATCGGATCGGCGGTAATTCGTCATGCGGTCAAGACCAACCACGATGTGCTGAACATCGACAAGCTGACCTATGCCGGCGATCCCCGGACAGTGGCGGCCGTCAAAGACTCTCCACACTACAGCTTCCGGCAGATCGATATCTGTGATGACCTAGCCGTGGCGAAAGCCTTCTCAGAGTTCAACCCGGACCGGGTCATGCATCTTGCGGCGGAGTCCCACGTAGACCGAAGCATAGACGGGCCCGCCGACTTCGTACGGACGAACGTGGTGGGCACCACCGTAATGCTGGATCAAGCACAGAAGTGGTTGAGCGCCAACCCCAACCCGGACTTCCGGTTCGTCCACATCTCCACCGACGAGGTGTTCGGTTCGCTCTCATCAACAGATCCGCCATTCAGTCCCAGCACGGCCTATGACCCCCACTCGCCATACTCGGCCAGCAAGGCGGCATCGGATCATTTCGCCAGGGCGTGGCACCACACCTACGGACTGCCAGTCGTCATAACAAATTGCTCCAATAATTACGGCCCCTACCAATTTCCTGAGAAGTTAATCCCGCTAATGATCATCAAGGCGTTACGTCATGACCCGTTGCCCGTATATGGA
>RCMY010002580.1_pt1 | contig 16344 bp, 17 predicted proteins | sample 2041341 | NCBI WGS metagenome assembly RCMY01 (sample SAMN09708234, study PRJNA481090) | Marine sediment metagenome, whole genome shotgun sequencing project. | reverse complement strand
CTGACCGAACCGGCGATTGCCGGCATGCGCATGGGCGTCGCCCATTATGTCGAGAATGCCAAGGCGCACAAGGCGGCCATCGACGCCCTGGGCTAGCGCAATCGGCTTGTCATCGCGTCCATGTCGGTCTGCTGACGGGCCACTTGTGCCTGCACGGCGTTCCGCTGCTCGGCAATGATATCGGTTCCGCCGGTTTGCCCTTCGGCCGATTCGCGTTCGAGCTGGGTCCGGTAAAGCGCGTCAATATCTGCCAATGCTTCAACCGAAGGACTCCGCAGCATTTCGAGCGCAGCCAGCTCCATATGCGCCGCGACCCATGATTCGCTGGACACCGCTGCATTGCGCGCAGCATCCACACGTTTTTTTACCGCCGGAAGTTTCGCCTGAAATTGTTTATGCGCGGTACCGCTTTTCGTCACGGCTGCATTGAGATTGCTTTGCAGCTCTGCAGGCAGGGAGACCATTATCGGGGCGGGAACCGCCGATTCGTCCACTACCGCTACATCTTCATAAGGGCGCTTCTGCAGCGACGGAAAATCGCCCTGCTGCATCGCGCAACCGGACAGCGTAACGGTGACAATCGTCACCAAAGCGGGGAGTTTTTTCATTGCTCAGTCTTTAGGATAGGCTTATCCGGTCTGCAACGGCGAATATCCACGGATGAAGTGGAGCATTGCCGGGTCTCGTGAATAGCCAAAATCGCCTTAAGCCGGTTGACAGCACCAGCCTCATCGGTTAGCTGGCCACTCTTTCCAGCGTGGGCCGAAAGACTCGCGTTGACGTGCTTGTGCGCTGGAACCATAAATTTGAAACGGAAAAATAGCCATGTTCGCAATTGTGCGCACCGGCGGCAAACAATATCGGGTTGCCGCAGGAGATATTATCGCAGTCGAAAAATTAGCTGGTGAAGCTGGTGATTCGATAACTCTGGACGACGTTTTGCTGGCCGGAGACGGTGGCGACATGAAGGACCTTAAGGGTCTGACCGTTGCGGCTGAAATTATCGCCCAGGAAAAAGGCGAGAAGGTCATTATCTTCAAAAAGCGCCGTCGGCATAATTATCGCCGCAAGAACGGCCATCGCCAGCAGCATACAGTGCTGAAGATCAGCGCGATCGGTTCTGAAAAGGCTCCGGCAAAGGCTGCTCCGAAAAAGGAAGCTGCTCCAGCCGAAGACAAGCCGGCCGCAAAAGCCAAGGCTGCTCCAGCTGAGAAGGCTCCGGCCGAAAAAGCACCAGCGAAAAAAGCTGCTGCGAAAACCGAAACAAAACCAGCTGCTGCCAAGAAGGCTCCAGCGAAGAAGCCAGCAGCCAAAAAGCCGGCTGCGAAGAAAGAGGACTAAACCATGGCACATAAAAAAGCAGGTGGTTCATCCCGCAACGGACGCGACTCAGCAGGTCGTCGTCTGGGCGTCAAAAAATTCGGCAGCGAAGCTGTTGTCGCCGGCAACATCATTATCCGTCAGCGCGGCACGCAAACTCATGCGGGTCGTAATGTCGGCATGGGCAAGGATCATACCTTGTTTGCGCTCGTCGACGGCAAAGTGGAATTCCACAAGGGCAAGCTCGGCCGCAAATATGTGTCCGTCGACCTCATGGCGGAAGCCGCAGAATAATCGGACAATCGATAAAGGGTTGTCCACCAGCAGGATGACCCGGCAGGTTCCAACGAACCACCAATTTCAGGGAGAGGGTCATCCTCTCCCTTTTTTTGTCTCTCCCTGTCACAATGTCTCGATGCTGTAACCGTTCCCTCTTAATGGCCGGTCACAACATAGGGGCAGACGATAGCAGACTGTGGAGAGTCGAAATGTTTGCACGGACCGAAAGATTATTATTGAGACCCGGCTGGCCGGAAGATGCGCCCGCCGTTTACGAAGCGATCAACGATCAGGCGATCGTCCGCAATCTGGGATCTGCTCCCTGGCCTTATCGGCGCGTGGATGCCGATCAGTTCCTTTCTTTGGAAAGGCCATTGCTCCATCCAAATTTCCTGATTTTCCGGCGCACTTCGGAATCACCGCAACTGGTAGGCTCGATCGGTTTCGGCGACATGGGCAGTGGCCAGCTTGAAATCGGCTATTGGATCGCCCGCGCCCACTGGGGCCGCGGCTATGCAACCGAAGCCGCCTGTGCGGTGCTGGATATTGCCAAGACCGTGGGTCACCGCGAAATGCTGGCGGAGCATTTTGTCGACAATCCCGGATCCGGCAAAGTGTTGAAGAAGCTAGGCTTCAGACCAACCGGCCACATTGCTCCGCGCTATTCCAAAGGCCGCGGCGAAAAAGTCGATGCAGTCCAGTTCAAGCTGCAATTGGCTGAGGATAGCGATGTCATGCGACCGATGGCAGCATGACATCGACATAAAGCCGATCAGGCGACTTTTTTGAAACGTTTCTCAGGCGGTGGATTTTTATGCACCAAAGCTGCGACCGGGACCGTCCGGGGATCCATGATCGCCGCCTCATATTCGCTCTCGGCGAGCTGAATCAGGTGGCGATCATCAATATCCCAGGGATGGAAGCCGGGTTTGAAAAACTGCACCCACGGCCACATCGTCCGCCGCAGTGGCGCCGCACCAACCAGCGCATAATGGGCCAGCCCGGCCCATGCGCGAAAACCGGTGATCCCATCCTGCCGGAGCAGGTCGATAACGCCCTTGGTCCGGTTTATCGTGAAACCCAGGGAAATTTTGGCCATGAACGCGCTGCGGACATACCAGCGTTTCAGCGGGTTCCAGTCTCTGGTCATATGTAGCCAGGTATCATAAGCCACACCCTTATGCTCGACCTCTTCCGAGGCATGCCACAGCCAGAGCTTGCGCTGATCTTCGTCGGCATGTTCCAAATGGTGGGGATTGGAAATTATCTCTGCGGCGAGAATTGCGGTGATATGTTCGATACACATGGTCGCGACCAGATGCATTATCTCGGGCTGGGCGCGGACGTATGACACAACATCGGAAATCGACTGTTCGAGCCGCGAGATATCAAGATCGCAACTGGCCAGATGCTGGTTGAAAAAATGATGTTCGCGGCTGTGGGTTGCTTCCTGCTGGATGAAGGAGCGAATCTCGCCCTGCAACTTGGGTGGCGTACGGTCGCGAAATTTCTTCAGCGACTCGATAAAAAACGCCTCGCCCTTGGGAAAAATAGCCGACAGGCAGTTGAAAAACGCGGATGCATAGGGGTCGCCACCGATCCATCGACGCCGCTCCAAGGCCGCGCTGGCAAAATGCCGGTTGCGACACTGAATATGAAGATCTGCCGGCGTCGCGCTTTTACGGGGGGTATTTTGGTGGGGGCGTGCGGTTTCGATCGTTGGTTGGGTAGTCGATGGAACTCTGTCCATGTTTTTTATAAACCTCTCGTCTTGATTGGTAGCGACCCAACCGATGGTTCTGGTTAAGCGTTTAATAGACAAGGAAGGTTAAAGTTCGGCATCGCAGGATGCTTAACAAACATGATTTAAAATTGGTTGAGAAAGCCGAAAATGGCGGAATTACAGGCATCCGATAAGATGCAAATTGAAACCCTTTGGTTTATTTCCGCCGGTAGCGAAAATACCAGACGTCATGGCCCTGGCGTCTGGCCTTGGCTTCGTAGCGAGTCTCCGGCCAGCCACCCGGGCGGGTCGTCCAGCTTTCCGGGCTGTCGCACAGCCATTCAAATTCATCGCGCTGGTTCATAATCATACAGGCCCATTCGAGATAGACCGGATGATCGGTTCCGAAACGGAATTCCCCGCCAGGCTTCAGCTTCGCGGCGATCATTTCCATCGGTCCGTGATTCATGAAGCGCCGCTTGGCATGCCGCGCCTTGGGCCATGGATCGGGGTGCAGCAGATAGACAAAGCTGAGCGATCCATCCGGAATCCGTTCGAGCACATCCAGCGCATTGCCCATATGCAGACGGACATTGGGCAAGCGGCGATCACGGATATGCTGCAGCGCGCCAACCACACCATTGAGATAGGGCTCGCAGCCGATAAAGCCGTGATCGGGTAGCATGTCGGCGCGGGTAGCGAGATGCTCCCCGGCACCGAAGCCGATTTCAAAATGCAGCGGACGATCGCCATCGAACAATGTCGCAGACGACACCGGACCTTCGACCGGGACCGCAATTTGCGGCAGCAGCTTCTCGATCAACTCGACCTGCTGGTCACGCAGCGCATGGCCCTGACGACGGCCGTAGAGCTGGCGGATGGTGGTCGGATCACCTTCGTTATTTGCGTTCATCATCCTGAAAGCTCCGCTGGCATGTGCGCCTTCAGACGGCGGCTTTCAGTGCGTCCACCAGATCGGTCCGTTCCCAGGTGAACAAATCACCCTCTGCCTTGCGGCCGAAATGACCATAAGCGGCGGTCGGACCATAGATTGGCTTGTTGAGGCCGAGATGGGTGCGAATACCCTTTGGGGTAAGGCGAACCAGCTTCGGCAATATTTCCTCAAGCTTCTCTTCGCTGACTGTGCCGGTGCCGTGCAGATCGACATTGATCGACAGCGGTTCGGCAACACCGATCGCATAGGAAAGCTGGATCGCGCAGCGTTTTGCAAGCCCGGCCGCGACGATATTCTTCGCCATATAACGTGTGATATAGGCTGCCGAGCGATCGACCTTGGTCGGATCCTTGCCGGAGAATGCGCCGCCGCCGTGCGGGCTGGCGCCGCCATAAGTGTCGACGATGATCTTGCGACCGGTGAGACCGGCGTCGCCGTCGGGCCCGCCAATTTCAAAGCGACCGGTTGGATTGACATGGATCACGGTCTTGTCGGTGATAAAGCCCTCTGGCAATACCGAGTGGAACACACCCATCACATAGTCGCGCAATTCCTGATATAATGCAGGGTTGTCGCTATCCTTGAAATAGCCCGGAGCGTGCTGAGTCGAGACCACCAGAGCAACCGCCTCTACCGGCACTTCATTGACATAGCGCAGGGTTACCTGGCTTTTGCTGTCGGGCTCCAGAAAAGGCGCCTTGCCGCTGTGGCGATCAGTCGCCATCTGTTTCAATATCTGATGCGAAAATTGCAGGGTCGCCGGCATCAAGTCCGGCGTTTCGTCGCTGGCATAGCCGAACATGATCCCCTGATCACCGGCACCTTCGTCCTTGTTGCCACTTTCGTCCACGCCCTGCGCGATATGCGCTGATTGTGGGTGCAAATAATTTTCAAAAATCAGGTTCTGCCAGTGAAAGCCGTCTTGCTCATAACCGATTTTCTTGACGGTTTGGCGGACGGCATTCTCGATTTCTTCCAATGCGCCTGGTGCCCAATTGCCATCGGTATCGATCATGCCGTTGCCGCGAACTTCGCCAGCAAGAATCACCCGGTCGGTGGTGGTCAGGGTTTCACAGGCGACCCGGGCTTCCGGGTCCTTGGAAAGGAACAGATCGACGACGGTATCGGAAATCTGGTCCGACACTTTGTCAGGATGGCCTTCAGAGACCGATTCGGAGGTGAAAATAAATTCTGAACGCATGGCAAAATCCTGAATTATGGCCGAAAATGGGGTCGGCCGATGGGACATAAGGAAAAGTTTATATGTGCTTTAGCGAGCGCGCACGCGGATGGCAATGGCAGACAACAGCAAAATGATCGCCAGACCCAGCGGCAATATCTGGCCATAGCGCGCAAAAACCGTCGGTGACTTGGCGCGCGGCAGGTCCGCATCGATCCTGCCTGCCTGTCCCATCGGCACACTCGCCACGATGCCGCCATCGGCATTGATCAGCGCCGAAATCCCGGTGGGGGTCGAACGAATGACCGGCAAGCCTTCTTCTATCGCCCGCAACCGCGCCTGCGCCAGATGTTGCGGCGGGCCCCACGCGCCGAACCAGGCGTCGTTGGACGGGTTGAAAATGAAGTCAGGGCGATTGTCGCGATCGACAACCTGGCCCGAGAAGATAATTTCGTAACAGACCTGAAGACCAGCCTTGCCGAACTTGCCGAGATCGAGCGATCGGGCTCCGGGTCCCGGCCAGAAATCAAAGTCTCCGGGCACCAATCTGGACAAGCCTATGGCAGACAAAAACGGTCGCATCGGCAGATATTCTCCATAAGGCACCAGATGACTCTTGTCATAGCGCCCCAATGGCTCGCCTTTGTCATCGATCGCAAAGACGCTGTTGCGCGCGCCGACGGCGCGCCCTTCGGCTTCGTCAAATTCCAGCTTGAGCGCTCCGAGCACCAGCACGTCACCGGGTTTCATCAACGCACCCAGTTGCTGACGCACCAGTTCGGGTGGACGACCGTAATAATAGCGGGCCGGATATCCGGTCTCGAGATAATCCGGGATCGCGGCTTCCGGCCAGAAGAGTATGCGTGGACTATCGTCTTTCCGGACCGTCAACTCGGCCAGTTTTGAAAGGTTTTGCTGTTCGTAACCGGCCTTCCATTTGTCCTGCTGGCCAATATTGGGTTGGACGATGGTGATTGGAAAACCTTCTGAAGCTCCGTTAACGACCCCCGGCCGGGGCGCAAGGACTGCCGCCAGAGCAAAAATGACAATCGCGGGCACTGCCAGGATCAACATCTGCCGCCACCGCTGATCCGCAGCAGCAGATCCGATTTGCAAACAGAGCCCTGCTATGATCAGAGCAACCGCCGCGAGCCCATAAGTGCCGACAAGAGCAGAACCGGCCCACAAGCCCGAGGGCAATGTCACGGACAGAGGATTCCAGATAAACCCGCTGAAGACCCAGCTCCGCAGCCATTCGGTGATGATCCATGCTCCAGCCAAGCCGAGAATAAACGCCCACGGCCTTTTTCTGCCAAGCGACCATGCGACAAGAGCGGCCAACGCCGGGAACACGGCCAGATAGAGCGACAACAGGACAACCGCCACATAGCCCATCCATCCGGGCATCGCAGCCTGGAAGGTGAAGGCCTTGGCGATCCAGTTCAGCCCGATGATGAAATGACCCAGACCGAACAGCCAGCCGGCCAGAAAAGCGGCTTTGCGGCTTTGGGCCTGCATCAATATTGCCATCCACAGAGCCAGCATCAGCAGCGTCAGCGGCCACAGATTCAGTGGCGCAAAGCCGGTCGCGCTAATCCCGCCGGCAAGCAGCGATATTCCATAAGGATGGCGGGTGATCATTTCTTGAAGTTTTGACACCGGCGGCTTTTGCCGTGTTCAGGGCCGCCATTCAATTGCTAATTGCCGGAACGGGGATTTCATTGCTATTGCGTGCCGATGAACCTGATCTCTCTCCTGATGCTCGCCCTGTCGCAACCAGCGCCGAGCCAAGCGCCGCCACTCACCGAAGTACAGAGCCGCGACCTATCCTGCGTCGCGGTCATGGCGATCATAGCGTCTGAGCAAGAGCGCGGCGTAGCCAGTGCGCTTGACTATCCTTTGCTTTCGGAGCGCGGCGCTACCTATGCCGGTCTGGTTGGGGAACGGATCATGAGTGAAACGGGGATGACCAAGGAACAGGTGCGACAAGAGATTGTGGCAGCGGTTGCGGCTCAGCAAGCCAAGGGTGGCAATGGCGCTGAGGCAGACGAGGTCGTCAAAGCGGAAATGGCGCAATGCTTGCCTTTGCTAGATGCCGTGGTGCCGCCCAAACCCAAGCCCGACCTCACCCAGTGCGCCGGGATGCTGCAGCTCGCCTATGAGGAAGTCCATGACCGGGAAGGCTTATCCAAGACGGCGCAGGACCTCAAAACTCTCGCCGCCGTTCTCGACAGCCGCGCGCGCGACAAGATGCGCGCCGAGGGGCTGAGCGGTCAGGAGAGCGATATTATGCTGACCCAAGAGCGCGAGTTGATGTTGGCCGATTCAAAACAAAAAGAAGCTTTGGGTAAGGGCTCCGATCTCGATTTTGATCATTGCTTCGCGCTCGCCGCACCCGAAGACAAAGGCCGCAAATATGAGCACTGATCCGCTGAGTCCGCTACGGCCATTCCATCTTGCTTTCCCGGTACGGGATCTTGCCGAAGCACGGTCTTTTTATGGTGATTTGCTGGGATGTGAAGAAGGTCGCAGCGATTCCCACTGGATCGATTTCAGCCTCTATGGACATCAGATTGTCACTCATCTGGACGAGCGTTTTGATGACCGCAAACTGATCAACCCGGTAGATGGCGAGCAGGTGCCCGTCCCCCATTTCGGAGTCGTGCTAACGATGTCGGGGTGGCAGGCGCTGGCCGACAGGCTGACGGCAAATGACATCAACTTTGTCATCGCACCGACAGTCCGCTTCAAGGGCCAGACAGGCGAGCAGGCGACGATGTTCTTTTGCGACCCCAGCGGCAACGCGCTCGAGTTCAAGGCCTTTGCCAGCGACGATCAATTATTCGCAAAAAACTAGTCCAGCTATTGAAGCCTAGGCTTCATGCTCCTGCTTCCAGCGTTCGAGCGCATGTCCCAGTTGGCGCTCTGCCATATCACGGGCGGAATTGCGGGCTAGGTCCAGCGAACCGGACAGGCGCTCACCGATCAAGGCGTCACCCAGCGCCATCAGCACCAGCGCCAGCGTGTCTTCATGCATTTCGTGGTCTTCATGCCCGCCATCGCCGATATCGTCGACCAGAGCGTGAATCGCATCGACAATCGGATCTAGCGCGTCTTCGTTGCCGGTCAGCATCATCCAGGACCAGAGAGCCGCGGCTCCCTGCTTGTCAAACGCGTCAAAGGTGAGATCGACAATGTCTCGCACGCTACCCTCTCCGCTGCGTGTCTTCATGATCGCCTGCGCGATCACACCACATACCTCGTCGGACAAATAGGCCGCGAGCGCCTTTTGCAGGCCCGAGGCGGACCCGAAATGGTGCAATAGATTGGCATGGGTACGCCCGATCCGTCCGGCTACCGCCTTCAGCGTAACCGATTGCGGACCGGTTTCGATCAGCAAATCACGAGCTGCCGCCAGCGCCATGCCACGACTTGCTTCAGGGGATAGGCGTCTTTTTGCTATTGACATTTATGTAAGTAACCTTCATTAACCGTAGCTCAGCTATAAGCCTCATTTCCCATAATGGAAACATCTGATGAATATGCTTAGCTCCGTTAGCCCCGAACCGGAAACCATCCACACGCCGACACCGGCGGGTCATGAAATTACGCCGCGCGATCGCCGTTTCGGACGGGATGCGGGCCATCAACCGGGAAAATATTGGCAAAATGGCGATCCGGTCGCGACCGCCTTTTACAATTGCCTGTCGCTCACCTTCCCACGCGGCGAGGCTTTTTTCATCGAGAGCGTCAAAGAATTTCGTGATCACACGCCCGCAAAATTGCAAAATGAAATCCGTGCTTTCGTCAAACAGGAAATCATCCACAGCCGCGAACATCTGGCGCTCAACCGCCGGGTCGAGGAAAATGGATATGACACCAGCCGGATAGAGACGCGGATCACAGAATCGCTAGCGATGACCAAAGACCGGCCCAAGATCACCAATCTGGCGGCGACGATGATTCTCGAACATTTTACCGCGATCATGGCGCAGCAATTTCTCGCCAATCCCAAACATTGGGAAAATTCCGATCAGGAAACCGCTGATCTGTGGCGCTGGCATGCGCTGGAAGAGATCGAGCATAAAGGCGTCGCCTATGACACATGGCTATATGCGACCAAGGACTGGAGCCGCCGGAAGCGCTGGCAGGTGAAAGCAGTGATGATGGTCTTGATCACCCGCAATTTCTGGGGCAACCGCTGGCGTGATACGCTCGACCTGCTCGCGCAGGACGGTATCAGCGGATGGCGGGTAAAGTTGAAGCTGCTGAAATTCCTGCTGTTCAAACCCGGCATCGCGCGGGCGATCATCATCCCCTGGCTCAAATTTTTCCTTCCCGGCTTTCACCCGTGGAATGAGGATGACCGGCATTTGATCCAGCGAGCCGAAAGCGAATATGAAGCAGCGATAACCGGACGGCCGGCCAACGCCTAGCTAGATATCAGTGGTCAATGCGCCGCTTTGCTCACATCGACTTTATCAACCCATTCGGGAAAAAAACTGGGTTCGCGGTTGGACCAGCCGGGCGCGGTCGCGGCGGCTTCACTGATCGATTGCAGCAGGCCCTTACGGGTTTTCGGATGAAGATGCGGAAGCGATGCCGCCGCACAGAAGGCGCCGGGTAACCATGGCCTTGATTCCGGGCCGAGCAGCCGCTCGTAAAGAAAGCGAAAGGCCGGGAAGCTGTGGATACGGCCCTGACCCAGATCGAAAGCGGCCAGAGAGATTAGCGACGGCATGAATGCCTCGATACTGTCGATGGCGCAATCTTCGGGAATGGCCCGGCGTATGGCGTCCAGCCGACGGTATAACGACATCTGGACTTTGATACCCGCTTCTTCAACCGTGTCACGCGACCATGTTTCAACGGCATCGGACCGCTCAAGCCCGACGTCGAGCGAGCGCCGGATATAGCGCTGGGTTGCGGAGCTAAAGCCCGCGAATTCTTTCATCTCCGCCAGAGTCATAGCTCCGGGTACGGGTTGTATTTCCTTGGTCATGTCGGCTCGACTCCCTCTGGATCCATCCCACCCAGACACTTGACCAAAATATGGTTAGTAATTGATTAAAATTCTGCGTCTTTATTTGGCGCGGAGCGGCGAAACTTCGAATATTGCGCACCGGGCTTAGAAAGTTTCGACCAACCGCAACCCTGTTTCGACCGGACACGATTCCCCTAGAGACAATGGATACCATATTGTCCTAAGCTGCTCGGGAACCATGAACTGAATGCATATGAGAAAATTTGAACTCGGAAGCCACAAACCGTCGGTCGGACATCAGGTCGCTATCCTGTCGATTCTCGGATTCTGGCTTTTCTATGTGATCATCCTGACCTTGCGGGTCTCGATCGGCGATTGGCCGGCACAGGGCGAAATGGCGACCCGGCGCGTCATGGTGACGATCTTCGGAATTGGTATCACCTATCTGCTCTACCTGTTTCTCCGGCAATTTGAAGACAAGGCGCTGTCGACCCGGATCATCACGGCATTTGCCGCAGCCATTCCCTGCGCCATCATCATTGCCTCGATGAATCACTATGTCTTCAATATCTATTATCCGGAGAACTTGTGGGACGAGGCCCATGTCGAGAAGATGCGGGAATATCTCGCTCAGGACAATTTTGCGCTCAAGGTGATTTCCGAAGATGCCACCTCGCGCTTTTTCTTCATCGTCAGCTGGGCATCGCTCTATCTGACCCTGAGCTATGCCGGGGAAGTCCGGCAGGTAGAACGCAAGGCAGCCCGCTTTGCCCAGGCGGCACAGGATGCCGAACTGCGGTCGCTGCGCTATCAGGTCAACCCGCACTTCCTGTTCAATACGCTCAACAGCCTGAGCACATTGGTGATGCGGAGCCAGCCGGCAGAAGCGGAAGAAATGATTCTCAATCTTTCGAAATTCTATCGCACCAGTCTGTCGGGTGACCCGCTGGAGGATGTACCCTTGTCGGAAGAGGTGCATCTGCAGAATCTCTATCTCGATATCGAAGCGGTCCGCTTTCCCGAACGTCTGAGAACAAGCGTCAGCATTCCCGACGAGTTGCTCGGAGTGTTGGTACCCGGATTGATTCTGCAGCCACTGGTCGAAAATGCGATCAAGCATAGCGTCGCCCACAGCAAGCGCCCGGTGACAATCACCATCAACGCGCGTTCCGAGGGTGACAGGCTGATCCTGACGGTTGCCGATGACGGAGACAGGCGGCCCGTCGATCTGGATGACAATGGCTCGAGCAGCGGAATCGGCCTCGCCAATGTCCGCGATCGCCTCGAAACCCGCTTTGGCCGACAAGCCAGTTTGCAGACTGTCCGTCCTGCGGAAGGCGGCTATATTGCCCAATTAACCTTGCCATTGATGCTGGATAATCCATGATCGACGATATCGAATCCCGACCGCTCAAGACGCTGATTGTCGACGATGAACCGCTCGCGATCGAGCGTTTGCAGCTGCTTTGCGCGCGACAGCCGGATATCGATCTGATCGGTACCGCCAGCGATGGCGAAGCCGCTCTGCGGCTGACCGAACAATTGCAACCGGATCTGTTGCTGCTCGACATCGCCATGCCGGGCAAGGACGGGCTGGATGTCGCACGGGCCTTGTCCGGAAAGGCCAATGCCCCGGCGATCATATTTGTCACCGCCTTTGACCGTTTTGCGGTCGAGGCGTTTGATGTTGCGGCGATCGACTATGTCTTGAAACCGGTCGAGAATGAGCGGCTGACTCTGGCGATCTCACGGGTCAGGGAACGCACCGCCGAACCGCGCAGCGACGAGGCGGAAGGCTCCCCTTGGGCGGAAGAATTCTGGGTGCCTTATAAATCCGAACTGCGCCGCATCGTCGCCACCGAAATCGACCGGGTCGAGGCCGAACGCGATTATATGCGACTACACGTCGGCCCGGTCAGCTATCTGCTGCACCAGACGATCACCGGCCTGGAAGAGCGGCTCAATCCCGAAGAATTCATCCGTCTGCACCGCTCCCATCTGGTCCGGCGCGACTGGATTGCCGGCCTGCGCCATGACGGTGGCGGCGTGTGGATGGCCTGCCTCAAATGCAACACCGAAATCCGCATCGGCCGGACCCATCTGGCGGAAGCCAAAAAACTGGCAGGACGTTAGCCGGAACCGGTGGTCTGAATAGTCTAGCGCAGGACACCGATCGCGGTGAGCCTCTTCGCGTGCAGAATCACAGACAGCACGGAAGCCATACCAGACCTTTTGGCTGAAACTGCCGATTGCGGTTTCCCGGCGGCAAAATCTTTCAGTGATTGGAATCAATATAATCGCTGCATATTCCCGTGACTTCGGATAACGGGAAACCATCGAAATAATAGTCGATGTCAAAATAGAGAAAATTCGCAATGACGGTTGATACAAAATCGCCTGAAAAGCTGCTTCCAACAACATTGGCCGCGCTAGGAATTGTGTTCGGCGATATCGGCACCAGCCCGCTTTACGCCTTCCGCGAGAGCTTTCTGGGTCTTGCGCATCTTGATGTCACGCGGATCCATATTTTCGGCGTGTTATCGATGATAACCTGGTCGCTCATCATTGTCATTTCGATCAAATATCTGCTGGTTGTCATGCGCGCTGACAATGAAGGCGAAGGCGGCATTATTGCTCTGGTGTCGCTGTTGCAGACCAAGGTATCAGGAACCTCACGCTCGCATCATGTTCTGATTGTCGCGGGGCTGTTCGGTGCGGCCCTGCTTTATGGCGACGGTGCGATTACGCCCGCGATTTCGGTACTTAGCGCATTGGAAGGGCTGGAACTGGTCACGACGGCGTTCACGCCATTTGTCGTTCCGATGACGATCGGGATATTGATCGGATTATTTTCGATCCAGCGATTCGGCACCGGGAAGATCGGACGGATATTCGGCCCTATCCTGATAATATGGTTTTTGACTTTAGCCTTGCTCGGCTTGCGGGGCATCTTTCTGGAACCTGGAATCCTGGTCGCCCTCAGCCCGACCTGGGCTGTCCAGTTCCTGTTTTCCGAGCCAACAACGGCATTCCTGGTTTTAGGCACAGTGTTTCTGGTGGTGACGGGCGGCGAGACATTATACGCGGACATGGGACATTTCGGGATAAAGCCGATCAAACTGGCGTGGTTTTCGCTGGTCCTCCCCGCGCTGCTGCTCAATTATTTCGGCCAGGGCGCACTGGTTCTGTCGGACAAACAGGAAATCAGCCAGCCGTTTTTTCACCTCGCACCGGAATGGGCCCTGATCCCGCTGATCATTCTTGCCACCATAGCTACGGTCATCGCATCGCAAGCGGTTATTTCAGGTGTTTTCTCACTCACCCGCCAAGCCATGCAATTGGGTCAGCTACCCCGCATGAGAGTGGTCCAGACCGATGGCGAAGAATTCGGTCAGATATATATTCCGTTTGTGAACTGGATGTTGTTGTTCGCGACAATCGGTCTTGTATTGCTGTTCCGTTCGTCGGGAAATCTGGCGTCCGCTTATGGTTTGGCGATCGCGATGGATATGGTCATTACGACGTTCCTGACCCTGTTCGTTCTCAACAGATGGGGCTGGAACAAGGCGTTGCTTGCTGGTCTGGCCATTATATTCATCCCGCTGGACTTCGCATATTTTGGCGCGAACATCATAAAATTTTTCGATGGCGGCTGGTTCCCGACCATCGTGGCGGTGCTCATTTTCACATTGATGACGATATGGACCCAAGGCAGGATGAAATTGCGCCAGCAGGTTAAACATGGCGAGCTGAAAGCATCCGATTTCGTAAAGAGGCTTCCGTCCAGTTCGATAATCCGTGCGCCCGGAACGGCGATATTCATGACGTCGCTATCCAAGGGTGTGCCGACATCGTTGCTGCATCATATCAAGCATAATAAAACACTGCACGATCATGTGGTCCTGTTGCATGTCGAAATCAGACCTACCGCCAAGATAGCAAGGAAAGACCAGCTGATTATCGAAACGCTCGGACCGGATTTCTATCGGGTGACGTTCAACTACGGCTTTAACGAACGTATCAATGTTCCCCGTCGCCTGAACCGATGCAAGGCGAAGGGTCTTGATCTCGATTTTGACAAAGCCAGCTATTTTCTTGGCCGGGAAACCATCACCTTCAAAAGACCCGGAAACCTGCTGCGCGCCATTAGCAATTCGATTTTTTCCTTTCTCAATCGCAATGCTGGCAGAGCCACAATTTTTTATGGAATCCCAGCCAATCGGGTGGTCGAACTGGGATCGCAGGTCGAGATCTAGAAAGCGTTCCGCTGTCTGCTGCGGGTGCAAGAGGAGACACCCGAGAACCAGTCCCTCAAGGCAGCGAATTGACTATAGTGTCTTACTGTAATAGAACACTATGGCGATAAGGGGAAAAGAGAATGCAGTCCATGAACAGCTTTGCACCGCAAACACTCGGACGATGGGTCGGGTGGTCAATGTTGGCGACTCTCATTATCGGCATCTCTTCAGCGTTTCTTGTCGCCGAAGGCATCGACATCAATTTATCCGCAGATGTTGAAGCAACCGCTCAAAATATGTTGGCAGCCGAACAACGTTTGAGAGGTAAGGCCTATATAGCAGCCCTGACCTTCGCATTGGACGGTCTGGTTAGCATCGGTCTTTTTATGCTACTCCGCAAATCTGGTCAGCTGCTGGCTGCTTGGTCTCTGCTGCTAAGTGTCACTGCAGCCATTCTCTCGCTGCTCGGTGCAGTGTTCGCCTTGAACGCTGCTGAAATTGCCGGTGACCCAGCCTATCAGAATATAACCAATGAAGCGCAACGCTTGATGCTATCAGGCTTGCAAGCGACCTCAAGCTACACATCATTCCACTTGGGGCTCGTCCTTTCCAGCTTTGCTATGGCAGGATATTTCTTTCTGTTCCTCAAATCAGCCCTGATACCTAGGATCATAGCGGGATGGGGTCTGCTTGCCTCTCTGTTCGTCGGGCTGACCATTGTCGCGCGCGATTTTGTCCCGGTGCTTGGTCACGAAACAATCACCGCCGCGTTCATGATTTCAAATATTATCGCAATCATTGCGACCGGCGTTTACCTGAGTGTTCGGGGCGTTCGCGGCAGTTCGGAAACCCCAACGGCTTAATGTGCCTTGGAACCTGGAGCGGAAAGGCAGCTCTCTGATCTTTCAGCCGCTCCAGACGATCGCATCAAATGCCCGCTTTCGGGATGTCGCAGCGATCGGGGATCGGACAGACCGCGAGAAACTCTTCGACAAGAGACCGGTGAAAGGCCTATCCGGTGCCTCCACCATCCGGGACCCTCAGACATCGTTTTGACACTGAATATCTTCATCATCCTGTCGGTGATAGCAACCGGCCTGCTGCTACTCGCGCCGCGCCTGTCAAAATCGCAGGTTTGGCGGGCGACGGTGACGCCGTTGGCCTCGATCATCGGCAGCGGATTTCTGGTGCTTGCGCCGATATTGGTGTCGGATTACGGCTATATCGCGCCGGCGATCATGGCTGGCCTGTGTCTCGGGGCCTATCTGTTCGGATCGGCGATCCGCTTCAATATTTTTCACCGCAATGTCCGCAAACCGGTTCAAAATGACGGCGTCGACCGGCTGGAAATTGCCGCGTCCTGGGCGCTGGTCTTCGCCTTCACCATTTCGGTCGGCTATTATCTCAATCTGTTCGGCGCCTTCGGGGTCAGCCTGACGTCTTTCGACAGCACGGCCAATGCCAAGCTGCTGACCTCTGCCATCTATATCCTGATCCTGATCGTCGGCTGGACGCGCGGTTTCAAGGCGTTGGAGAAGATGGAATATAACGCCGTGACGCTGAAACTGGCGATCATCGTCGGCCTGCTGGTCGGCCTGACCTGGTATTTCTATCAGAAGGCGAGCGCAGTAACGCTGTTCGTCCATCCGCCTTTGCTTTCCGGCT
>RCMY010002579.1_pt1 | contig 16345 bp, 13 predicted proteins | sample 2041341 | NCBI WGS metagenome assembly RCMY01 (sample SAMN09708234, study PRJNA481090) | Marine sediment metagenome, whole genome shotgun sequencing project. | reverse complement strand
GGGTCGGCAGTGCCGGCAGCATCGAGAATCGGAGCCAGCGGACCGAGCTCCTCCGGGGTGACAAGATCGGTGTCTTGGCGAAGAAGCATGGTGGACAACGCCGTTGGCGCGGTCAGCGGCACCACGCCGGTGACCGCCTCGACCAGCGACAGCGCCAGGCCGTACACGTCGGCTCGACCGTCGACGACGCGGGCCGAGGCCTGTTCGGGGGCGGCGTAGCGAGCGGTGCCGACGAGGGCACCCTCGGGTTCGGTCCAGGCCGCTTCGGCCACCGCTCGAGCGATACCGAAATCGGCGATCCGGAGCCTGCCCTCGAGGTCGAACAAAAGATTGGCCGGTTTGATATCGCGGTGGACGAACCCGCTCTCATGGGCATACGCCAGCCCCTGCGCCGCCTGCAAACCAACAATCAGCGCCTGCGACGGGCTCAGCCGGTGTGCGTTTGCTCGGGGCGTTACCTCGTCGAGCGGCGCCGGTTGGGGTGTCGGGCCGTCGAGGAGCGACCGCAGGCTCCCACCTTCGAGTAGTTCGGAAACGAGGTAGGCGGGATCGGTGTCAGACCAGTCATACACCGCGAGCACGTGCGGGTGGTTCAGCTGGGCGGACGAGCGGGCCTCGGACTCGAAACGGCGAGCAAATCGTGGGTCGGCTGCCAGACCCGCGTGCAACAACTTGACCGCAACCCGGCGATGAAGCGAGAGGTCTTCGGCCAGATAGACACGGGCCGACCCGCCACTCCCGATAGGAGCAACCAGGCGATACCTCTGACCGAGGATTCGGCCAACATGCTCATCGACATCAGGGGCGCGCACATCGTGATGGTATCGACCTGACCGTACGAGCCGAGGTACCCCCACCAAACTCGTTCGGTGGCAGAGCAACCACCGTTGGTCGCATCACCATCGCAAGGCCACATGGTCGCGCCCGTCCCCGTGCGAACTGTGCTGGTTGTCACTGGCCTGGTTCTGACTGTGCCGGTTCCCACTGTGCCGGTTCTGACTGTGCCGGTTCCCACTGTGCCGGTTCTCACTGGGCGCGGTCCCTGAAGCGCTCGCCGACCGGGCACAATGGAGATCGTCTGTCAGTGCCGTGCCCGACTCGACCTGCCGTCAGGACCCTTGCCTTGCGACCACGCATCATCATCATCTCCGGTGTCTTCCTTGCGTTCGCCGCTCTGGTCTTCGGGGCCATGTACAGCGCACCGACCGAACCGGCGGCCATCGTCCGCACCCAGTCGGCCGCCGACGGCGGCGGCGAGCGAGACGGCGAAGACGCGGTGCTCGACATCAGCCCGGTCGAAGGCTGGTTCCCCCAGACCGGCGTTGGCAGCACCTGCACCGAAGAGGTGGGCGTCGACCTCATCCCGGGCTACGGGGCCGTCCTCGTCATCAATGGCGAGCCGATTCCCGACAACGAACTGAATATCTACCAGAACCCCGACGCCCCGCCCGGCGAACGGATCCTCACTGCAGCGGGAGCTCTCGGCCGCTACACGTGGGGCCCAGAAGAAGGCTGCCCCAACGGTCGCCTCCTTCGGCCCGAGGGCAACTCGGTCTCGGCTTGCGTCTACCGACTCGACCAGGGTCCCAACGGTTGCCGCCAGTACGGCCCATTCGACTTCGACGCCCTGTAGCCGCGGCGACAGGTTCACCCAACCGACGCCGCGCAGCTCCAGCGCTCAGCGCCCCGGCGACCGCCATCAGCCGGCGGCAGCCTCGGTATCGGCAGGATCGGTGCTGGTCGGGTCGGTGCCGGTCGGGTCGGTCGTGGGGAGCTGTCCGGTGTCGAGCAGTTCGACGAAGGCAGCCTCGTCGATCATCGGCACACCGTGCTCCTCGGCCTTGGTGACCTTCGAGGCACCGGGTTCGGATCCAATGACCACCGCTGTGGTCTTCTTCGACACCGACCCCGGACTCTTGCCACCCCGAGACTTGATGGCGTCGGCTGCACCGTCTCGTGAGAAGCCGTCGAGTGAGCCGGTCACGACGATCGACATCCCGGCCAGCGTCTGGGGAACGTCGACGACTTCCGGCCCTTCGAAGTTCAGTCCTGCTGCTCGTAGCTTGGCCACCAGGGCCTGGGCGGCCTCACTCGAGAAATACTCCTTCGTCGAACGGGCAATGACGGGGCCGACGCCGTCGAGCGCGGCCATCTCATCGACCGAGGCTTCCATGATGGTGTCGAGGTTGCCGAAGCCTGCCGCCAAACTGGCCGCCCCCTTCGGCCCGAGGTGACGGATACCGAGACCGACGAGCAGGTTGGCCAACGGGCGATCTTTCGTTGCGTCGATCGCCGCCACCAGGTTGTCGATCGTGGTCTGGCCGACGCCGTCCCACTGCCCGACCTCGTTCCAGTCGATCGAGTACAGATCGCCGACGTCGGCGATGATGTCGCGCTCGATGAACAGCGCAATGCGGCTCTCGCCCATCCCGTCGATGTCCATTGCCCCGCGCGACGCAAAGTATTCGATTTGGGTCTGGCGACGGGCCGGACACGCCGGGTTGATGCAGAACGTGTGGGCCTCGTCTTCGGGTCGGACCAGCTCGACCCCGCACGATGGACAGTGAGTCGGAAAATGCCACTCCGGCAGATCATCGGGCCGATCGGCCAGCACCGGGCGGAGCACCTCGGGGATGACATCGCCCGCCTTGCGAACAACCACCGTGTCGCCGGGGCGAACGTCTTTGATGCGAACCTGGTCGGCATTGTGGAGCGTGGCCATCTGCACGGTCGAACCGGCGACGACGACCGGTTCGAGAACGGCGAATGGGGTGGCCTTGCCCGTCCGACCGATCGACACCTGAATGTCGAGCAGCTTGGTGGTCTTCTCCTCGGGAGGAAGTTTGAAGGCCATCGCCCAGCGAGGGGCACGAGACGTCGAACCGAGTGAGCGCTGTGCCGTCAACGAGTCGACCTTGACCACCGCACCGTCGATCTCGTAGCCCAGATCGTGGCGGTGGTCTTGCCACTGATCGGTGAACGCGATCACCTCGTCGAAGGTGCGAACGGCTCGGCGTTCCGGGTTGATCGGGAAGCCGAGCGAGCCCAGCCAGTCGAGCGCTTCGGCCTGGCTGGCCAGTTCGGGTCCATCGACCACCTCGCCCAGCTGATAGGCCCAGAAGGCAAGGTTCCGAGATGCCGTGACCGAGGGGTCTTTCTGGCGCAGGCTGCCGGCAGCAGTATTGCGAGGATTGGCGTAGAGCGGTTTGCCCGCTGCCGCCTGGGCCTCGTTCAACGCGTTGAACTCGGCGACGGGGAGGTACACCTCGCCTCGGACCTCGAGCACCGGTGGCGCGTCGGCGAGTTTGGTTGGGATGACATCGATGGTCGAGACATTCGCCGTGATGTCTTCGCCCACTCGGCCGTTGCCCCGTGTTGCCCCCTGGACCAGGACGCCGTTCTCGTAGCGAAGCGAGAGTGCGAGGCCGTCGATCTTCAGTTCGCAGAAGTAGCCGACGGCCAGGTCGGGACCTTCCACTTCGAGCGATCGAGCCGTCCGCTCGGCCCAGCCCCGCAACTCGCCATGATCGAAGGCGTTGTCGAGGCTCATCATCGGCACCCGATGTTCGACCGGCGCAAATGTTGCCGATGGCGCACCTCCGACGGACTGGGTTGGCGAGGTGTCGCTGGCGAGATCGGGATTCGCGGCTTCGAGCGATTGGAGCTCTCGCACCATGGTGTCGTAGTCGACGTCGGGAATCTGGGGATCGTCGAGCTCGTGATAGTCCCGATTCGCCGCCGCGATCGACGCTCTCAGTTCGCCGATACGAGCCGCATCGTCGGGGCCGGCTTCCACGTTCGTCGTTCCCGCGCTGTCATCCACAGCGATAGAGCGTAGATCCTCGGTACGACAACCGGCCGAGCAGATCACCTCTCGGCGTTTCCTCTCACCCCCTCACCGGGCAGACTGGTCCGATGACCACGGTTTCCCCTCCGACCGCGCTTCCCGCGCTGATCGAGCGCAGTGGACTGTGGCCGATTCGTGCCGCATGGTTCGTGCTGCCGTTGTTGGTAGGTCCCGGCGTGCTGGCAACGGTTGATCACCGGAGCGGCGCGGTGCAGGCAGTGGTCGAGGTCGGCGCCTGGGCAGCCTGGTTCGTCGGCATGGTCTGCGTGATGGCCCCGTCGACGGTCACCTTGACCCTGCTGCGCACCATTGCGCCGGCCACCCTCATTGCCCCATTGCTCGGGGTGGTCACGGGCGGCGAGTGGACCACCGGTGTGCTCGTCGCCGTCATTGGCGGGCTCGTCGTCAATGCGATCGCCTTCCTGCCAACCACCGGTGAACCAATGGTCAACGGCTCGGCCTACGGAGCCGAGAAGCGCATGACATTGCGTCCACCGGCCTCGGTCTTGATCGGACCGCTGTATCTGGCATGGATCGCAGTCTTTGCCGGCGTCATCACCGGTCCCCTGCTGCTCGCGTCGAAGAACTGGCTGCTGGGTCCACCCCTGACCGTCATCGGCTTTCTCCTCGCCATCGCCGGAGTCCGCTCGTTGCATCAGTTGGCTCGACGGTGGGTCGTGTTCGTCCCGGTCGGCTTCGTGATCCACGACTACTGGTCGCTGGCCGAGTCGCTGCTGGTCCAGCGATCGACCAAACCGACTCTCGGCCCGGCCCAACCACCTGCATCCCAAGACGCCGCAGCGTCGAGCAACGACGACAGCCCGGCCGGGGAGCCGATCGATCTGACCGCAGGCGCGTTCGGTTTGGCACTTTCCATTCGGCTGCCTGATCCAATGCCGACCGCCCGTCGGACCAGGGGCCAGGTCGTGTCGACGACCGGTACCGAGTTCTGGTTCTCCCCCACCCGTCCAGGCCGGGTACTCACCGAGGCCCGAACGCGAGCCATCACCATCGGCTGACTGGCCTCCGCCACCCCTTGCCCGCGTCGGCATCGATTGTGCTGGCTGGTAGACCTTCCCTGTGGAACCGTTGACCGACATCATGGCTGCCAACAGGTCCGAGCGGGATCGCCTCATCGATCTCCAACGTCTGCTGCTTCCACAATCGCTTCCGTCGATCGGGTGCACTGAAGCGGCGGCTGAGTATCGGGCACACAACCATGTGTTTCGTCTCGGGGGCGACTGGTACGATCTGATCGACCGGCCCGACAACCAGGTGGTCGCCATCGTCGGCGACGTGGTCGGACACGGCGTCGCCCAGATCGGGGTCATGGGCCAGTTACGCGCTGCCTCCAACGCACTCAGCCGGGCCTGCGACCAGCCGAGCGACATCCTCGACGCGCTCGACGCCTTCGCTCGTGACCTTCCCGGCGCCCTGCTCACCACCGTCACCGTGGTGATGCTCGACGGATCCACCACCGCCCGCATCGCCAGTGCCGGTCACCCACCACCCCTGCTCATCAAGCGCAACGGCGAGAGCACAATGCTCGAGCAGGGTCACCGTACGGCTCTCGGCATGGGGACACCGGCACCGTACGGCACGTTCGAGTACTCGTTGGATGACCTCATCGTGCTCTATACCGACGGCCTCGTCGAACGTCGTACCCACTCGATCGATGACGGCATCGCGAACGTGATCAGCTACGTCGAAGCCCACATCGCCGAGCCCTGCCGCGACATCGCCAGCGGACTCGTCGAAACCGTCGCCGACGACGCCACCGACGACATCGCAGTGATGATCCTGCGTCCCCGCATCCACCGTGGGCCCGACTACCAACTCGTCGATCGCACCGCGCCCACCGTCCACGTCCGCTGAAGACATCCGCTGAAGACATCGGCGGAGAGCCGGATCACGAACAACGGGAAGACGCAGACGACATCGGGCGCGAGCGGGTGCGTGCTCTTGCCCCCACACACGCCCGATGCTGGTTGCGCGACGTTCAGCGCGGGGCACTGGCCTTGGAGAGGCGGTCGAGCACGGCAGGGAGCAGGGGCCCACGTTCGCTCGGGACGACGACGATGATCTGTTCGACGTCGGGTGTGTCGGCCATACGGAGGGCGGCGTAAAGCCCTTCGGCATAGCCTGCCGGATCGGCCGGCAGCCACACGGTGCGGTCGTCCCCGGGGTCGAGTCCCGTTGCTCCCATCGGGGCGATGACCCTGACCCGAGGCGGGCGGACGCCGGCACCGCCGTCGTCGGTCTCGCCGCCGGGCCTCGCACTGATCGAGTCGACAACGACGACCGGAGCGTTCGGCGCGTAGTGCGATGCCATCATGCCCGCTGCCCTTGACTCACTCTGGCGGCCGTCGAGCAGCGACTCGCCCAACACCGATTCGATCGCTTCGACCGAGATGCCACCGGGGCGAAGCAGGATCGGCGTCGGACCGACGAGTTCGACGATCGTCGACTCGACGCCGACACCCGATGGCCCCCCGTCGAGAACCACGTCGATCGCATCTCCGAGGTCAGCCCACACATGGGCAGCAGTCGTCGGGCTGACGCGACCGAACCGATTGGCCGAAGGGGCAGCAACGCCCCCATCGAAGCGTTCGAGCACGGCGAGCGCAACGGGATGCGCCGGTACCCGCAGACCAACCGTTGATCGGCCACCGGTCACCGCAGGTGCGGCTTCACCCGACGATTCGACGATGACCGTCAACGGTCCCGGCCAGAAGGCGTCGGCGAGCGCCAGCGCCCGCTGATTGGTCCCGGTCGACCAGCGCGGCAGCGCGTCGACCGATGCGATGTGCACGATCAGCGGATGCCCGGCAGGGCGTCCCTTGATGGCGAAGATCCGCTGGACGGCAGCCTCGTTGCTCGCGTCAGCGCCAAGCCCGTACACGGTTTCGGTGGGCAGGCCAATGGCATCGCCGGCCCGCAGCGCAGCAACGGCGGCATCGATAGCAGAGCTGGAGACGTCCGGGCGGCCCGAGACAGCCCGGTCAGCTACCTCGTTGCGATCATCCATCGACCTGCTCGCTCACTCGGCGGTTGCGCCGCCGACCACCTGGTCGCCTCGATAGAAGACCACGGATTGCCCAGCCGCGATGCGAGTATGGGGCGACGACCAGCGAATGACTCCGGCTCCGTGGATCCCCGACTCGACGACGCCCGGCTCTCGCCGACCATGCGCCGCCGCCTGCACCATCAGCCCGCCGGCGACGGGGGACGAGGTCCAAGCCAGATCAGAGATGACGGTGAGGTCGGTGCGCGTCAGTTCTCGAGGCCCGACAGTCACTTTCGATTCGGCCGAATCGATGTCGATCACGTAGTTCCGCTCGGCGTTTCCGGCCAGGCCGAGTCCCTTGCGCTGACCGATGGTGACGAGCTGCACCGATCCGGTCTGTCCCACCAGATTGCCATCGGTGTCGACGATGTCGGCCGACGTCAGCGGGATGCGATCACCGAGGAACTTTTCGCGACCGCCATCGGAATGGATGAAACAGACATCTTGGCTGTCGGGCTTGTCGGCGGTGCGCAGCCCGAGTTCAGACGCGAGTTCGCGCACCCGCTCCTTCGTGATGTCGCCGACCGGGAGCATCAACCGGGCGAGCTGGTTCTGGTCGAGCATGTGGAGTACGTACGACTGATCCTTGGCCTCGTCGGCGCCACGGGCGAGGCGACGAACACCACGGTCGTCTTCGACGATGCGGGCGTGATGGCCCGTGGCGATCAGCTCGAACCCGAGGGCGTCGGCTCGTCGCAGCAGCTTGTCGAATTTGATGTGGCGATTGCACTCGACGCAAGGGTTCGGCGTGCGGCCTGCCTGATAGTCGGCAACGTAAGGATTGATGACGAACTCGACGAACTCGTCGCCAAAGTTGAACACGTGATGGTCGATGCCGAGCTGCTGGGCGACTCGCCGGGCGTCGTCGACGTCGGACACCGAACAGCAGCCGGAGTCGCTCTCGCCACCCCAGAGTTTGAGGGTGACCCCGGTGACATGATGGCCTTGCTCGACCAGCATCGCCGCCGCGACCGACGAGTCGACCCCGCCGGACATTGCTACCAAGACGTCTGCCATGTCAGCTCCTCTCTCGGAGTCGGGTGACCGCCGGGGCGACAGCCGCGATGGCGGCGTCGATGTCGGCGTCAGAGCTCGAATGGCCCAGTGAAAGCCGTAGGGAGCCGAAGGCCAACGCCCGTGACAATCCCATGGCCGCCAGCACATGCGACGGTTCCATCGCTCCGCTGGCGCACGACGACGCAGCAGACGCCAGGACATCGTGCTTCTCGAGCAGGAAGAGCAACGCTTCACTTTCGAGATCGTCAAAACACAGATGGGCAACGCCTGAGACACGCGGCGGTGACTCACCATCGACGACGCCCGACACATGGGTTCCGGGAACCGCAGAACTGATCGTTTCGACGAGCCGGTCACGCATCGCCGAGGTTCGGGCCACCAGATCGGCCCGTGTTGCGTCAGCCTCCATCGCGGCCGCAGCCATGGCGGCAATGCCTGCAACGTTCTGCGTTCCGCTTCGGCGCTCACGTTCCTGGCCACCGCCAATGGTGCGAGCAGCAATGGGGGTTCCCTTGCGAACCATCAGCACGCCGGCGCCCTGCGGGCCGCCGAACTTGTGAGCGGCCAACGACAGCAGGTCGACATGGGGTGCGACCGTCCGCAGATCGATCCACGACAGTGCCTGCACGGCGTCGGTGTGGAGCACGGCGTTGGGTGCCAGCTCACGCACGATCGCTGCCACTGCTTCGATTGGTTGCACGATTCCCGTCTCGTTGTTGACAGCCATGACCGACACCAACGAGACAGCCTGTGATGGGTCATCGACGGCGGCAGTTGCTGCGTCGGACAGCAGCGAGCGGAGGGCACCGAGGTCGACCTGGCCCGCCGGTGTCACCGGGCAGACGAGGCCGTTGCGATGCTCCACCGGTTCCAGCACGGCGTGATGCTCGATCGCCGAACACAGTGGGCGACCGTCGGCGGCGTCGAGCACGCCGAACACCGCCATGTTGTCGGCTTCGGTGCCACCGGCAGTAAAGACGATCTCCCCGGGGTCACAGGCCAGGAGATCGGCCATCGCTTCGCGAGCGTCGTCGAGCGCCCGGTTGGCGTCACGAGCCAGGCGATGCGCACCCGACGGATTCCCGGGAGGACCGGTGAGGTACCGAACCATCGTCTCAACGGCGACGGGGCGCATGGGCGTCGTTGCCGAGTGATCGAGGTAGTGGGACATGATGACAGGCTATCGGTTTGTAAAATCCACGCTCCCACACTGCATCTGCTGTCGCAGATGGGGCTCCGCCCATCTGGGCGTCACGCTCGCTGGCCTGACTCACTCCGTTCGCAGGCAAAACACTCGCCCACACTGCATCTGCTATCGCAGATGGGGCTCTACGACTGAGGCGGGAGGGGCATCGGCGGCGGCGCGACGGGAGGCGCCGTTCCGGAACCGAGATTGGCGGGGAACACGACGTTCGACGGGCCGCGGCCGTATGCGGGCGGTGGCGGGGCGGCAGTGGTGAAGCCGGTCCCGTAGCCAGTGGAGAACATGGGCAGGACCGGGGCCTGGGTGGATCCGTCGGCAAAGGTGAACCGGCGTTGGTACGCGAACACTGCGGCCATCAGGTAGTGCTCGTGGCTCATGCTGGCAAGGCGGGGTGTCGCCCCACTCCGCTGAAGACCATCCGACATGACCTGGGCCAGATGCGCAGCCGCGTCGGCAGAGAGGAGGCGATAGCGCAGCATGTAATCCCGAAGCACGGCGAACTGGTCCTTGGTCATCCCGCCGGCATCGAATCGATCGCTGAAATGCTCGTGGCCGCGAACGACGGGAAAGAAGACCGGCTGCGGCATCGCATGTTCGAGGCGAACCACGATCGTTCCTGCGGCCATGTCGCCGATGCGCTGACTCCTCCTCGACACCAGGGCGACGACCATGGCCAGGCCCCCGCCGGGCAGGAGCGTGAACTCGACGAGACCGATGAGCGTGCGAACAGCAGCATGGCGGAACTGCACCGGGCCACCCTCGGTGGTGACGACCCTGATCCCAAGCATCTTCTTGCCGAGCGTCTGGCCCGACATGAAGGCCTCCGACACCGGGTACCCGAAGAAGACCACGAACACGGCGATCCCGATCAGGATCGTTCCGACCACGGGAGCGGCAACGGCGACGGCCGTCAATGGTGCGAGCACCATGGAGATGATGACCCCCTGAAGGATCAGGTCGATGGCCTTGGCCAGGATCCGAGACCCCAACCCGGCGGCCCGGAATTCGAGCAACACCGCTTCTGGCGTGACCACCGACGAGTAGTGCAGCGCACGGGCCGGCCGAGCATCACCGACCGTTGGCCCCCTCGTGGAGGCGGAAGGCAACGCTGTTCCCGGCATAGCCGTCTAGCGTAGGTTCTCGCATGGACATCGACCGGTATCTCGTGACCAATCGACCCGGTTGGGGGCGCTTGACCCAACTGACCGGACAGGTCGCCAGCAAGCCCTCGGCGCTGTCAAGCGACGAGGTCAAAGAGTTCTTGACCCTGTACCAACGGGCGTCGAGTCAACTGTCGTTCGCACGCGGTCACTATGGCAATCCCGAACTCACCGCCGAACTCACCACCCTCGTCGCCAACGCGAACGCCGTGATCTATCGGCGAACGTCCAGCCCGGCGAGTTCGTTCCGACGATTCTTCACCATCTATTTCCCGGCTGCGGTTTGGCATCTTCGCAAGACCATCGGGGTCGCTGCTCTGGCAACGTTTCTTCCCGCGCTCGCGCTCGGACTGTGGCTCGGCAACGACGTCGACTCGCTCAACGCACTCGACGACGAGGCCAGCCAGGCCGCCTATGTCGACGAACAGTTCGAGGACTATTACAGCTCCGAACCGGCAGCGGAGTTCGCGACAGCAGTGCTGCTGAACAACATTCGGGTCTCGTTCACCGCCTTCGGCGCCGGCATTCTCTTCGGCGTCGGGACGCTGTTCATCCTTGCCTTCAACGGCGCCAACCTCGGCGTGGCGTGGGCGGTGTTCATCGCCGCCGGGCAGCAATCGAAATTCTTCGGGCTCATCATCCCCCACGGATTGCTCGAACTCTCCGCCATCGTCCTGGCCGGTGCGGCCGGCATGAGCATCGGATTCGCCATGCTCGCCCCCGGCGACCGCCATCGCTCTGCCGCCTTGGCCGAGGAAGCCCGCCGCGCCATCGTCGTGGTCATCGGCCTCATCCTGGTCTTCATCGTCGCCGGCCTGATCGAGGGTTTTGTCACTCCCGGCCTACCCGCCATCCCCCGAATCACCATCGGCGTTGCGGTCGAAGCGGTGTTCGTGACCTACATCGTCGCCTTCGGTCGCCGGGCCGCCGATCTTGGCTTCACCGGTCTCGCCTCGGAAAGCCTCGAAGGAACCCGAGCCCACCAAGCCCTCAGCATCTGAAACCGCCTCACACTCAGAGACGGCCTACGGGCACCCACACCCAGAGACGGCCTACGGGCCCTCACACTCAAAGACGGCCTACGGGCCCTCACACTCAAAGACGGCCTACGGCCTTGGCTTCGAGATAGAGCTCACCGAGGGCAGCACTGAAACGGTCCGGTCCCTCGTCGACCACCAGTGCGCCCTTGGCTCGAAGCTGGGCCGCCACCCGACGCCGGGTGGCCAGCGCCTCGATTGCCGAGGCCCGCAGGAACGCCCCATCGGTATCGGCCCGCCCGCTGTGCGCCCATGCCAGAACGTCGGGATCCTGCACCGAGGCCACCGCAACAAGGTGGGTGCGAGTGAGGATCGGCAGGGCCGGAAGCACGAACGATTCCACGACCTCCTCGGTCAGCTCGGTCAGGAGAACGAGCATGTGGCGCCGCCGATAGCGAGCAGCAACATGGGTCACCATCGAGCGATAGTCGCTCTCGGCCAGGGCAGGCTCGACATCGAACAAGCGCTCGGCGACCACCGCCCGCTGGGCTCGACGATTCGAAGGCTGGATCGTGGTGTGGACCGTTCGGTCGAAGGCGATCAAACCCATGCGGTCGCCGAGGCCGGTCGAGAGGTCGGCCAGCAGCATGGCGGCGTCCATGCCGTACTCGAAGCGGGGAATGGCATTGATACGACCCGCCATCACCCGGCCGGAATCGAGCAGGCAGAGCACGCTCTGGTTCTGCTCGGCCCGATAGCTGCGAACGACCGGACGCATCGAACGAGCGGTCGCAGCCCAGTCGATCCGGCGAGTCTCATCATCGACGGTCATCTCCCTGAGATGGTCGAACTCGGTGCCACCGCCACGGCTACGGGCCGATCTCAGACCGACCTGCTGCAGTCGAGCTTGCTTGGTTGCCAGCTCGGCCTGTTTCGCCGAGCGGTACAGCGGGAGCACGCGCAGAGTCGACTCGACCTCGGTGTTTCGCTGCCGGGTCATCAACCCCAGTGGACCCCGGGTCCGCAACACGACATGCCGCGGGGTGAAGCGGCCACGGCGAGTCGGCTCGAACCAGGTTCGAGCCGAACCAATGCCGTTGCCCGGCACCTCGATCCGCGCCCGCCGAGTCTCGGCCCCGAGGGACGGGGCGAATTCGTCGGCAACCCAGATCGATGCCTGGCGTCCACCGCTCTGGGTGACGTCCCAACCGATCGATGCCCGCGAGCCGATCGAGACCGCGCTCGGATGCACCCGCTCCACGCCGAACCGCTTGGTCGAAGGGGCCAGCGCCCAGTCGACCAACAGCACGAGAAGCAGGCCGAGGTTCACCAGTACGGCATAGCCGGCCCACCCATCGCTCGTGAAAGCGACCGGCAACACCAGCGCCGAAGCGCCGGCGAGAACCGCAACGATGGCGGCGCGTCGAGTGGGAATGGGCCAGCTCATCTTCAAGGCGCAGGAACCTGAGCGAGTATTCCGTCGAGGACGTCGTCAGCGGTCAGGCCTTCGATCTCGAGTTCGGGTCGCACCCGAACCCGATGCCGCAACGTCGGCTTGGCCATCGCCTTGACCTCGTCGGGTGTCACGAATTCGCGGTTCGACAGCCACGCCCATGCTTTCGACGCTTTCAACAGCGCGGCAGCGCCACGGGGCGACACGCCGAGTTCGAGCGAAGGAGCCACCCGCGTCGCTCGAGTGAGGTCGACGAGATAGGCAAGTACCGGCTCGCTGACCGTCACGGTTCCGACCTCGACCCGAGCGGCGGCGAGCGATCCGGCGTTGGCCACTCGCTGCACCCCCGACCGCACCGGATCATGGGGGTCGAGACCACGATGGTGACGACGAAGCACCTCGACTTCCTCGTCACGACTCGGATAGCCGACGAGCAGCTTGAACAGGAACCGATCGAGTTGGGCTTCAGGCAGCGGATAGGTGCCCTCCTGCTCGATCGGGTTCTGGGTGGCGATGACGATGAACGGATCAGGCAGGGGCCGTGGCGTTCCGTCGGTCGAGACCTGGTGCTCCTCCATGGCTTCGAGCAGCGCAGCCTGGGTCTTGGGTGGGGTCCGGTTGATCTCGTCGGCGAGGAGCAGGTTCGTGAAGACCGGTCCTTCGCGAAAGCGGAAGTCGCCACGGTCGTACACCATCTGGCCGAGCACATCGGAAGGCATGAGGTCGGGGGTGAACTGCACCCGCGCCGCTTCGAGACTCAGCGACGCCGCCAGCGACTTCACCAGCAGGGTCTTGGCGACACCGGGGACTCCTTCGAGCAAGACGTGCCCGTCGGCGAGCAGGGCGCACAGCAAGCCGGACAGCACCCCGCTCTGGCCGACAACGACCTTGCCGACTTCATCTCGTATGGCATGGAACTGGGCTTGCGATCCTGCTGGCCTGCCTTGTTGCGGCGCCCCATGTTGCGGCGCTCCCTGTTGCTGGACCGTTCGATCTGACGCCGCAGGCTGAGGAGGCAGCTGTGCTGCCGGCGGCGGCTGCGCTGACGGCGGCGGCTGGGGTTGCTGCGACTGGTCGCCGTGCATCGGCGTCGGGTCAGACGGGTCGGTCATGGGGTGGGGCTCCCAGTGGAGAGGGGTTGATTGGTCGACGTCGAAGGTGCTCCGCCCGAGATCGGGTGGCCGGGAGAGGTATCGATCATGGTCGGCGGTTGCGTGAAGACGTGACGTGAGGCCTCGTCGATCTGGCCGACGAGATGAACGAGGTCGATGTTGGTGTTGGGGCGGAGAATGTCCATGAGGTTGGTGGCCGGGTAGCCGGTGCGGTTGGCGACGGTGGCGGCCACCGTCTCGATGTCGGATTCTGGGCCGAGTCGGTGTTCGGTCCGCAGTCTGGCGAGCATGTCCGATTGCAGCGCGGTACGAGCCCAGTCGTCACCGCCCGCTCGACGCTGGAGTTCTGCCGTCGACCGAATGATCAACGATGCGGGAATCTCGACGAGCTGCGTCTCGTTCACGACCTTGCCGAAACGCCGCCCTCGGAACCACAACCAGAGTCCGGCGGCAACGACGAGTTGGGCGAGGAACACGTTCACCCGCGCCGGGATCAGATCGAAGAGGCCGATGTCACCATCGACTGCGGGACCGGTCGGCGCCATGGTCGAGGGGTGCAGCACTGCGATCCGTCGAGCACCGCCGGCGGTGGACAGCCGTACGATCATCGCGGCATTGTCGGCGGTGCCGAGGTGCTCGTTGTCGACCAGCATCGTGGATGCCACAACGGTCACCCGCCCCTGTCCAAGGCCGAACTCGGCAACCGCTGCGGTCCCACCGGCCGTTCCGGCTGACCGGGTGGCAAAACACACCGCCACCGCCTGGTCGGTCGCGAAGAGTCGCAACCCTGGCGCCGAGACCACCGATAGATCGGCGATGGCCGCGATCGAACACTCCCCAACCTCGATCCGGTCGCTCTCGGCGCTGATGACCGACGACGCCTCCGGCCGAATGGGCCCGAACGTTGATCGGTTGTCGAGCCAGACCAGATGGCCACCGTCGCGGACCCATGCCTCGAGCCGGTCGGAGTCGTCGGCGCCGAGGAAGTCATCCAGCATGATCACGGTGTCGGTCGAGTCGCCGAAACCATCGGTTGACACGTTGGTGGCGTAGCGGTCAAGGAGTTCTCGCAAGGCGCGAGCACCGTCGGGTGCGGTCGATGACGGATCCATCGCCGCTCCATCGGAGCGGCCGGGCTGAGCCATGAACCCCACCGCGATCGCAACGAGGAACAGTGCGATCCATACCAGGGAGCTCCGCCCCCTCATGACTGCCCCCTCATGTCTGCCACCTCATGATCGCCGCCTCATGATCGGCCGCCGTCGATCAGTTCTCGATCGATCTCTTCGATCTCGTTCGAATCGACCAGGTCCACCGGCCGATCACCAAACCATGCCCATTCATATTGATCGGTCGCTCGCGCGAACCGGTCGTTGCGATGCGGCCCAGAATCGAACGAACGAAGGTGTTCCCCGCTCGTGACCGCTTCATCGGGATCGAGTTCACGCCGATCAGCAAGGCCGGCAGCAAGAGCCCGGTAGCGGGCACGAACCGCGCCGGTGAAGTCTCGTTCGGCTTCGGCAATCGCCGCTCGCTCCAACCATTGTTTTCGGGTGGCGCGCTGCCTCGTTCGCTGCTCGACGGTCGGTTTCGTCGTTGGCCTCTTGCCCAGCCGACGTCGGGGCATGACGCGGAGCAGGAACCACACCAGAGCGGCGGCGGCGATGGCAAGGACGATCCAGCCCAGAATGAAACCGCCCGATCCCGCGCCGCTGGCGCCGCCCGCAGACACGTTGAGCAACTCGGCGAGCCATTCGAGGAATCGATTGATGGCGTCGGCCACCGGTTGCAGCTGGTCACCGATCCAGTCGATCGAGCGTTGCACGACGCCAGGCTTGGGCACCCGATATTCGGGTTGGCTCAGGATGTCATTTGCCGTGTCATTGATCGAGTTCGGGTCGGCCGATCCGGCGTCAGCCATTGACGAACGCCGATCGTGCTCGCAGCTCGAGGTCGAAACCCTCGCGGCGATAGCGCGCATCGAGATAGAGCAGGGCCATCGCCGCACCATTCAGCGGGAGCAACAGGAGTTGGCCGATGAGCGTTGCTGCGGCATTGAGGGCAAGGAACCCGCGACCCGGCAGATCGCTGAAAAGTGACACCACGATGAGGAGCCCGCCTTGCATCAGGGCTCCCGTCAAGAAGATCGAGATCATCAGCCCGAACACCGCCGACAGGTTGGCACGGGTCAGACGCCACGAGCGCTTCATGGCCGCGATCGGCTTGATCGTCTCTTCCATGGCGATGACGGGCGAGAGCAGCGAGTAGAGCGCCATCGAGAACAGGCCGGGCAGGAGACACAACGCCGCGCCGGCGAGGGTCACCGCATGGCTGAGGACGAAGACCGCGGCGATGACCGGCAGACGTCGGACGGTGTAGCGAATACTCTCCCGCGGGGTGGTGTCGAGACCGACCAGCCATCCACCGATGATCCGGGCCACCGGCACGCCGGCCACGGCAGTCACGAACCATCCGATCATGAAACGGACCACCACCGAGTCCGAAAGA
>RCMY010002625.1_pt1 | contig 16346 bp, 14 predicted proteins | sample 2041341 | NCBI WGS metagenome assembly RCMY01 (sample SAMN09708234, study PRJNA481090) | Marine sediment metagenome, whole genome shotgun sequencing project. | reverse complement strand
AGGCCCCACTCGCGGACGTCATCGCAGAGTGAGTTCATTTGCGGGTGAGTGCTAAGATTTCGGTGGTCTCAGGCTCCCGCAACCAGTTTTGAACCTACGCAACATAGTTTCGCGGTCTTTGAGTGCGAGGGGCGGTGGCACGATTATACTATGCAATCCATTGCAACGGCCTTTGCAAATCCCTGACCTGCGTCGTGAGCCATAAGCGGTGTGCCGAACCCACCTATTTGGATGTAGTTCCACGGTAGCAGGTCATTGATCTGGCTTTGTTTATGTCCGTTAACGATGGCTGAGAGCATGTCGGCCAGATAGGCTCCGGAATTGTTCTGGCAACCCTGCTTCTAATTCGGTTCCGTCGGACGATCGATTGACGGCAGATGCGAAGTAAAGGCTTTCAAGTCATGGCGAGACTGTTGGCGCTGCTGTCTGTGATTTATCGAGGCATACTGCAGATTTCGAATTTCTGCGATTTGCAAACTGCGCTGCATTTGAGTCAGTGCTTTGACTGCAAGGCAGTGCTTTGCTGTCGTTGGATTTATCGTAACGGTCGATCGCGCTATCCTGCGACCATCAGGGCCAAGGTGTCGAATTGACATATGTAAATCGTACATAAGAAGATTATCGAGTTTCAGCCGCGGGCCAGGTCGCGTCCGCCGTCGCACGACACGCTACCGTCTGATTCCGCGGCCCTCGAATCGTCGCAAAAGATCACGGCATCCGCCACGCTAAGTTTTGATTGGTATGCCCGCAAACACTTGGTCAATACTTCCATTTGGAGTCCCAAATGCTTCAACGTTTTCTCTTTCCCGTTTTCCTCGCCACATTGTCATCGCCTCTATTCGCTCAAGAATGGAACCAGATGGCTTATTATCTCGCCTATATCGGACCTGAAGACATGCGCAATTCAGCCGGTCAGCCAGTCACATCCCTCGGCGGAGTGCTTCAGCAGGACCGGGCCAACTTCCACCGGTTCTCCATCCGCCATCCTCAGGATGATAGCGACCCGCTATTCGCGAACCGCGCCCTTCGCGCCCGCATTCCGGAGATGGTCACTGCCGGCGGAAACGAGCGGGGCAGCGCTGCCCGAATGGCCCGCAACGGCCAGCCCTTCTTAGTGAATATTTTGGTTTGCGGGTATGGGTACACCCCGTCGGTCATCTATCTGGTCGGCATTGGCGAGGATCACTCGGGCTGCTACTGAAGCGTAGCATTGGTCAGATTTTTCGACCGATCAAAGCGTCGACCGCGTCCGGGACGTGTGCGGTGCCGGTATGGTGCGTGGACACGCAGTTTCTGCCTGCCGCGCACAATCACAGATCGTACCTCTGGTTGCGCGCGCGGCGATGACAACCGGCCCCACCCTTCAGAGTGCCGGACATCGGCGCAACGCAGCACCGTCACGCAGGGCGCACATGTGGCGGGCGCTTCTCAATGGAAGGCGCAGCGGCGGCCTGAGGTCCTCCAGCAGAGGTTTCGGCATGCTCTATGATAGACCGACGGGCTGTGGTAGGTTTTCTTTACATGAAGATGGAGACTGAACATGAAGCGAATTTTCGTCCTTCTTGTCGCTCTGAACCCGGCAACCGCATTCGCGCAAGCCCACTGCAACGGTCAGACCCAGCTTGATGCCAACTTCTGCGCCAAAGAACGATGGGCGGTCGTCGATCAGGAGTTGAATCGGCTTTGGAAACAGGTGAAGCCGTTGGCGGACGCTCGTGGAACCGGGCAGGTGCTTCTGAACGAGCAACGCGCCTGGTTGAGTCAACGCGACGCGGCCTGCGATCCGGAACTGCAAGCAGGCGGCAGCGCTGATGCCATGTTCTACTGGTCTTGCATGGAAGAGCACACTTTGCAGCGCAATAGGATGCTGGGTGCCCTACGTTAGGCGGCATCGCCGCATCGCGGGCGTCCCGGTTTGATACGCGGCATCGGTCAATTGCCGCTGCCGGACCTTTCCGATCAGGTGACATCAAATCAGCCAGAGAATAACCTTGCTGCAAATAGCGCGTCAAAGTGTTTCGAGTTTGAGTTGAGAAACAACGCGAGTACGAAACGCGCGCAACATCCATGTATCGTGGGCGTTTCTATGGGCGCCCCACGTGGTTACCGGGAAGGCGAGCACTCATTTCCTTTTCTCAAAATTCCATCTCCGTGGTAGGTTCATCTGTATTTTTGAACATTCAGATATCCGGAGCGTTATTATGAAAGTCAGAAAGACATTCTCTGGACTATGCGCCGCCGTCGTATTGATCGTTGCTGGCCTGGCAGCCAATGCAGATCCCAGTGAAGAGCAATCACGAGATCATGCCCGTCGTGCGCTGACGTATCTGTTGGAGGACGGAGACCGGTCGGGGGGCATCCGCGAAGCTCTTCTTGGCTTACCGAACAAGCCCGTTGCGGACGATCTCGAACGTTATCCAGAGGCTTGGTCGGCGCTTTGGCGTGCGTTCGCCTCCCGTAGTATCAGGGTCGCGGTTGAGGGGCAGGTGAGTGCCGCCCTGAGTCCCGACGGCACGCGCGCAATCATATCACCGGAGGTCTCCAACCCGATGACGCCAGACGCCCGGCAGAGCGTCACCATTTTCGAACCCCTGACGGGGCGGATCGTAGGTGAGCCAATCGTGTCCGGCTTCCCGATGCACGCCGGATATATCGGGTCGGCCCATACTGTCATCTCAACGGATGGGCAATTGGCCGCCATCCAGTTCACCTCTGATGATCCGACCCACATCATCGATCTATCTGACGGATCCCGCGTTTCAAGCTATCCAGCGTTCGGTTCCGCAGTTGAATTTTCGCCCGATGGCCGCGGGCTCATGTTCCTGGGCTCGCAAGGGCTTTCCAACGGACCGGGAACTGTCGAGGTCCGCGATTTGCGCAGCGGATCCATTCTGTTCCAGACCGAAGTGCCGCCCTATACGTCGATGGTCTGGGCTTCAGCCACGACCATTTTCGCGACGACGAATGTCGGCGGTGACACCACCGAGCCAAGGGTCAACGTGACAGCAATCGAACTCGACGGATCGCGTTACCCGATCCTGGAAGACTTGCCGATCGAGAACGGCGGAATCATCATGTCGCCGACCGAGCCCGTCTTCTTAGTGATATCATCGCGGGAGGCGCGGCTGTTCGATATGTCGGGACAACAGCGTGCGGTCTTGAGCCTGGGAGTCGGTCTGGCCGGCTTCGTGCGCGAGGGAACGGCAGTTGCAATCCCGCGCTTGAATGAAGCTATGGGCGTCGCAGACATGCAGGTAGCTGTCTATGCACTCGATGGAACCCCTCTGGAGACGCAGGCGTCCGATTACGTCGGGTTCGATCAATTCGTTTATGGGCCGTCGGGACAGATCCTCGGAGGCATGGGTTTTCTCTCACCCAGCCCCCTATATGAAGGCGCTGGGCTTCCAACAGGGCTGGACCTGCATCGGGCGGCGATCGCGCTGGTTGGGTCGCCGGGGCAGGTTGCTGCTCCCGAAGTTGATCCGGTTCTGCAAAAATCCGAGGAGTTCGCGCGATCGGCAGGCCGTCTCTTGAAGACCGGCGACCGGATGGGTGCGATCGCTGAGGCCCTGAAGGGCTTGCCCGGCGACCCCACGGCGGAGGATTTCGAGCGTTTCAGCGCGGCGCACCTTATGCTCTACCGGTCCACGGCATCGCGGTCTCTGCGCCTGCCCCTCAGAAGAGCGACACCCGCTGCCATCGGCCCCAAGGGAGATGTCCTGGCGGTGAGCGGCGACGCCCCGGGACTTTACGCGACGCCGGAAGGGGCATTGATTGCGCCGCTGCGTGGCGTCGATGGAGATATCTTCGCCTCCACCACGTTACCGCATTTCTCGGCAGCCGGTGACCTTCTGGTGCTGGCGGAGAGTCGCAAGCCGATCCTCCATGTCTATGACGGTCGGACCGGGGAACATCGTCTGACAGTCGAATTTCCGATTTCCGATATCAGCAATTACAGTGCATATTCCACGATCATCGGCCCGGCAGGTTTCTCCCACGATGACGGGGAGTTGGCCGTGACCACCAATGACCATCTGTTCCTGATCTCGACCAGCGATTGGAATGTCAGGCAGTTTGATTTTCCTGGGAGGACAGGTGCATTTGTCTCGTGGCTACCGGATCGGCGCCTATTGCTCACCGAGCCTATTTATACGCACGGGGAAGGGCCGGTCGCGCAGATGTATATTCATGACGGCACCTCGATCCTGCCCATGATGACGATCATGTCCGACGCTGAGGGACTGCGGAGCGCACCACTTTATATGGCAGCCTCGCAGCTGGGCAACGCGGCCATGGCCGAAGAGGGGGACAGCACCGACGGGCGTGTCGTTATTCTCGATGGCGCTGGTCAGGTGCGGGTCGTCGCGACAGAGCATGATGGACATGTGCAATTTGTGCGCGACGGTACGGCAATCGCGTATCGCAACCCGAAGGGCGACAGAGGTACGAGCCTCATTGTTCAGTCCCTTGTCGGAGAGCAGTTGACACCCCGCTTCGAGGATCACGTTGCACTGGATCAAAGGGTTTTCGACGAACGGGGCAACGACATGATGTTGGGAAGCATGTCCTCGCTGTACCGTGGCGCGGATGTTCCGAAGGGGCGTGTGTTGTTTGATATGGCATTGGAGCTCCTCTCCGGTGCAATCCTCACCGAGGTTGAACGACAGCGGATTGTGTCACATTAGTCGGCCAACAACAGCCGTGGTTCCAGAGTGCTATTAGGGAATGTGATTGCCAAGCAAGTTGCCATGCGCCATCCAGGCCGGTTGTTTGGTCCGAAACTGATCGCAAACCACTTGTCTTGCGATACCGCTGCGAACATGTGCAGCATTGCGGGAACTGCCCGCACGTGTGTTTGTTTGGCATTCGGATCAGGCTCGACAATGGAATGCTCATACTTCGGTGTTGTAAAAACCAACGCAGATCTCGGTGGTCTCAGGCTCCCGCAACCAGTTTCGAACCTACGCAACATAGTTTTGCAATACTTGAGGTCGAGGGGCGGTAGCACGATCATACCACGCGGTCCACCGCCACGCTCTTCGCCAAACACTGCCTTACGTCGTGAGCCAAGAGAGTAAACATGTCCCTGAGACCAAAATAGTGACTTTCAGCACATTGTCGCTTTGGTTTGCGAAAAGGTCTTACGCCTCTACTTTTGACGCACCGATCAGTGAATACTCCTCAGAACCCTATGCGTCGATTCCCTAAGTTATGCCAAATTGAGATTGCCTGCGTTCATTCCGATAATCAAATCGAAACCTATGCCGCACTCGGGAACCCAAGGTTTATCAAGGGTTTCCAGTGCTTTTCCATTTCTTCAGAGGTTATGGATGAGCCAAACTTCTGAATATGATCAGAATACTCTGCCCGCCGTGACTCACTGAAAAGCAATACTGTTTCAGCGTCGCTGTGGGGCAGCACCGCCCTGGGTGGTGTTCGCACCCAACATGCAGCGCGCAGTTGGTAATTTCGAGCCTGATCCCTATGTGATGGAAATTTGTCCATGGGCTGCTTCACCTCGATATGCAGGGCAAATCGGTTAGGTGCAGCCGAAAAGACCGCAAGCATGTCTGTTTCTTGGCCGGAGCAGCCTTCGCAGCGGCATTTTTCAGTATAGTGAGAACGCCACCAAGTCTCTGAAGAAGCACTCCGCATGGCCTTCATCTCCCTATGCAAGAGAGCGGCTCTTTGGGCGTGTGGCGCAAATCGGGTTCGACTGAGAAACCAGACCAAAAATTCTGGGTTTTCTGCCAGCGCACTCGCAACAGGCTCCGCATACTTCCATTCTTCGCTTCCATATCTCATCTTTCTATCCTCCGTCGATAAGGTGATTTTGACAGACCACAGCCCGCAAATTATGATCTCGTTATCCCGACACGGCTTCTCTATTTGGCACCTTCATTTGCCCGGAGAATCCTTTCAACAAGACCACCAACGAAAGCTGGCGAATCCGCGAAAAGATATTCGGAGAGGCGGTTCAGGGCGTCGATGTCGAGTTTTGCAGGCCGACCTGTCGCCACTTCGAGCAGCCAGTCCGGGTCGATCTCGGCTTCCTGTGCGGTTGTGTAAAGGCTTCTCCCCCAATTCGGATTCTCAAGGCCAGCCTCGAAGCCATGAGCCTTGAAAAGGTTCACGATGTCATCGGTATAGAACGAGTCAATGGGCTCGGGTATGAGAGTGGGAACGAACCCGCGCCGCCCTTCCAGCCAGCGACGGGAGTCCTCTATGGATATTTTGGTCAACCCGCTGTCCTTATCGCGACCTCCCGCCGTACGAATGCCTTCCTTGCTGAGGGATGTCCGCACGGCGGGCTCGGTCATGTTGGCCAGAAGCGCGAGTTGCCGGACCGTCAATGCTCCCCGATAAGCATATTCCCAGCGCGCATGGGCTGTATCAATCGTCCGACAGATCGGATGATCACCGCTGTCCGATATGGAGCCTTGATCCAACCCCCACACGCCACCTGGTGAGTCATGACGGATCGTGAGTATCCGCTGAACTTCACCATCTTCTATGGTATACCGGTTTGATCGAGGCCCGACCTGATAAGCAAAGTCATATGCCTTGTCGATGATTGCGGTGATTGAGAAGCGTTCAAGCTGGATCATCTCCGGGTCAATCTGGAGAACATCTTGGAAAGTTTTTTCTTGTATCTCAAAACCCAAGATTGCCTCTGCGGAATCGCTATCGGGGCCCGCTACGAGAATATGAGACGCAATGTCTTTTAATACTTTGCGCAAGTCTCTCATCACCTCCTCGCGGGTGACAGGGGCTCGGGCATCGCCGTCTGAACTGCCCAACTTCCCCTCTGCAAAGGCACGGGGTCTCGACTGGGCGGCTGACTTGGGCAATTTCGGCTTGGAATCATTTCGATCGGTCATGGTGTGTCCTTCAGTTACGATGACGGCGCGTGGGACGCGCGACGGTGATCACGGCGGGGCCATCGGTGACGAGGTAGGTTCCACAGTATCTCGTCAGATTGCGCGTCACCCTCTCGGGCAGATCGTCGTGGGCGAGTTCGAGTGCGCCTCTGTCAAGCCGCAGCCTCAATGCGCCACGACTATGTGAAGGCGTACCGTAGGAGTAGATTATGGAGACCACATCCAAAGGTATTGCACGTTGATCTGCACGTACGACAGCGTGCCTTGTCATGTTCATAGCGCTGATCCCAAATTGCTTTAGTATATCGATAACATAGCAATATCATATTAATCTGTCAAGGTATAATTATATTGCTGTGTTATCTCTATTACCATCTGCGCGCGACACTGCCCGGGGCTGATCATGTAGCGTTTGCCCTCTACATGAGGGCGGACTCCCGACTTTCGCTGCGTTCGTAGTGATCTGATCGCAACTCAAGAGAAGGTCGGGACCGCCGACAGTTATGAAGCGAAGTTCCGTACACTCTTTGTGAGCGGCGTCGCTGAAATCGTCCACGCAATTGAATGGGTCGTCGCGTACGAGCAGGGCACCGGTTTCGGGCGCGCCCGGTGCCGAAGCCACGCCGGTGTTGTGGAAGTGGTTATCACTCAACAACGGACCGCTGTGGCAGTTCACGCATTCGCCTTTTCCGATGAAAAGTCGCAACCCGGCAATTTCGTCTTCAGTCACGATAATGCTTTCGGCCCCTGACAGAAGGGCTGCTGCATAGGCATCGAACCGGGTTGCGGCGGGCTGGATCTTGCGCTCGAACGCCTCAATGGCTTTGCCGATGTTGGCGAAAACCTGTGACACCACCGTGCGATCCTGCTCCGGCATCGCCTGCCACGCAGCAGCGGCATCGAGATCGGCCACTGGACCGACCCGGCGCGGTAAGTGGGTTAGATCGGGAAGGGCTCTGAATAGGGCCTCATAGGGAGCGCGGTAGGCTTCTGCGATGAGATGCGCATACTGGGTGCGGTCCCCGCCGTGTTCCACGGGGCTTTCCATCGGACCAAGCGCCTGCGACCAGTGGCTGTCTTTGCGCGCCTTGCTGCCGTGGATGCAGGAAGCAGCGCAAGGCGGGATCCAGCCCTTTCGGATGGTCGACCTAAGCGCTGCCTAAGCCGAGGGCCAGCCCAAAGCAGACATCAAAGCAGTTGATCAACAACCTCTTCTGCTAATGCAGGAAGGTCGGAGAGCTACCGTTTGCAAGAGATGCTCCACGAGGATTGACCTCGCATTCCGACCGCATTCAACACTGCGACTTGGCCTCTAAACCAGGATTTCACGAACCGAATTAACCCATCCCGACACTATCATTCTCAGCAACATAGCTTAAAGCAGGTGGCACCTTAAGGAGAATACATGATGGGAACATCACAGAGCCTACCTGAGTTGGTCGCTGCGGCGAAGGCCAATGCAAGGGCGTCTGAAGACCGCATTTCTGAAATTCTGAAACTTGTGAACGGACGGGACGCGTCTGGCGCCCAACTTAATGAATTTCGCGTTGCGACGGTTGCGCTTGAATTGGCTGCGGTAGATATCTTCTCCCTTTTCGAAGTGCGGTTGCAACACCACTTTAGACGCGGCCCCTTTTCGCGCAAATTGGAATCACAGCTGATTGAATCTGGTGAAATTGAACTCGCCAATAGGATCCACCAATATTATCTCGCTATCAACGTGCTGAAACATGGAAAAGGCGCGAGTTATCGGGAGTTACTCAATGCCCCGAGTTCTTTCTTCAGTGTGAATTCAAGCGAAGACATCATCGCCGACGAAGCGAGCGCGACCACAGGCCTCATAGATATTACCATACCGGGCTTTTTTGATGGGCTGACCTCGAGTATTCTTGAGGCTTATAATTTCCTTGAAAACAGAGCGGTTTCTTAGCGCTCCTCATCAGATCGAATGCGCGATTCAATACTATTGCGATGGTTCGGTCGATTTTAGTAACAGACGCCGCTTCAGGTAAATTTCTGCAGTTAGCGGCGGAGTGGCGACGGTTGTCGCCTCTTTGATTGCTCAGCTTAGCAAAGCCTGATTTCTACGCCTTGCTGACCCCCACGCATCGCATGATGCTCGACCGCTGCCAGCCCAAACCAGCCGGTCGGGGGGGTGCAGCATCACGACTGCCCAGCATGTCTGCCAAGTGGGTGTGGTTTCAACGGATCGCTGCAACACTTTAATCTTTCGAGAAAGATAGGGTGTTTAGAATGAAGTATCGTCGCAGGATTTAATACTCGGCAGAGCAGCGAGCTGAGATTTGGGACCGTTGGCAGCGTAGTGAGCTCATTACCGGATGGGCGCTAAGATTTCGGTGGTGTCAGGCTCCCGCAACCAGTTTCGAACCTACGCAACATAGTTTCGAAGTCCTTTGGCAGTTCGAACTGCCGGGGCAGCCGCATGGCAGCGCTCATCAAGCGCTCGCCGCGCGTCGGCATCGACCCGAGCGGTTCCGCAGGTAAAAAGCCACGTGTCGATATTTCCGTAATTGTTCGCAAGGCGTCTCAAGCGCAGTGTCACCGATCAGGACGGCTACTCCCGAGGTTTTCCTCGCGAGATGCATACCTTCAGGGTCTTATGGCTACTGAACCTCTGCCGGGTTCTGCGCCACGAAGTGCAAAGGTCTGGTGGTTCAGCGGCCCATCTTTATGTTCAGCAACAGATCGGCAAGGTCATCCACAACCTCTGCGCCATAGCCATCTGCCGAGAGGATGCCACTGAAGGTGCGCGTGATTCAAGCCGATGGGCACAAGACGCTACCCACAGGGCACGATTGTGGGATCCGACTGCATGGCGGTTTCGATTTCCTCGTCAAAGAACGTTAGAAAGTTGCGTGCGGCGACCGATAGCGGTGTTTCTGGCGAAGAGATGATACTTATCCCGAAGGGAACCGTGGCCTCCAGCGGTCGCACGACGATGCCGCGCGATGCATAGTGGCGCGCCGTGAAGGGATCGACGACCGCAACGCCGCATCCTTCGCTGACAATGGCGCAGGCGGCAATCGATTGATGCACCCTGATGCGCAGGTTCGGCTCCAGTTCTTCATAGAGCGCGGCGCCCGATGGGTGGCGCGACAGGAATTCTCTCTGCAGACCGATCACGTTCTCGTTCATGAGTTGAGCCGTTGAAATGACTGCTTGTCTTGTCAAGGCGTGCCCATCGGGCAACGCGCAGACACAGCGAAATTGCCATTGCCGTTCGATCCGAACAGCGCTTGTCACCGAAACAGGGTCAACGATGCCCAGATCGGCGAACCGCGAGGTGATCAGATCTACGATCTGACGCGATTGGGTCGAGACGCTGGACACATGCATCTGCGGATGCGCTCGGTTGAATCGCCGGATCGCCGTCGGCGTGATGGCGATTGCAAGCGCAATGAACGCGCCAAGGCGCAGCTGCCCGAGTGCCAGCGTCCGTATATCGGCCGCCGTATGCGCCAGCCGCTGCATGGTGAAAAAATATTTCTGGATTTCGTCATAAAACAGCATCGCCTCCGGCGTGGTTAGCAACCGCCCTTTTCGGCGCTCGAACAAGGCAAAGCCGATGGTTTCTTCCAGGCTGCTTAACAGTCGGCTGACACTGGGCTGAGAAATGTTGATGGCAGTCGCTGCTGCCGTGACCGAAGAGGACTCGACAACCGCCTTGAAGGCTTCGATCTGGCGCGCGCTGATCGTTTCGCCCTTGGAAGGTTTACGCATGATGCAAATTCCATAGCATTTGTGAATGAGTAACGCAAATAATGCTCTTTGACTATATGGGGCGCCGTCCTGATACTGAAGCTGTAAGACTCATCGACAATGGGAGGAACCATCCATGATGACGCCAGAACCAAGGACACGCCTACGTCTGTTTTGTGCAAGCCTGATGATGTCGGGCGCCGCATTTGCCTGGACAACTCCGGTGCAAGCTGAGGAACTGACCGTCTACGGCGCCATGGCCAAGGGGCATTTCGCCGAACTGATCGCGACGTTCCAAGCGCAAGAGCCGGACCTGACGATCAATCAACTGTTGGATTCCAACGGCCCGATCATCGCCCGCCTTCTGGCCGAAGAGGCGAACCCGCGCGCCGATGTCATCCTGGGGGCCTCGGTTCCGGGATTGGTCATGCTGGAGGAGCGCGGCATGCTGGAGCCTTATGCGCCGGCCGGTCTGGATCAGATCAAGGACCGCTTTCGTGACGTGCGCAGCGACCCGCCCCATTGGGTGGGCACGGATGCCTGGGCATCGGCCATCTGCTTTAACACGGCCGAGGGCGAACGACTGGGCGTTGCCGAGCCGCAAAGCTGGCAGGATCTGCTCAAGCCGGAATACAAGGGCATGATCACCATGCCCAACCCCAACTCGTCTGCGACCGGCCTGCTGGCAATCGTCGGCTGGAGCGCGATTTTCGGCGAGGATGAAGCGTGGGAGTATATGGATGCGCTGCACGAAAACGTGTCGCAATATGTCCACTCCGGCTCGAAACCCTGCCGTATGGCAGCGGCTGGTGAGGCGGTGATCGGCATCTCCTACCCAGCCCCCGGCGTGAAGGCGATCACGGACGGGGTGCCCCTGAGTGTGGTCATCCCTGTCGAGGGTGTCGGCTCCGAGGTCGAGGGCGTGGCGATCGTCAAAGGCGCGCGCAACCCTGATGCCGCCCGCAGGCTGGCCGATTTCGCCACCAGCCAGCAAGCCCATGAAATCCATAACAAATACTATGCGTTGGTTGGGCGCAAAGGCGTGTCGAACCCTGTTCCGAACTATCCCGAGGGCGAGGAAGAGGCGCTTGTGGATGTGGATTTCTACTGGGTCGCCGAGAACCGCGACCGCATCCTGACCGAGTGGCAGGAACGCTATGGTCGCAAGGATGAGCCCAAATAGGGCGCAGCAGCACCACGACATGAAAACACCTGGTCCGGCACCTGCCGGACCAGTTCACCCAGACAGTGTGAAAGGCTGACTGACCATGGCCAACCCGGCTCCGGCGATCCCCTCACAGCGGAAAAAAATACGCGTCTCCACCAGCGGTGAGGATGTTCTGCTGCGCCTGTGCCTGATCGCGCTGGGGCTGTTTTTGGTGGTCGGGCTGTTGCTGCCGATCTATACGCTTCTGTCCAAAGGCGTGCAGGATGCGGATGGCAATTTCGTCGGCTTCCAGAACTTCATCACCTATTTCAACGAGCCGCGCGTGTCGGTGGTTTTCTTCAACAGCCTGCGCATTTCCGTCATCTCGACGGCGGTCACGCTGATTATCGCGGGCACCTATGCCTTTGCGCTCACGCATTCGCGGATGCCGGGGCGCGGTTTTTTCCGGGCGGTCGCGCTGATGCCGCTTCTGACGCCCTCGCTGCTGCCGGGGATTGCGCTGATCTATCTCTTTGGCAATCAGGGCTTCTTTCGCGAGGCGCTGTTTGGGCACAGCCTCTATGGGCCGATCGGGATCGTCATGGGCGAGGTGTTCTTTACCTTCCCCATCGCGTTGATGATCGTGTTGACCTCATTGTTAACCATCGACCGCAGGCTTTACGAGGCGGCCAGGACATTGCGCGCAGGAAGGGTGCGCACTTTCTTCACGGTGACCCTGCCAGCCATGCGCTTCGGCCTGAGCGCGGCATTTTTCGCCGTGTTCACCAAGGTGTTCACCGATTTCGGCGTGCCGATCACGGTTGGCGGGTCGTATCCGGTGCTGGCCACCGATCTTTACCAGAAGGTGATCGGCGGATTTAATTTCCAGATGGGCGCTGTTGTCGGCATCTTGCTTTTCATTCCAGCCGCACTCGCCTTTCTGGTCGGTCACTTGCTGCAACGCGGCCACGGCGCGGGCATTGACGGCAGCGCGGTGATCTACATACCGGAAAAAAGCCGCGGCCGCGATATCGCCTGTTTTGCCTTCTGCGCGACCGTCGCGCTGGCCATCCTGGGCATTCTGCTGATGGCCGTTCTGGGATCCCTGTTCAAGCTGTGGCCCTATAATCTGAGCCTCTCGCTTTCCAGCTATAACTTTACCGAGCATGAATCGAGCGGCTGGGGCGCCTATCGCAACAGTCTGAAACTGGCCGGTGGCACTGCGCTGTTTGGCACCGCGCTGATCTTTTTCGGGGCCTACCTGCTGGAGCGGATGCCCGGTGCCGGCTGGATGCGCGCGGTGCTCGGGTTTTTGTGCATGGTCCCGCTGGCCATGCCGGGCATGGTGCTGGGCCTGTCGTATATCTTTTTCTTCAACAACCCGGCAAACCCCTTGGGCGGCATTTACGGCACGATGATGATCCTGATCCTCAGCACCGTCGTGCATCTTTATACCGTGCCGCACCTGACGGCGCTGACGGCGCTGAAACAGCTCGATCCGGGGCTGGAGGCCGTCGGTTCGTCCCTCAAGGTGTCGCGCTTTGTCACCTTCGGGCGGGTCATTCTGCCGGTCAGCCTGCCGACAATCCTGCGCATCGCCAGCTATCTGTTCATGAACTCGATGACCACGATCTCGGCGCTGGTGTTCCTCTATTCCGCCAACACCAAGGTCGCGACGATCAGCGTCCTGTTGCTGAATGACAATGCCATGCTTGGCCCGGCGGCGGCGATGAGCGTGCTGATCGTGGCCACCTCGGCCAGCGTCGTCAGCCTGCAATGGTTGCTGATGCAGGGCCTGTTGCGCCGCACCGGGGCCTGGCGGGGCAAGGAATCGTAAACAACACACCGGCCGGAAAATCCGACCATCCGCCGCAAGACTTACTGGACAAGGAACACCCCATGACGGTTTCGACAGTTGCGCCGACAGCCCAGGAATTCATCGATTTTTCACAGGAACTGGCCGACGCCAGCCGGGCCCTGATCCGCAGCCGGTTCCGTCGCGAGATCGACGTCGAGATGAAACCCGACGACACCCCGGTCACCCCGACCGACCTGGAGGTCGAGACCCTGATCCGCGACATGATCGCGGATCGCTACCCAAACCACGGCGTGATCGGCGAGGAGCATCCCGACAGCGCCGCAGGTGCGGAATGCGTCTGGGTGATCGACCCGATTGACGGCACCCGGTCGTTCATCGCCGGGCGCCCGGTCTTTGGCACGCTGATCGCGCTGGCCATAGATGAGGTTCCGGTGCTGGGCGTGGTCGATATTCCCGTAATGCAGGAACGCTGGGTCGGGGCAAAAGGCCATGCCACCCGGCTGAACGGAAGCGTCGCCAGGACGCGCCGCTGCGCCTCCCTGTCCGATGCCATCCTGCTGGCGACCTCGCCCGAATATCTGGGCGAAGAGGCCGCAGCGCCGTTTTCACGCATCGCCGCCGCGTCCCGTTTCAATATCTACGACGCCGGCACGCAGGGCTACGGGCTGGTGGCCAGCGGCCATGCCGATATCATGATCGCGGCCCGTTACGGGATCGTCGACTATCTTGCGGCGGTGCCTGTCATCGAGGGCGCGGGCGGCGTGGTGCGGGCCTGGGACGGCAGCCCGCTGACCATCCATTCCGGCGATCGTATCGTGGCCCTTGGGGATGCGGCGCGTCTGCCCGAGGCATTGATGCTTCTGGAACAAAGTGAAGCGAAAGGTTGAACGCATGCAAACCATAGTTGAATCGGCGCCTCTGCCCTCTTCGGATCGGGCGGAGACCACCGCGCCCGTAACCGCGTTGCAAATTTCGGGCCTGTCCAAATCATTTGGCAGTTTCACCGCGCTCAGGGACATTGACCTCGCCGTCGAGAAGGGCGAATTCGTCTGCTTTCTCGGGCCATCGGGCTGCGGCAAGACAACCTTGCTGCGCGCCATTGCCGGGCTGGATGTTCAGGACTACGGCACGATCCTGCAAAATGGCCGTGATATCTCGGGTCTGCCTGTGCATGGCCGGGACTTCGGCATAGTGTTTCAGTCCTATGCCCTGTTTCCAAACCTGTCTGTTACGCGGAATGTGGGATTTGGTCTGCGGGGTTCTGACCTGTCCAGACCGCAGCGCAAGGCCCGTATCGAAGAATTGCTGGCGATGGTCGGGCTGGATGGCCACGCGCATAAATACCCTGCGCAGCTGTCGGGCGGTCAACAGCAGCGCGTGGCGTTGGCGCGCGCCCTCGCACCCTCGCCGGGGTTGCTGTTGCTTGATGAACCGCTGAGCGCGCTTGACGCACAGGTGCGCCTGCATCTGCGCGACCAGTTACGCCAATTGCAGCGTGACCTGGGAGTGACCACGATCATGGTCACCCATGATCAGGACGAGGCCCTGGCGATCGCCGATCGTATCGTGGTCATGCGACAGGGGGAAATCGAGCAAATCGGAACGCCGGAAGCAGTGTTCAGACATCCGGCCACAGCTTTCGTCGCCGGGTTTCTTGGTGACATGAATTTCATTCCTGGGACGGTCGCATCGGAAAACAGCGTTTCCGTCGGTCAGATCGCTGTTCAGGTGCCCGATACGACCCTGCATGACCGCGGCGACCGGGTGAGTCTCTGCGTTCGCCCGGCCGATATCATGGTCGGCAAATTTGGCGATGAGACACCAAACCGGATGGATGCAAAGGTCGAATCCATGTCGTTTCGCGGCAATTTTCACCAGCTTTCAGTATTCTGCCCGGCGATGTCCCAAAACCTCGAGATTGAGTTGCGCCATCAGGGCCAGGGTGGACACTCGATTTGCGAAGGCGCAACGCTGACGATTGCGCTATCGCCTGAAAAACTGGTCATCTTTCCGTGATTTTCATACTGTTTCACCTGACAGGTGCGACGGCAATGATGCGTTTGTGGTCAACATGATCAATGGGACCGTCTCGATGATCGGCTTCGCAACCCGCGTGCCGCGAGGGAGAGTCGGTCAAGTTTGTCCCTACGCAGTGTGCCCTCCTACCGGAGGTCGTCGCAGCGTGAGTCCATGCGGATGAGAGTTAAGATTTCGGTGGTCTCAGGCTCCCGCAACCAAATCTAATTCTTCAATATCTTCAAAGGCTTGAGTTTTACCACTCAGGTCTTTTCGGCGTTTGACCCCAAGGCCGAGCATAAGCAGGGCCGCCAACGCGCCTTCGAGATGAATGCCGAGCTTGCCGCCTGTCGGTGAGGGCTGAAGCACGATCCTGTCGATCAACCCGCGTAACGCTTCCTTCGCTTCCAGCATCCCATCGGGGTGTTGAAGCTGGTCAATCAGGGTGGCGATCTTCTCGCGATAGGTCACCGCCATTGTCGGATGAATCCTGACCTGCCCCCCGGTCGTCCCTCAGTCATAACGAGAGTCCTTGGGGTTGAGTTGTCAGTTTCGGGTGTGGCAAGCGCGCCGGGCGCGGTGCCATCAAATAACTCAAGCGCCCGGCGCGCGTCCGCTGGGGTCTGGTTGCCGAGCGAGGAGTGCGGCCTGACGTTGTTGTAGTCGTAGCGCCACAGGGCCAGTATCCGGCGGGCGTCTGCGAGGGTGTCGAATATCTCCTCGTTCAGGCATTCATCCCGTAAGCTGCCGTTGAAGCTTTCAA
>RCMY010002578.1_pt1 | contig 16352 bp, 16 predicted proteins | sample 2041341 | NCBI WGS metagenome assembly RCMY01 (sample SAMN09708234, study PRJNA481090) | Marine sediment metagenome, whole genome shotgun sequencing project. | reverse complement strand
AGGCCGACGTCGGCCGCGGTGGCCTTCAGATCCGGCCGGGCCGTGATCACGATCCACATGATCAGCGCGCCCCCGACGAGGTTGGCGGCGAGGGTGACGGACCAGAGCCTGGCCAGGCCCCGAAGGGTGCCGCTGCGGGCCACCACCGCCGACACGGGCACGAGGAAGTTTTCGGTGAACAGTTCGCTGCGCGCCAACAGCAGACCGACGAAGCCGATGGAGAAGGCCAGCCCGGCCAACACGACATTGTCGGTGAGTTCCTTGACCACGAGATAGGCCAGCACCCCGAAGCCGACGTCGATGCCCCCGAGCAGTCCCGTGGAGATCAGGGCTAGCAACGGACGGTTGAGCCGCTCGCGTCCTTCGTCGACCAACCGGTCGAAGGCTTCTTCGAGCTCCGGCTCGGGTCGATCTACTGGTGTACTCACAGCGGGAGACTAATGGTCGACGCCGCGAGATCAGCGATCCACGCCACGGCTCGTAGACTGAACTGTTGTGACCGACGCCGAGACCTCGACGCCCCCCGAATCCACCAGTAAGCCGAGCCACCCGCTCGGCGAGGTGGGCCGCCAGGCCGCCCGCCGACGTACCTTCGCGGTGATCAGCCACCCGGACGCTGGAAAGTCCACGCTCACCGAGGCGCTGGCGCTCCACGCGCAGGTCATCACCGAGGCCGGTGCCGTTCACGGCAAGTCGGGCCGCCGCTCGACCGTCTCGGACTGGATGGAGATGGAGAAGGCTCGCGGGATCTCGATCACCTCCGCCGCGCTGCAGTTCGCCTACGGCGAGCACGTCATCAACCTCGTCGACACGCCCGGTCACTCCGACTTCTCCGAGGACACCTATCGGGTCCTTTCCGCCGTTGACGCAGCCGTGATGCTGGTCGATGCCGCCAAGGGCCTCGAACCCCAGACCCTCAAGCTCTTCCGGGTGTGCAAGGCCCGAGGCATCCCGGTCATCACTGTCATCAACAAGTGGGACCGACCCGGTCTCGATGCGCTCGAGTTGATGGAGGAGATCGAGAACGAGATTCAACTGCAACCGACACCGTTGACCTGGCCGGTCGGCATCGCAGGCGACTTCCGCGGGGTCCTCGAACGGCGCAGCGGCACGTACGTCGCCTACACCCGCACCGCAGGTGGGGCCACGCGTGCCCCGGAGCAACGGATGGACGCCGAGGCTGCCGCAGCCAAGGAAGGTGAGGCCTGGGACGCCGCCGTGGAGGAGTCCGACCTGCTCGCCTCCGACGGGTCGAACCACGACCAGGAGATGTTTCTCGCTGGCTTCACCACGCCGGTCCTGTTCGCCTCAGCTATCTCCAACTTCGGAGTCGCGGCCATCCTCGAGACGCTGGTCGAGTTGGCCCCGTCGCCGCCACCGTTCCGCCACGGCAAGGAGGATGCGGAAGGCCGCCCCTCGGAGATCCGCGAGGTCGAGTCACCGTTCAGCGCCTTCATCTTCAAGGTCCAGGCCGGGATGAACGTCAACCACCGCGACCGCGTCGCCTTCGCCCGGGTCTGCTCGGGGGTTTTCGAACGCGGCATGGTGGCCACCCACGCGCAGAGCGGGCGACCCTTCGCGACCAAGTACGCCCAGGCCCTGTTCGGCCGGGAGCGTGCTGTCCTCGACACCGCGTACCCCGGCGACATCATCGGTCTGGTCAACGCCAACGCCTTGATGGTCGGCGATACGATCTATCTCGAGGACCCCGTCTCCTTCCCGCCCATCGCCACCTTCGCTCCCGAGCACTTCGCCGTTGCGAGTTCGACCGACGCAGGTCGCTTCAAGCAGTTCCGCAAGGGCATGGACCAACTCGATGCCGAGGGCGTGGTGCAGGTGCTCCGGTCGGACCTGCGCGGCAACCAGTCGCCCGTCCTGGCTGCGGTCGGCCCCATGCAGTTCGAGGTGGCCCAGGCGCGGATGGAGGCCGAGTTCGGCGCTCCGATCAAGCTCGAACGGCTGGGCTACGGCCTGGCGCGGCGGACGGACGCGGAATCGGCTGAGGAGCTCAGCAAGATCCGGGGCCTCGAGGTCCTCTCCCGCGCCGACGGCACGTTGATGGTGCTGGCGCCCGACAAGTGGCGGATCAGCGTGGTCGAACGCGACCACCCCGAGCTGACCCTGGAGACCCTCCTGGCCGGAGACCGCTGATGAACGCCTCGATCTGGATGGTTCGTGCGGTCGACGTGACCGATCAGTTGTCGGACTCGCTGACCAACATGGGCGACGCGTTCATCCGGGCTCTACCCCGCCTCGCGGTGGCCGTCGTCCTGATCCTGATCGGGATCGCCCTAGGCCGCCTGTTGCGCTGGGCCAGCCGACGGTTGCTGGCTCGCACACACACCACCAGCTTCGCCACCGTGATGAGCAAACTGCTGGGCTCGACGGTGGTGGCCCTCGCGGTGCTCGGAGCCATCACGGTGACCTTCCCGTCGGTGAAGCCGGTCGACCTCCTTGCGGGTCTGGGCTTCTTCTCCCTCGCCGTGGGCTTCGCCTTCCAGGACATCTTGGAGAACACGTTGTCCGGGGTGTTGATGCTCTTCCGTCAGCCGTTCACCGCGGGGGACCAGATCGAGGTGCAGGGGCAAGCCGGCACGGTCCAAGCCATCACCATCCGTGAGACCCGCATCAAGACCTACGACGGCCAACTGATCCTGATCCCGAACCGCGACGTCTACAAGAGCGTCATCCGCGTTCAGACGCACTACGAGCAGCGTCGACTCTCGTTCATCGTTGGGGTGGCCTACGAGAACGATGCAGCCGAGGCGTGCCGCGTGATCCGCGACGCCCTGGCCACGGTCTCTGGGGTAGCGACCGAGCCAGCGCCAGAAGCGTTGGTGGATCAGCTCAACGTCTCCACCGTTGACCTCGAGGCTAGGTTCTGGGCCGATCCCCGCCAGAACGAGAGCCGGTTACTGACGCACGAGGCCATCACCGCGGTGAAGACGGCCCTCGACGAGGCGGGCATCGAGATGCCCGCCGACATCGTGGCCCTGCAAGCCACGCCGAGTTTCCGGGCGGCTCTGCAGAACGACGGCGAGATCACACCCGGCGGATCCCTGAAGTAGCCCGCCAGGAGCCGGTCGGTGCAGTGGGTCTGAATGATTCCCGTGTCGCGGGGGTACCGCTAGGCGCCGAGCGCACTACGCTTGAGACATGGCCCACGTCGACGTGGGCCCCAGTGGAGGAGAGAGTCGCAAATGGACTGGTGGGGCTGGTTGATCGTGGTCGCTGTGGCGATCGTCGTACTCGTGGTGGCGGTGCTCGCTATCCAAGCCCGGCGCCGCCGAGGCGGAGTCATCATCGCTGACGCATCGTCCGCGCACGGACCCACGGGTGGCGACGCACCGTGAGCAGACTGATGCGGACCAGCGAAGTCGCCAAGCGCCCGGTGGTCACGCTGGCCGGCGAGGCTGTGGCCCAGATCAAGGACATCGTGTACGCCGCCGGCGGGGGTGCCGTCGGTGGTTTCACCCTGGCCGGCCGAGGCCGTTTCTCCGGACCGAAGAGCGAGGCGCTGGGCTGGCCGCAGGTCTTCGCGCTGGGTTCGGACGCCGTCATGATCGCCGATGAGGAGGCTCTGATGGCCAAGGACGACGTCGTCGCTGCCTCGGCGGCCTCTGGAGGATCTGGTGGCAACATCCTGGGTTCCCGCGTTCTGACCGACACCGGGACTGATCTCGGCAAGGTGGTCGACGTGATCATCGAGATCAGCGAGGGCAGCCAGCACTGCGACGTCGTCGGCTACGAGATCGACCCATCCGAAGCGCTGGGCAACCAGGGGACCAAGGTGCTGCTTCCGCTGCCGGACACGCTGGCGGCTTCCGGTGAGCACCTGATGGTGCCCGAGTCCGCAACCGAGTTCGTTCGCTCGGACCTGGCCGGCTTCGGTGCCGCAGTTGAGGACTTCCGAGCACAACTGAAGGGGGCCGGCAAATGAGGTTCAGCGAAGCCAAGGGCCACAAGGTGGTCAGCACGTCGACGGCCGACACCGTCGGCAAGGTCCAGCGCCTGGTCGTCGATCCGGCGACCAAGTCGGTGGTGGCCCTGGAACTGAAGAAGACCTCGACCGGCCACGCCCTCGCCTGGGGTGGCGTCACGGCGTTCGGAACCGACGCGGTGACTGTCGGATCAGAGGACAAGATCGCTGAGCACAGCGAGGAGGTCGAGGTGTTGGCCGCGAAGGACCGCCGCATCTTGGGCAAGCTTGTTCTCAACGACGCGGGTGATGAACTGGGTTCGGTGAAGGACGTCGACTTTGATCCGTCCACGGGAGCGCTGACGACGCTGCTGCTGGAGGACGGCAACCTCCCAGAGGTCCCCGGGTCCCGCCTGATCGGGATCGGTTCTTACTGCGTGGTCGTAGCCGCTCAGTAGGCCCCTTCAGCAACCGGTACGTGCTCAGCGGAGCGACGTGAGCGACGACACCCCTGGCCGATCTATGACAGTGTCATAAATCGGTCCTACAGTGACGCTCATGACGTACGAGTTTGACGAACACATCGCGGTGACCGGGCAGGACGGGACCTACGAGACTAACCTGTCAGAGGGCTGGTTGATCGGTGGAGCCGTCAACGGCGGCTACCAACTGGCGGTCCTGGGGAACGCCATCCGGACCGAGCTCCCGGGCAAGCCCGACCCGATCACCATGAGTGCCTACTACCTCGCACCGGGCAAGCCCGGGCCGGCGCAGGTGACGGTGGACGTACGCCGCGAAGGCGGTCGCTTCGCCACCGTCGCCGCCGAGTTGAGCCAGAACGGTCAGCCGCGGGTCACCGTGCTCGCGAACTACGGCGATCTCGACCGCGCCGAGGGCGAGGTGCTCACCACGGCAGAGGAGTTCGACATGCCACCGGTCGAGGAGTGTTTCTCCATGGCGATGGCACCCGAGGAGATGCGCAAGCAGTCGCCGCCGATCATGAATCGCTTTGACATGCGCTTTCCCGCGGACGAGATCGGCTGGGCGATCGGGAAACCCAGCGGCAAGCCCGAGTTCACCGCCTGGTTCCGAATGATCGACGACCGGGAGCCCGATCCTGTCCAGTTGTTGATGGTGCTCGACGCGCTGCCGCCGGTCACGTTCAACCTGGGCCAGGGCGGCTGGGCGCCGACGCTGGAACTGACGACCCACGTCCGCGCCAAGCCGGCGCCTGGATGGCTCAAGGTCCGCCACGCCACCCGCAACCTCGCGGGCGGGATGTTCGAGGAGGACTGCGAGGTCTGGGACTCCGCCGGGCGGCTGGTCGCTCAGTCGCGTCAGTTGGCCCTCGCCCCTCGCTGAACTGGGGCGCTGATCAGCCGAACCAGGACCGCTTCATCGAGAAGACCCATCGGCGTCCGGGGTGTTCGGTGACCGACCACAGCCGGTCGGTCGAGGGCCAGTAGCTGATGTCCTCGGGCCCCATGGGGGTGGCGAAGCGGTGTCGGGTCAGGGACCCCGGCGATCCGACGTACACCGATCCGGGGGTCCACGGACCCTGCGAGACGGTGATGAACCATTGGCCGCGCGCGATCACGGCCCCCTGCATCTGGGCCACACCCTGGCCCAGCGCTAGAGGCCGGGCCTCGTCGTCCTCATCGGTCGCGAGGAGAAGAGTGTCCGGGTCCAGCTCGTAGCGGGCCAGGCGTCGAGTCTTCGCGCCGCGGGCGTACTCACCGGCCACGATCTGGGGTGGGGTGCTCTCGCGATCCAGGGACAGGAACGAGTAGCGCAGCTTCTCCTCGCCGTCCTGAGCGAATGCGCGGTAGGCGAAGCGGACGGGCAGGACGTAGCGGTAGCCCGCGGTGGCGACCAGACCGCCGCTGAGACCGACCGCGTTGGGGGCGCCGCGGAGGTCATCGGGCACCCGCATCAGGTCCTCGATCCGGCAGGTGAAGAACCCTCGTGCTGTGGCCGCGATGTGCAGGAAGGGGCCACACCACACGATGCCGCCCGCGTGGACCCGCAGCGGACGAAGGGTCAGCTCGCCGTCGACGGTCGCGGGGACGACGACCAGGACATGCCGGTAGCGGCGGGTGTCGAGGTCGAGAAACGTGATCCGGACCCCCTGGCCACCGGCCAGGTCGTCGGGGTCCTCCGGGTGCTCCTTGGCGTACCACGCAACGACGGCGAGACGACGGCCCGCGACCCGCTCGTCGCTCGAGGCGTCGGCCGACGTCGTGACCCCCTGGGGCCACCACCGCGGGTCGTGGGCGTCGGCGTGATCGAAGGCGATGGCCGAAGCGACGGCGCGGCCCAGTCCCCAGGTCGTCCGCGCCTGACGATTCAGATCCTCGAGAAAAGGGCCGATCTCGACCCGACCACCGCCACCACCGGTTGCCGACAAGACCTCGTGGAGGGCCTCGACATCGGCGACGTTCTCCTCGGTCCGGCGTAGGTGCACAGGCTGGTTGGTCGACTCCACGGCTCCACCGTAGAGCGCACGCAGGAGCTCGTCCTACCCTGATCGCGTGAACACTGATCAGTCGTTGGGGCGCCGAACCGTCGTCGGGGCCGCTCTCCTGCGCGAGGGCCGGGTCCTGGCAGCGCGGCGTACCTCACCCCCGGCGCTCGCCGGACGCTGGGAACTCCCGGGCGGAAAGCTCGAGCCGGGGGAGACCCCGACCGAGGCGCTGAGCCGGGAGTTGAAGGAAGAATTGGGGATCACCGCGACCGTCGCCTCGTGGCTCGACGGAGCCGTGCCCATCAGCGACGAACTCGAACTGCGGGTCGCAGTCGTCGCGGCCGAGGAGGAGCCGATCCCCACCGAGCACGACCGCATCGCCTGGCTGGGGATCGATGAACTCGATGACGTGGACTGGCTGGACTCCGACCGGCCCTTCCTCCCGCAGCTGCGCACCCTGCTGAGTGCCCGATGAGCGAGGTTCGCGCGATCTTCTTCGAAGAAGCCCATGCCCGCGCCGCCGTACGCCGCCTCGAGAGTGACGGGTACGACGCCACGGTGGTCCGCGAACGACTACAGGGCGAGGACGACGACGAAGACCACCCCTGGGCGGTGCTGAGCGATGCTCCGGACTTCGTCCTCGAAACCCTTGTCGACCAGTACGACGGGTGGCTGGATCGAGAAGAGCCCGAACCTGTCGAACCCCTTGTCCTTCCGCCACTCCCGATGGCGCCCAAGCGGATCAAGCGCCCCGGAACGGGCCACGAATAGACCTCACTAGGCTGTCGCCCATGACGAAACCCGATCAGCGGCTACTCCTGGTCCACGCCCACCCTGATGACGAGTCCATCGGTCAGGGAGCCACGATGGCCAAATACGTCGCTGAGGGACGGGGGGTCACCCTCGTGACCTGCACGGCAGGTGAGATGGGTGAGATCCTCGTCCCCGAGCTGGAGCACCTCGCCAAGGACCGCGACGGCGGGCTGGGGGAACACCGCAAGGTCGAGCTCGCCAACGCGATGAAGGCACTAGGGGTCACCGATCACCGTTTCCTGGGAGGCTTCGGGACCTATCACGACTCAGGCATGGCCTGGCACGAAGCAGGCCACGCGGTGCTGGGGGAGAACGTCCCGGACAACGCCTTCTGGCTGGCCGACCTCACCGAGGCGGCCACGCATCTGGTGGAGATCATTCGCGAGGTGCAGCCTCAGGTGATGGTGACCTACGACGACTTCGGCGGCTACGGACACCCTGACCACATCCAGGCCCACCGCGTCGCGACCTACGCCACGGCTCTGGCGGCGGTGCCGACCTTCCGTCCCGATCTTGGTGAACCCTGGGACATCGCCAAGATCTACTGGGGCGCGATGTCGGAGAGCCGGATGCGTGAGGGGTTGCGTGCCCTGCGCGATGCCGGCGACCACACCACCTTCGAAGGCATGGACCCCGAGGGTCCGCTGCCGCACTTCATCGTCTCCGACGACAAACTCGCCGCTGAGGTCGACGCGTTGGACCACTGCGACGCCAAGATGGACGCCCTCGCGGCCCACGCCACGCAGATCACCCTCGACGGCCCGTTCTTCGCCCTGTCGAACAACGTGGGCAACACCGCATGGGGCATCGAGTACTTCCGCATCGCCAAGGGAGCCCCCGGCCCGGTGAACGACAAGGGCCTCGAAACCGACCTGTTTGCTGGTCTGTAGTCGCGATGCCGGGGCTGGCTCCCACGCGCATGGGGCGCGTACTCACCGGGGGGCTCTTCCTCCTGGGCGGGGTGATGGTCGGCACCGCCGCAGTGCTGGTGCACGACCTGTGGTGGGGCCTGCCTCTGGCGATCCTCAGCACGGTGGTCACCATGCGAGCCCTCACCCCGGGGGCTCCTCGGGTGGGGTTCTCACTGGGTTGGTCGGCGGCGGTGGGTGTCTTCGCGGTGCCTCGACCCGCCGGTGACTACCTGGTGGCTGGCAGTTTCACCGGCTACAGCCTGCTGCTGACCGCGCTTGCGGTGGTGATCGTTGCTCTCGCGACGGTCCCGCCGAGGTCCGCTACTCCCGCCGGGGGCCCAGCCGCGGGCTGATCGAGTGTCGATGCGGAATCCCCGGGATCGTTTCCTACGATGGCGCCGTGAGCCCCAAACCCAAGAAGCCCAGCACTGCTCAGGACGACGCTAAGCGCGAACGCGCCGGCGGCCGTGTGGTGGTGGGGCTGATCCTTGGACTCGCGCTGCTCGCGGGTGGCGGGTACGCCGCCGCCTACTACGCGGCGGGTGACAAGGTCCCCCGTGGCACCACGGTCGAAGGCGTCCGGGTCGGCGGTAGGACGCCGGCTGACGCCGCCGAAGCACTGCGCAGCGGGTTGGCGTCGCGGAGTTCGGCCAAGATCGCGATCGAAGTGGGCGATGTCACCGGACAACTGTCACCGGCCCGATCAGGACTCTCTGTGGACTATGAGGCCTCGATCGCGGAGGCCGGCGGCGGGCGAACCTGGAACCCGAGCCGGTTGTGGGCTTACTACACCGGTGGCGACGATCTCGACGCTGTCGTCGAGGTCGACGAGGGGCGCCTCGACGCAGCACTGAGGAAGATCGCAGCCCCCGCTGAGGCGGAGCCCCGCGATGGAGCCGTCAGCCTGCGCCAGGGTCGGGTTCGTGAGACCGAGGCTCGGGTCGGGCAGGCCATGGATACGGTCGCCGCCCGCGAGGCCGTCGTCGCGGCGTACCTCCGGGATGCGGAAGCTGCCGTGACGCTGCCGCTGGTCGACGTTGCCCCCGAGATCGACGACGCGGACGTCCGCGCCGCCGTGGACAGCTTCGCCAACCCGGCCCTGTCCGGTCCGGTGACGCTGATGTTCGGCACGTCTCCGATCAGGCTGACGCCGCGCCAGTACGCGCCCGCGCTGAGTCTTGAGCCGGTCGAGGGCCGTCTCGAGCCGACCGTGGATCAGGCGAAACTGACAGCGTTGGTGGAGGACGCGACCAGTGACGCCGGCGCTCCGGTCGACGCGACGGTCGCGATCGTCGACGGCAAGCCGAAGGTGATCCCGGCCAAGCCGGGCGTGACGTTCGAGCCCGGCGCCGTCGCCGACACCTTCTTGGGGTTGGTGACGCGCCCGGAGGGTGAGCGCACCGTCGAGGTGGAGGCCGTGGTCGATCAGGCCGACTTCACCACCAAGGACGCTCGCAAGCTCAAGATCCGTGAGCAGGTCTCGACGTTCTCGACGTTCTTCCCCTACGCGGAATACCGCAACATCAACATCGGGCGGGCCGCCGAACTCGTCAATGGCACCGTGCTCAAGCCCGGTGAGATCTTCTCGATGAACGACATCGTGGGGGAGCGGACCCGCGAGAACGGCTTCGTCGACGGCTTCATCATCAGCAACGGGATCTTCAAGGAAGACCTGGGCGGCGGGGTGTCCCAGTTGGCGACCACGCTGTTCAACGGCATGTTCTTCGCCGGCCTTAAGGACATCGAGCACAAACCGCACTCCCTCTACATCGACCGTTATCCGGTCGGTCGCGAGGCGACGGTGGCCTTCGGTGCCCTCGACATGCGGTTCCAGAACGACACGCCGTACGGCGTCCTGGTCCAGGCATCGGTCAACCCTGCGTCGCCGGGAGGTCAAGGTGAGCTCAACGTGACGATGTACTCCACCAAGATCTGGGACATCACCACCGACGAGTCCCCACGCCGCAGCTTCACCGAGCCCGGCAGCCGCACCCTGACCACCTCGGACTGCACCCCGAACACCGGCTACGGCGGCTTCACGATCGACGTCTTCCGCTACTTCCGCAAGGCCGGTCAGAGCGAGTTGGAGCGAACCGAGAAGTTCACCACCGTCTACAACCCCTCGGACACGGTGATCTGTAAGAAGGAGTGACGCCGCTTTTGGTGACCCAGGTCATGTCCACGAAATGTGTGATCGCTGGCGGTGATCGTCCTTGCGGGTCATCCTTGGACCACTATGCGCTCTCTTCTCGCCGCCCTCGCGCTCGCCGCGGTCACCATCACCGGTTCACTCTCCGCTCCCGCGAGCGCCGCTCCTACGCTGCCACCGGTGGCAGCGAGTGAGCCTGGGCTGACCTTCCCCACGTCGCCTCAGGGTGATCCCCCAGGGGCCAACAACTGGTCGTGCAAGGTGACCAAGAAGCGTCCGACCCCCGTCATCTTGGTTCACGGCACCTTCGGAGACCGCAAGAACCTACTCGAGCCGCTGTCTGCGTCCATCAAGGGTGCCGGATTCTGCGTCTACTCCCTGGACTACGGCAACCGCGGCACCGGCCCCATCGTGCAGTCAGCCAAGCAGTTGAAGAAGTTCACCAACCGCGTGCTGCGCTCGACCGGGGCGAAGAAGGTGTCGATGGTGGGGCACTCCCAGGGCGGGATGATGCCGCGCTACTACATCAAGTTCCTCGGCGGGAAGAAGAAGGTCGACGACCTCGTCGGGATCGCCCCCTCCAATCACGGCACGGCCCTCATCGGGGGCAGCAACCCGATCTCTGATCTTGCGGTGGGGGTGCTGTGCAAGGCGTGTCTGCAACAGGGCACGGGATCGGCCTTCCTACGGCGGTTGAACCGGAACGATGAGACCCCCGGCAACGTGAGCTACACCCAGATCACCACCCGCTACGACACGGTCGTGGTGCCGCACACCTCTGGCTATCTCGCCCGGGGCGGCAAGGGCCGGACGCCCACCAACGTCACCCTCCAGGATGTCTGCCCGAACGAGTTTGTCGAGCACGTCTTCATCCCGACAAGCTCCGTCACCATCCAGATCACCCTGAACGCGCTGACCCGCAGGGGCCCGGCGAAGCGTTCGTTCCAGCCCGCCTGCTGAGCGATCGCGCTGACGTTCTCGCCCTCAGCCGGGAGCAACCAGGTAGCGATACCGGTGGTGTTCAACGAAACCCAAGGCGTCATAGAGCGCCAGGGCGGGCAGGTTGTCCCTGTTCACTTGGAGGTACGCCGTGCGCGCACCTTGCTCGGCGCCCCACTCCAGAAGTGCCGACATCACCGCGCGTCCCAGTCCTTGACCGCGGTGCTGGGGGTCGACGTGGATGCCGCGGAAGCCGACCCAATCCTCGGCGTAGCCACCGACGCCGCAGGCGGCCTCTTCGCCGTCGAGATGCAGCGCCGCCCGGGTCACCCCGGGGCCTAGCGTCTCCCAATGGATCACGCCGTGTTCAGATCCTCGAGCGGCACGCAAGGCCGAAGCAACTCCGGCGATGCGGAACGAGGTGTCGGCCGGGGTGCCGATCGGATCCTCAGCCACCCAACCGCCGCTCAACAGCCGCTGCTCCTGGTCGGAGTCCGAAAGGACCGCCGCAATCGGACGCTCGTAGGCCGCCAGAACTTGAGTCAGATCGTCGTCGACTCCGGAATCTCTGAAGGCCAGGACCGAGTTGGCGCGACGGACAGCCTCGGTCGAGCTGAGGCGCAACAGCCACTCGCCAAGCGGTCGGGTGTGCAGGTCGGGGAAGAGTTGGCCGGCCCGCACCTGCGCGTCGTACGGATCGATCCGCAGGCGAGGCGAGGGCCGAGGTGGCACGGGCTTGCCGGAGACGATGGTGGCGAGGGGAATGCGCACCGAAGGACCGATCTCCGGCTGGATCACGCAGGCGTCGGCCTCCCAGGCGACGCAGATCCCCAGGAGATCAGTCATCGCTGGCCCGCCGGAGGGCCCGACCTCCCCGACGAGGATCCGACGAACGACGACCCGCTGACCCACCGCGTGCGGCCCGAGTCCGTGTCCGGGGGTTGGGGCATTCGATGCGGTGGACACGGGGTGATACTAGGCTGTGCCAAGCCCGGCCAGCCGGGTCAACCCCAACTCGCGTGACCCTCAGGAGGACCTGGTGACCTACGTCATCGCCCAGCCGTGCGTCGACCTCAAGGACCGTGCGTGCGTCGACGAATGCCCCGTCGACTGCATCTACGAAGGCAAGCGGATGCTCTACATCCACCCCGATGAGTGTGTGGACTGCGGTGCCTGCGAGCCGGTCTGCCCCGTCGAGGCGATCTTCTACGAAGACGACACCCCGGAGGAGTGGAAGGGCTACTACGACGCCAACGTGCACTTCTTCGACGACCTCGGTTCGCCCGGTGGTGCGGCGAAGATGGGCGAGATCGACAAGGATCACCCCCTCGTGGCGGCGCTGCCGCCGCAAGAGCACGACGAGTGACCTCCCCGGAGGCCGCGCCGGCGTCCCCACGTCGGCGCCGGCCCCCCAGGATCCCGGTCTCGCGCCGGTTGCCTGACTTCCCGTGGGACAACCTCACGGCGTACGCCGAACGCGCTCGGGCGCACTCCGGCGGCATTATCGACCTCTCGGTCGGCACCCCTGTCGACCCGACCCCGCAGATCGTCCAGGACGCGCTGCGCGCGGCAACGAACTCTCCGGGCTATCCCACGACCATCGGTCTTCCTGCGACCAGGCAGGCCTGCATCGACTGGCTGGCCCGTCGCGCCGGAGTGACAGGGCTCGGGTTGGATCAGGTCCTCCCGGTGATCGGCTCCAAAGAACTCATCGCTTCCCTGCCGACCCACCTCGGTTTGGGTCCCGAGGACTTGATCGTCTACCCCCAACTGGCCTACCCCACCTACGAGGTCGGGGCTGCTCTGGTGGGGGCCAAAGCCTTGGCCGCGGACTCCCTGACCGCCATCGGACCCGAGATTCCGGCCGTTCTCTGGCTGAACTCCCCGGCCAACCCCAGCGGGAAGGTGCTTCCGATCGCGCACCTACGCAAGGTCGTCGAGTGGTGCCGTGAGCGGGGGACCCTGCTGATCTCGGATGAGTGCTACCTCGAGTGCGCGTGGGATCCGGAGCAGCCACCGATCTCAATCCTGCACCCCGACGTGTGCGGCGGCTCCTTCGACGGGCTCCTGGCCGTGCACTCGCTGTCCAAGCGCTCAAACCTGGCTGGCTACCGCTGCGCGTTCGTGGCGGGTGACACCTCGGTCATCGGCGAACTACTCGCTGTGCGCAAGAACCTCGGTCTGCAGATGCCCGGCCCCCAGCAACTCGCGATGATCGCCGCCCTCGACGATGACGAACACGTCGCAGAGCAGCACGCTCGCTACGTCGCTCGCCGTGGGGTGCTCCGCGCAGCGTTGGAGGGCGCCGGCTTCCGGATCGATCACTCCGAGGCGTCGCTCTACCTCTGGGCCACCCGCGATGAGGATTGCTGGACCACCGTCGACTGGCTGGCTGATCGGGGGATCCTCGTGGCGCCGGGCTCGTTCTACGGCGCAGCGGGTGCCCAACACGTGCGGGTCGCCTTCACCGCCACGGATGAGCGGATCGCCGCGGTGGCGGGTCGAACTAGCGCTTGAACAACCGGACGGCAAGTGGTCTAGATCACCTGTTGGTCGCCGGTCGCTTTCTGACGTGGTGCATGCAACAGTCCCTTTCGTGTGTCGTGAGCGCCACGGTGCACGATTAAGGAGACCCATGTCCGCGACGTTCCCCCCGCGCCCTTTCCCGACCACCCGCACCAGGCTCCGCCGCCCGATCGCCAGCGCCATGGCGACGTTGTTGGTTGCCGGGGTCATGTCGGTGCTGGTTGCCGCTCCGGCGGTCGCGGCTGAGTCGATCACGGTGGCTAAGACCGGCGCCGCGAGTGTGCTGGTCGGGGAACCGGTCTCGTTTGGGTTGTCGGCACGCAACGAGGGCGACGAGCCTGAGTACAACCTCTCCTTCCGTGACCAGTTGCCCGAAGGTGTCACCTACACTCCGGGGTCGACCTCACCTGCCTCGGCCGGCGAGCCCTTGGTGATTACCAACGGTTCCCCCGCTCGGCAGACGTTGCTATGGGTGAACATCAGCGACCTGCCGGTCGGAGCCGGGCAGGGCCTTTCTTTCGAAGCAACCTTGGATCCGGCGATCTATCCCGTGGGCGCCACGGTGGAGAACGTCGGCTCTGCCTACGTCAGCAAACTCCCCCGCACGCTGCCGAAGTTCAACGCGAACGGGGTGTACACCACCGGAGCCACTGCCCAGGCCACCTCAGGCGCCGCCAAGACCAAGATCACCGCGATCACGGTCGAAAAGAGCGAGCCCAGCCCTGAGAACGAACTTCCGCGAGGAGTGCACCAGCACAACACGGTCTACACCCTCACCGTCACCAACAACTCCTTGAACAATGACGACGACGTCACGCTTGTCGACTTCATCCCGGCTCAGATGGAGTTCTTGGGCTGCGGCACGGTCGACAACACCTCGGGGGCCGCGGTCGAATACCCCGGAGCCCCGCGCCTGGACGTGTCCACGGCGGACATTCCGGCCTGTGTGTCACCAGCCTCGGTCGAAACGGTCGAAGACCCGAGCGGACTGCCCCCCGGCGTCTACACCCGCGTCGAGTGGAATCTCCCTGACCTGACCCCGGGCGAGGTCGTCGAGGTCAAGTACCGCGCGGGCATCCCGCAACGCGCTAACACCATGACTTTCCCCGGTTCGACGCCTTCGCCGGCCTCCGGCGGACAGACGGCCAACCTGGACAATAACACCGGCGCGCCCACCCGTGAGGGCGGTTCCGAGCAATCCCTGCGTAATGAGGCGCAGGTCAGCGCGACGTACGCCGGGCCGGTGGCACCCACAACGAGTGCCCAGGTCGCCGATACCGATGAGCTCACGGTCACCGCCGAAGACCTCGCGATCCAGAAGTCCGTGACGGCAGGCGTTTTCAAGCAGGGGAACCTGGCGACCTACACGCTGAGCCTCCAGACCGGCGAGTACGCCGACGCCAGCAACATCGTGATCACCGACACCATTCCCGACGGGTTGTGCCCACTAGACGATGTGGCCAACTACGCCGCCGGGGCCCCCGCCGACTGCGCCCCCGGCGCCGGATTTGCCCCCAGCCTGCCCTTCACTTCGGTCGTCGAGAACAACGACGGAACCTTCACGGTCACCTTCGACCCCATTGCGATCTCCGCGAGCGGCACGGCCACGGTGACCTATCAGGCCAAGATGCGTGAGAACTACCGCGAGAACCAGGCCGATGCCGAGCCGACGGTGGCGGGTGACAGTTTCACCAACCGGGTGTCGCTGACCGGTTCGACCACCACCCTGGCTTCAGTCGACGCCCCTGGCGGCGTCGTCACCGCCGGGGTCCTCGACGACTCCTCGGCGACTCTGGTCAGCAACGCGATGACCCTCGATAAGAAGATCCAGGCGAACACGGCCCCCACCTACGCCTGCGGGACAACCGAGGCCTCCTATGCGAACTCCGAGTTCCTCACTGCCGCCCAGACCACCTTCCGCGAGGGCGACAAGGTCTGTTTCTCGCTGGAACTGGACTTCCCGGCCAACGACACCAAGAACCCGGTCCTGACCGACTTCCTCCCTGACAACCTGACCTACGACGTCGGTTCGGCTCAGCCGCTCGCCACCAACGACGTCCCTGTTGTGCTCGATGAAGCCACGCTGAAGTTCACGCTGGGGGCCACCCAGGGCGGCACCGCCCGCTTCGTGGAGCCGGGCAGCAAGTTCCGCTACAGCCTCTCGGGGACAGTGGGGGCAGCACCGCAGACCGCCGCGGACGTGACCGGGAACCTAGCCAAGTTGACGTGGGTCAACACCGCCGGGACGGTCAGTTTCCTCCGCGATCTGGAGGACTTCACCATCGCGCCCCCGCCGCCGTTGTCGCTGGTCAAGTCCGCGAACCGCACCACCTCGGTCTCTCCTGGCACTGATGGCCCGCTTCCCGACGGTGGTACTGGTCTCGCCAAGCGGATCCGCGCCGGCGACGTCGTGGACTTCACCGTCGGCGTGACCAACGACGGCAACGCTGCCGACTTCACCGACGTACCCGCCTTGCGACCCGACGTGTGGGACCGACTCCCGCTGGGCATCACCTGTCTTGACGTGTCAGCGATCAGCGATTCTGGGGTCTGCACGGATCCCGGCGCCGCCACGCACCCCGACTTCACCGACAAGGCCACTCGGTCGGCCATCCGCTGGCAGCGCCCCTC
>RCMY010002577.1_pt1 | contig 16362 bp, 17 predicted proteins | sample 2041341 | NCBI WGS metagenome assembly RCMY01 (sample SAMN09708234, study PRJNA481090) | Marine sediment metagenome, whole genome shotgun sequencing project. | reverse complement strand
GCCGCCGCGAAGGTCACGCCATGCTGTTCGGCAATGCCCACGTCAAAGCAACGCGACGGGTAGCGTTCAGCAAACAGGTTCAGCCCGGTGCCATCCGGCATTGCAGCCGTCACGGCGCAAATTTTGTCGTCCGCCGCGGCCTCTTCAAGCAAGGATTTGGCAAAAACCGAGGTATAACTCGGCGCATTCGACGGTGCTTTTTTCTGCTCGCCCGTCACCACATTGAACTTGGCGACCCCGTGCCCCTTATCGCGGGCATTCTCGGCAGGGCCATAGCCTTTGCCCTTTTTGGTCAGCACGTGGATCAGGATCGGCCCTGTCGCACGCGCCTTGACGGTGCGCAAAACCGGCAGCAACTGGCCCATGTCATGCCCGTCGATGGGGCCAACATAAGAGAACCCCAATTGCTCAAAAAGTGTGCCTCCCACGGCCATGCCTTTAAGCATGTCTTTTGCACGACGCGCCCCCTCGCGGAATGGTTCGGGCAGCAGGCTCACGGCCCCCTTGGCGGCGGCTTTGAACTCCTGAAACGGCTCTTCGGCGTATAGGCGGCTGAGGTAGGCAGACATCGCGCCCACCGGTGGCGCAATCGACATTTCATTGTCGTTGAGGATCACAATCAGGCGTTTTCCAAGATGGCCGGCGTTGTTCATCGCCTCATAGGCCATGCCCGCTGACATTGCCCCGTCCCCGATCACCGCAATCGCATCGCCCGCACCTTCGGGCATCTGGCCGCCCAGATCGCGCGCCACGGCAAAGCCAAGCGCGGCGGAAATCGAGGTGGAGGAATGCGCCGCGCCAAACGGATCGTAGGGAGACTCGCTGCGCTTGGTGAAGCCAGAGAGCCCGTCCTTTTGGCGCAGAGTGCGGATGCGATCACGCCGTTCTGTCAGGATCTTATGTGGATAGCATTGATGGCCAACGTCCCAGATGATTTTGTCGCGTGGTGTGTCAAATACTGCATGCAAGGCCACAGTCAGCTCGACAACCCCCAAACCCGCACCCAGATGACCGCCAGTCACGGAGACAGCAGAAATTGTCTCGGCGCGGACTTCGGCCGCCAAGGCGGATAACTCCGCGTCGCTGAGATGTTTAAGATCAGCAGGACGCCGGGCACGGTCCAGCAGGGGCGTCTTGGGGCGATCAGTCATGGAGGTCCCTCAATTCTTGCGGGCAACGACAAAGCGGGCCGCATCGCGGAGCGTTTCGGCATCTTCACCGTAAATACTTAATGCATCATTCGCAAATTGCACCAATTCAGCGGCGCGGCGTTTGGCCTCATCCAGCCCAAGCAGCGAAACAAAGGTGGCTTTACCGGCGTTTGCGTCCTTGCCGGTGAGCTTGCCAAGGGTTGCCATATCCCCTTCGACATCCAGAATGTCGTCCGAAATCTGGAACGCAAGGCCAAGCGCCTTGGCATAGGCGGCAAGCGGCGCTGTATCTGCGCCGGCCATGCGGGGACCGACCAAAGCGGCCCATGCAATCAAGGCACCTGTCTTGCCCTGCTGCAGGGCAGTAATTTCGTCCAGCGTCAAAGCTGTCTCAGCAGTCTCTGCCGCAATATCGCGGGCCTGACCCAGCACCATTCCCTGCGCGCCTGACGCAATGGCAAGCGTGCGCGCCAGCTTGGCACAGATTTCTCCACTGCCAATCTCGGGCGCTGTTACCATCTCGAAAGCCAGCGATTGCAACGCATCGCCTGTCAAAACGGCAGTCGCCTCGTCCCACTTGCGGTGCACTGTCGGTGCGCCGCGCCTCAGATCATCGTCATCCATGCAGGGCAGATCATCATGCACCAGCGAATAGGCATGCAGCGCCTCAATCGCCGTTGCAGGCCAGATTGCGGCAGCAGGCTTAATTCCATGAAGGCGCGCGGTTTCCAACACCAGAAACCCACGCAGGCATTTACCGCCTGTAACCGCATGCGCCATGGCATCAACCAATGGCAACGGGTCCAACTGTGCCAACACATGACCAAAATGCGCCGCCACGCGGACCCCTGCCTGCTGCAACTGATCGGCAAACATGAAAGCCTACAGCCCTTCCACGGGCTTGACCCCGGTCGGATTGCCATCGCCGTCCAAGGTAATGGCCGCAACCTTTTCCTCGGCCTCTTTCAGTTTCTTTTCGCAACGCGCCTTCAACGCCGCACCGCGTTCATAAAGCGCAATCGAAGCATCCAGCTCCACATTGCCGCTTTCCAACTGGCCCAACACTTTCTCAAGCTCCGCCATCGCAGTCTCAAAGCTCATTTCGTCAACAGATGTGTCAGCCATATCAGCGCCTCTTTGGTCTCATTCAAAACCACAATAGAGACTAAACGCGCCCTTCACCAGATGCGCTCTTACCCTCTCTTTTTGGTCTTAAATATCCTCCCGCATTCTCAACAAACGCAGGAATTCGCTAATCTGGTGCCAGCATATATCCAGCCCCCCGCACGGTCTGTAAATAACGCGGCTGTTTGGGATTATCCTCGATCTTGCGCCGCAATCGCGTGATCTGCACATCCACCGCGCGTTCCTGCGCTTGCCCGCGATCACGGCCCAATTCCTCAACCAGCTTGGCACGGCTCAGCGGCGCGCCCGGTTGCGCGGAAAATATCCTCATCAACTGAATTTCGGTTGCCGTCAGTCGCACCAACTCATCCCCCCGCCACATCTCGCCCCGTTCCAGATCATACCGGATTTGGCCCAATGTCAGCACTTTGGGCGCAGTATCAACGGCGCTGGTGTCGGGCATACGACGCAGGATCGCATTGATCCTGAGGAGCAGCTCTTTGGGCTCAAACGGTTTGGCAAGATAATCATCCGCTCCCGCTTCAAGCCCCTCGATACGATTGTCAGTTTCGCCTTTCGCCGTCAGCAACAGGATCGGCGTTTGCATGGTTTCGCGCAAGGACGCCGTGAGGGCCAGACCATCTTCGCCCGGCATCATCACGTCCAGAACGATCATGTCAAAATCCAAACCTGCAAGGATACGCCGCGCATGGGCCGCGTCGCGCGCGGCTGTCACAAGGAAACCGTTGCGGATCAGAAACTTCTGCAACAGCGTGCGGATGCGTTCATCGTCATCGACGATCAGCAGGTGTGCGTCTATCTCGCTCATGTCCCGGTCTCTTTCAATCTGGTGTAGCTGGCGCGCATCTCGGGATCCATCATCGCTTCCAACACGGTGCGGAAGCCTGCAACTGCTTCTGGCCCTGCCTCACGGAATGCGGCGCGCAGGCGTGCGCGTTGGGCGTCTGACAGTTGTTGTTCCAGCGCACGGCCTTCCGTGGTCAGGTGCAAATGCCGTTCGCGTTTGTCGTTGCGCCCTACCCTGCTTTGAACCAGACCATCGGCAATCAGCCTGCGCAACACACGGTTGAGTGACTGTTTCGTGACCCCAAGGATGTTGAGCAAGTTATTAACGGTTGTCCCCGGTGCCCGCCCGATAAAGTGGATCGCACGGTGATGCGCCCGCCCATAGGCCAAATCCGACAGGATGCGGTCGGGATCAGTGGTGAAACCACGGTAGGCAAAGAACATCGCCTCACTGCCTTGGCGCAATTGTTCGTCCGTCAGAAACAGCAACGTGTCGCCTCTGACAGCGGAAGGATGTCGTCCGTCGGCCATAGTGTGCCTCGTCTTTGGGTTTGTCCGAGTTTACGTCAGCCTTGTTGACACTCCAAGGATGAAACGCTAGGCATTTTCAGCTTTTTGCGACAGGAAGTGTCCGTATCGGACCTATCTGCGCAACATTCGTAATTTTGACAGCCTGCTGAGGGGAATTTCCATGTCTGGTGCATATGATGATCGCGACGGCCACATCTGGCTGGACGGAAAAATGATCGACTGGCGTGATGCCAATGTCCACATCCTGACCCATGCAATGCACTACGCCTCTTCGGTGTTTGAAGGCGAGCGGGCCTATAATGGCAAGATTTTCAAAAGCCGTCAGCATTCAGAGCGTTTGAAGCGTTCTGCACAGATGATTGATTTCGAAGTCCCGTGGACTGTGGATGAGATTGAGGCCGCCAAGGTCGAAGTCCTTGCCGCTTCCGGTTTGCAAGACGCTTATGTGCGCGCAATTGCGTGGCGCGGCGCGGGGGAAGACATGGGTGTGGCATCCGCCCGTAACCCCGTCCGCCTTGCCATCGCGGCATGGGAATGGGGTGCGTATTATGGCGACGCCAAGACGCGCGGTGCCAAGCTCGACATCTCCAAATGGAAACGCCCGTCACCAGAGACAATCCCAAGCCATGCCAAAGCGGCGGGCCTCTATATGATCTGTACAATGTCCAAACACGCGGCTGAGGCCAAAGGCTGTTCGGACGCGATGATGTTTGATTATCGCGGCTATGTGGCCGAGGCGACAGGTGCGAACATCTTTTTCGTCAAAGACGGCGAAGTGCATACGCCTGATCCTGATTGCTTCCTGAATGGCATCACCCGCCAGACGGTTATCGGCATGCTGAAGGAAAAGAACATCACCGTGCACGAGCGTCATATCATGCCGGAAGAGCTTGAAGGGTTCGAGCAATGCTGGCTGACCGGTACAGCGGCCGAAGTCACGCCGGTGGGTCAGATCGGCGATTTCAAGTTCGAGGTTGGCGCACTGACGCGGGATATTGCCGAGAGTTATGAGAAGTTGGTGCGGGCATAGAATTCTGTGTCTGTTGGTGCACAAAACGGGAAGATAGCTGAAGTCTTAGTTGAACTAGAACTTTTAAAGCGTGGTTGGCATGTAGAACGACTCGATGGTTCGTCAAAGGCCGCAAACGGTGATTTGATCGCTATCAAAGGAAGGTTACGGCCGATCATTCAAGTTAAGAGCGCGCTGAGTTGGGATCGCCCCAGCTTTGGGCATGCAACTTATTTCTTAAGAGAAGGAACGCAGTTCTTCAATTCGAAGGATGCTGCTGTTTCGGCAGACTTTCTTGTGACAGTTGTTGCGTCACCGGATCATCCTTGCATGCATGTCTTTCCTATTGGAATTGCGGAAAGTCTCGCTCAGCAAAAGGCGAAAGAGTGGATGTTGACGCCAAAGAAGAATGGTGAGGCTAGATCCCCAAATTTCCCAGTGAGCTATCACAAGGACGACCAGATCTTGAAACTGTATTCTGACGCATGGGAACTGCTTGAATTACCTTCTTTGTAATTGGTGACTTAGCTTATCAGTTTGGAGTGAATCGCGGCCCCTGAACGCAATGCTTAGGAGCCGCGTACCATTCAGTACAAAGCTACAGGATTGATCATCGCTTGTACCGTGCCTTGGATGCGCGGCTGTCCCAGTACGAACATGAACTCGTCCACGCCTTCGCTTACAAGCGGCCCGACATCCATCGTTTCCAGAATGTAGATGCCGTTGTCCTTAAGAAGCGTGACGTGGCCGTAAAACACTTTGTCGCCTTCGGCTGGCGGGATCGCGTCCAAGCCCCATGTATCTGCACCCACGGCCATCGGGTTGAGGGAGGCCAGATAAACAGCGCCTTCGTTTGTCAGGCCCGGTTCGGCAGAACCCCACGCCGTTGGGTCACTTTTGAACATGCCTTCGGTCCAGCCTGTGTGGAACAGGATGATATCGCCCTCGCCTATGGCCACACCCTGCGCTTGGGCGGCGGCCTTGATCTCGGTTGAGCCAAAGCTTTGACCCGCCGCCATGACCTCAACACCGGCGAGTTTTGCCATGTCGAGGATCACACCACGACCAACCAGAGGCGGGACCGCGTGAGTGCCAAGCTTTGTCAGACCGGTGATGACGGAAATCTCTTTTTCATCAAGGCAGTTATAGTACATGCCGTCTTCGCCCAGATGGCCCAACCCGTCGAGCTGTGAACCGATGCCAATCCACGTTTGCAGGATGTCGTCGTTGTAGTTGCCTTCATAGCCGAAGCCAGACAGTTTGATGCCGCCCTGCTGATTGGGCTGCACTACTTGCAAGTTCAACGAACGTGGTGGGAAGGCTGGCGTATCCGGGCCGATGGTGATGCCAAGCGGCATTGATTTGCCCTGTTTGATCAGCTTGGCCGCTTCCAGCGTGCGCGCGGGCGTTACCAGATTTGCAGAACCGATTTGATCGTCCGCACCCCATTTTGACGGGGCGCAGTCCTGTGCAAATGCGACTCCTGTGCTGAGGCCAAGGGCCACGGCGATGCTTGTGAAATTCTTTAACATATTTTCCTCCCAAAAGGTGCAAAGGGCGGCGCATTCGAGGACGCGCCTGCCCCTGAGAGGGTCAGGCTAGCATGATTTTTCTATCGGTGATTGTGACGTAGCGTCAGACCGTTTGTTGGCGCGGGGACTCGTACAAGGCGAGTGCTTGGTCATGGTTGGTCTTCTTAGAAATCCACCCCGCGCTGCGCCTTTATCCCTGCTTTGAACGGATGTTTCACTTCGGTCATCTCGGTCACCAGATCGGCATAATCACACAGCTCGGGCTTTGCATCGCGCCCAGTCAGAATCACACCGGTGCGTTTGTCGCGCGCATCAAGGCCTGCAATCACGTCCTCAACCGAGATGTACTCATAGCGCATGGCGATGTTGATTTCATCCATAACAATGAGGTCATACTCGCCGCTTTCCATCATCTCACGCCCCTTGGCAAAGGCAGCTTGGGCGGCGGCAATATCGCGCTCTTTGTCTTGGGTGTCCCATGTAAATCCTTCGCCCATGGTGTGCCATGTGATCTCGCCCAGCCGGTCAAAAAACTGGCGCTCGCCGGTTTTCCATTTGCCTTTGATGAACTGGATCACACCCACCTTTTGCTTCCAGCCCAAGGCCCGCACAACCACACCAAATGCACTGGACGACTTGCCCTTGCCTGCTCCAGTATGAACCAACACCAGACCCTTTTCAGGATCCACCAATTCGGCCACTTTGGCGCGCTGTTTTGCTTGGCGTTCCTGCATCTTTGATTTGTGGTCGTCTGCCATGGGATGTCCTTAGTTTGGTGTACCGGTGGGTGCGGTGATGGGTTTTGATTTGCTGCGGTCCACGCCCAGCTGACGTTCGCGCCATATGATCAGCACACCGCCCGCAATGACAAGGGCCGCGCCGATCAAAATAGCAGGTGTCGGGATTTCGCTAAAGACCAGCCAACCGATGAGCGTCGCGAAAATCATCGAGGAATAGTCGAAGGGTGCCAGCATCGAGGCGGTGCCGAAGCGGTAGGAGGCGGTGACCATGATTTGCGCCACGCCGCCGATCAGCCCTGCACAGATGATCAATGCAAAGACTTCAACGCCCGGTAGGGTCCATGCGAGCGAGGGGGTCGGGATGATCCAGCCTAGCGGTAGCGAGAGCAAAGAAACGCAGATGGCCGTTAGCGAGAAATAGAACACGATGGCGCTGGTAGAGTCGGTCTGGACAAGGCGGCGTACGTGAATTTGCACCATCGCGCGCAGGATTGAGGCGGCAAGCACCATCAGCGCGCCAAGGGTGGCAACGCTGGAGTAGCTTTGGTCCATCGACAGGCGCGGGGCCAATACGATCATCACACCGATCAAGCCAAGAGCGACGGCGGACACCCGAATGAGGCGCACGCGTTCGCCAAGAAACATGGCCGCAAAGATCACGGTGAACATGGGCGTGGCGTACCCGATGGCGGTCACCTCGGGTAGCGGCAGCAGGGCGAGACCGGCAAAGGTCAGCCCCATCGCCGTGGTGCCAAAAAGTCCGCGCCAGACATGGCCGAGGATGTTATTGGCCTTGAGCCCGTCATGCAGGTGCCCCGATTGCCAGAGCCAAAGGCCAATGACGGGCATCGCAAACAGCGAACGAAAGAATACCGCTTGGCCCGGCGGGACGTCATCAGACGCCACTTTGATAAGGGCGGCCATGACCATAAAAAGAAACACCGCCGCAATTTTAAGAGCAATGGCGCGGCCGGGTTGGTTATGGGTCAGGGGTGCGGACATGCCGATTTAATGCGCTTTGGCTTGGGGAAGTGCAAGACGGTGGCTACGCGGGTTCGGACTTTTTAAAAAGCTCGGTCCGGAAAATACGAATTTTCCGATCCTCCTCAGCCGATGATCCCGCGATTTTCGCCGACCTGTCCGCGATGCAGCAGCATGTGATCCAGCAGCACACAGGCCATCATCGCTTCGCCTACGGGTACGGCGCGGATACCCACGCAGGGGTCGTGGCGGCCTTTGGTGATGATCTCGGTTTCTTCACCCGTTTTGGTGATTGTCTTGCGGGTAGTCAGGATGCTTGAGGTCGGTTTGACCGCAAAGCGCACGACGATATCCTGGCCCGTGCTGATCCCACCCAGAATGCCGCCAGCGTGGTTTGAGGAAAAACGGGGTTGGCCATCGTTGCCCATGAATATCTCATCCGCATTCAGCTCTCCGGTGAGCATCGCGGCCGACATGCCTTCGCCGATTTCGACGCCTTTGACAGCGTTGATCGACATCATTGCGGCGGCAAGATCAGTGTCGAGTTTGCCATAGACAGGTGCGCCGAGACCTGCCGGAACATTGCGGGCAGTTAGTTCGATGATGGCACCCACGGAGGAGCCGGATTTGCGCAGTCCATCAAGGTAGGTGGCCCAATCCGTAGCGGCCTTTGCATCAGGCACCCAAAATGGGTTTTGTTCTATTTGGTCCCAATCAAAGGCATCGCGGTCAATCCGGTGTGGGCCCATCTGGACCATGTAACCGGTGATTTGCAGGTTGGGAGCCAAGGTCTTGATTGCTTCTCGCGCCAGGCCGCCCGCCGCCACACGCGATGCCGTTTCACGTGCAGAGGACCGTCCGCCGCCACGATAATCACGGATGCCGTATTTCTGGAAATAGGTGATATCGGCGTGGCCGGGACGGAATTTTTCTTTGATATCGCCGTAATCTTTGGAGCGCTGATCGGTGTTTTCGATCATCAACTGGATTGGCGTACCGGTGGTCACACCCTCAAACACGCCTGAAAGGATGCGCACCTCGTCTGCTTCACGCCGCTGCGTGGTGTATTTGTTTTGGCCGGGTTTACGTTTGTCGAGCCAGTGTTGGATCATCTCGGCATCCACCGCCACACCCGGAGGGCAACCATCAACCGTCGCACCAATTGCAGGCCCGTGGCTTTCGCCCCAAGTGGTCACGCGGAAAAGATGGCCAAAGCTGTTGATCGACATGTGCGGCACTCCTGTTAGGGACCGCATTAGCGGGCGCAGCACTTTGCCTCAAGGGGTTTCGCCTTGCGTCCCTTGCTGCGCAGCCCTATCTGTAAACGTACCTCGGGGGGCTTAAGGAAGCTGAGATGTGCATCGCACGGACCCGTTGAACCTGAACCGGTTAACACCGGCGGAGGGAAGGTCTGGAACATCCTCCTGTACTTCTCAACGTCGCATTTTGGAGGATGCCATGAAGGCTCTTACACTTGCTGCAATAACAACACTCGCCGCGACAGTTGCCGCAGCGGACACACCTCAATTGGTGGTTTATACCTACGATAGTTTTGTTTCGGACTGGGGTCCGGGCCCGCAGATTGAGAAGGCGTTTGAGGAAACCTGTGCCTGTGATCTGAAATTTGTTGGTAACGGCGATGGCGCGGCCTTGCTGGCGCGGCTGAAGCTGGAGGGAGCACGAACGGAGGCTGATCTGGTGTTGGGTCTGGATACTGGTTTGATCGCAGCCGCCAAAGAAACGGGGCTGTTTGTCGATACGGCTGTAATGGCGGATTATGCCCTGCCGATTGAATGGACCGACAGCACGTTTGCGCCCTACGACTGGGGCTATTTTGCGTTTGTTCACAACAAAGGCCTGACACCACCTGCCAACTTCAAAGCGCTGGGCGAAAGCGATGTGAAGATTGTCATTCAGGACCCGCGTTCCTCGACACCCGGTTTGGGCTTGTTGATGTGGGTCAAGGATGCCTACGGTGATGAAGCCGAAAGCGTTTGGTCTGCGATGGCAGATAATGTTGTGACCGTAACCAAGGGCTGGTCGGAGGCGTATGGCCTGTTCCTTGAAGGCGAAGCGGACATGGTACTAAGCTATACCACGTCGCCGGCCTATCACATCATTGCAGAGCAGGATGAGACCAAGGCGGCGGCAGTGTTTGACGAAGGTCACTACATGCAGATCGAGGTTGTCGGGAGGCTGGCCGGGTCGGATCAGCCGGAGTTGGCGGCGCAATTCATGCAGTTCATGGTGTCAGATGCGGTGCAAACGATCCTGCCGACAACCAACTGGATGTATCCGGCGGTAATGCCATCGGGCGGTTTGCCCAAAGGGTTCGAAGCGTTGGTGAACCCGAAAAATGCTCGTCTGATTGACGCCGATATGGTGCCAGCGATCCGGGACGAGGCGTTGGCCGAATGGCTCCGCGCGCTTTCTCAATAAGCTCCAAAACAGGGATCAGCACGGCGGCTTTGGTTGTGGTGCTGATCCTTGGCGCGCTTCTGGCTGTGATATCACGGGCAGAAGTGGGCACGGGATTTGTGCGCTCTGATTGGGTCGCGATCCGCTTCACGGTGTGGCAGGCGTTTCTGTCGTCGTTGTTTTCCGTTGTTCTGGCGGTCCCCGTGGCGCGGGCATTGGCGCGGCGCAGGTTTGTCGGGCGCGGAGTCCTGATCACACTGCTGGGCGCCCCGTTCATCCTTCCAGTTATTGTTGCCGTGTTGGGGTTGCTGACAGTATTTGGCAGGAACGGGTGGTTGAATATCATCCTTGGTGAAGTGGGCCTGCCGTCTGTGTCGATCTATGGATTGCACGGTGTGGTTTTGGCGCATGTGTTCTTTAACCTGCCGCTTGCCACGCGGTTATTATTGCAGGGCTGGCAGGCTATCCCGGCAGAGCGGTTCCGGTTGGCGGCACAATTGCGGCTGACGCCGATGGCGCTGTTTCGCACGCTGGAATGGCCATTGATCCGACAGATTGTGCCGGGGGTAGCGGCGTTGATCTTCGTGATCTGCCTGACCAGCTTTGCCGTGGCCTTGACGCTGGGGGGCGGCCCAAAGGCGACAACGGTGGAGCTTGCGATCTATCAGGCGTTCCGGTTTGATTTTGATTTGGGGCGCGCGGCGTTGTTGTCTGTCGCGCAATTGGTGCTGGCGGGGGGCGCTGCGGTGTTCGCGCTTTGGTTGATCCCTGTGATCTCACTTGGCGGAGGCCAAGACAGGCCAGTTCAGCGGTGGGATGGGCGAAGCGCCAGCCATAAGGTGTTTGATGGAGGCGTAATCCTGTTGGCCGCCGGTTTCCTTTTGCTGCCTCTGCTTGCTGTTGTTTTGCGGGGGTTGGCCGGCCTGCCCATGGTGCCAGTCGCGGTTTGGCAAGCGGCAGTAGCATCGTTTCTGGTTGCAGTGATCAGCGTGATTGTGCTGTGCGGGTTGGCGTTACCGATGGCAGGGTGGATTGCGTCCAAACGCTCAGGTGGCATTGAGGCGATTGGGCTCTTGGGATTGTCTGCATCACCTCTGATGATCGGGACGGGTTGGTTTATCCTGATCAATCCGGTGGTGGACCCGGCGGCTCTGGCCATGCCCGTGACGGCACTTGTCAACGCGCTTATGGCGCTGCCGTTTTGCCTGCGGATCATGGTGCCAAGGCTGCGCGATACGGTGCAGGATTTCGGGCGGCTCAGTGCGGTGCTGGGCCTGCGGGGATGGCCGCTTTGGCGCTGGGTGATCTTGCCGCGTTTGGCTCCACAGATCGGGTTTGCCGCAGGTTTGACAGGCGCACTTTCAATGGGTGACCTTGGAGTGATTACCTTGTTTGCGGATGCGGAGCGGGCGACGCTGCCGTTGCAGATGTACCGCTTGATGGGAGCGTATCAAATGGAAGCGGCAGCGGGGGCTGCGTTGATCTTGTTGGTGCTGGCATTGGGGGTATTCTGGGCCTGTGATGCGGCGGGGAGGCAGTATGCTAAGGCTTGAAAAACTTGAAATTGTGCAGGGCGCGTTCCGACTGGTGGCGGATATGACGCTGGAACAAGGGCAGAAATACGCGGTGATCGGGCCGTCGGGTGCTGGGAAATCGACCTTGCTGGGGGCGCTGTGCGGGTTTGTGCCGCTGAACACGGGGCGGTTGTTTTGGCAGGGCGACGAGATCACGGATGTTGATCCGGACAAGCGGCCCATGACGATGTTGTTTCAGGATAATAACCTGTTTCCGCATTTGAGTGTGACGCAGAATGTGGGGCTGGGGATCAGGCCGGATTTGCGGTTGAGCGTGGAGGATCGAGCACGGGTTGAAGGCGCGTTGGAACGTGTCGGGCTGGCCGATCAAATGAAGAAAAAACCGGGTGCACTGTCTGGTGGACAGCAAAGCCGCGCGGCTTTGGCGCGGGTGCTGGTTCAGGCGCGGCCATGGGTGTTGCTGGACGAACCCTTTGCGGCGTTGGGGCCCGCGTTGCGCAACGAGATGCTGGATCTGGTGCAAGACCTTGTGGCGGATACGGGTGCTGGATTGATCATGGTCACGCATGCGCCGGATGATGTGCGCAGGATCGCGGATCAGGTGATTTTTGTCGGGTCTGGCAAGGCGGAGGCTCCAAAGCCGGCGGCAGAGTTGATGGACAATCCACCGCCGGATTTGAAAGCGTACCTTGGCTGACGGGCGCACGGAGTTTTTGCAGGAAACGTGTCAGGCCGCGATTGTTGCGTGAACCTCTAGTGTTTGAAGGGCGGCATGGGCGGCTTCCCGTCCCTTGACGATAAAATGCTCCGCGTAAATCGCGTTGTGATGATCCGTTTCCTGATATTGGTGCGGCGTCAATGAGACCGACAGCACCGGAATCCCGGTATCAAGCCCCACGCGCATCAATCCGTCCACCACGGCGCTGGCGACAAAGTCGTGCCGGTAGATGCCGCCGTCCACCACGAAGGCGGCGCAAATGATGGCGGCGTAGTTGCCTGATTCAGCAAGCCGTGCGGCCAGCAACGGCATCTCGAAGGCACCGGGGACGTCAAAGGTGTCCACCTGCGCGGTCGGAATGATTTCGGTAAAGCCGTCAAAGCTGCGGTCTACAATGTCCGCGTGCCAGCGGGCTTTGACAAATGCGAAACGGGCGGGGGCGTGATTGCCATGTGTCATGATGTGATCTCCTCTTGGTTCAGACACGTCCACCCAAGGCGATCACGTCCAGACACAGGCAAACCCGCCTTCCAAACGCATTCTCTTCCATCCGGACTATGACCGTCGGCTCCGGATTTTGACCGGATCTGCTGACACCACCAAAGTGGCCGCTCGCGGGCTTGGGGGCATGCCCCCCTACCGCCGGTGGGGAATTGCGCCCCGCCCTGAGAATGCTTGCACCGTGCCTTGGGAATGTGATCTGTGCAAGATGCCAATTGCCGCTACGTGAGGTCACACCAATGCATCCCAATCCAGTTTATCATGACGCAGATGCCGCGCAGAACATTGGATTTGCCCGGGATCGTGCATTTGGCGTCTTGGCCGTAACCGGACCCGACGGGCTTGCTCTGCTCAGTCATGTGCCGTTTCTTTTGAGTGAGGATGGCAAGGTCGCGGAGCTGCACCTTGTGCGTTCAAACCCGATTGTGCGGGGATTGAAAGAACCGCTTCAGGCCAAAATCGCGGTGATCGGGCCGGACAGCTACATTTCGCCGGACTGGTACGGGGTGATCGATCAGGTGCCAACGTGGAATTATGTGGCGGTGCATCTGACGGGAGTGCTGGAATTGCGCCCGCAGGATGAATTGCTTGATCTGCTGGACCGACAATCGGCGGTGTATGAGGACAAATTGCACCCCAAGACGCCGTGGAAAACTGCCAAAATGTCCGAAGGTGTCATGGACAAGATGATGCGGATGATTTTGCCCTGCCGGATGGCGGTGACCGGCGTGGACGGGACATGGAAGTTGAGCCAGAACAAGCCTGACAACGTGCGTGAGGCAGCGGCGGATCAGGTCAAAGGTTATGGTTTCGGGAGTGAGACAGATATCCTTGCCGCCCTGATGATGGGCGCTGGCAACGACACCTGACCCTGCAGAAATAGTGCAAAGCCACGATTGCGCCTGCCCGCGGCTCAGGTGATACTTGCTTCAACCCAACGCAGGAGACCACCATGAAACTCGCCTATTCCCCGACATCGCCTTATGTGCGCAAGGTAATGATCTTGCTGCATGAAACCGGACAGCTTGATGATGTTGCGCTGGAGGACCTCGCAACAACACCGATTGCGCCGAATGAGGCATTGTTAGCCAGCAATCCTTTGGGCAAAGTGCCCGCTTTGGAACGGCCAGAGGGGCCCGCGATCTATGACAGTCGGGTGATTTGCGCCTATCTGAATGATCGTGCCAGCGGCAAGCTTTATGGCACCGGCGCGCGGCATTGGGACATTCTGACGCTTGAGGCCACAGCAGACGGCATTCTGGATGCGGCGCTTTTGATGACCTACGAGGCGCGATTGCGCCCCGAAGACAAGCGCATGGATGCTTGGGTTGACGGGCAGTGGGACAAGATCGCGCGGGCCTGTGCGGCACTGAACACCCGCTGGATGAGCCACCTTTCAGGGCCTTTGGATATGGGACAGATCGCTGTGGCCTGCGCGCTGGCTTATGTGGATTTCCGTCATGATGCACGCGGATGGCGCAAGGGGAACGATGCGTTGGCCGCATGGGCAAAGCAGTTTGATTCGCGTCCTTCCATGCAAGCGACACGTCCGCCTGCCGCATAACTGCGGTGGAATGCGCTGATTTTCATGACTTAACCCCTTGGTGCGACCCTTTGCGCAGGTTTGGCATCTAGACGCAGGGTGAGTGGCAAGTTAGACACCCGTCTAAGTCGGGTAGCGCAGATTGCGCGGCCCCTACGTCCAGTGGTCCATTCAGACCCGAAAGATTGGAGAAAACACGTGTCCAACGCAGAAGATCACGCAGGCACCCGGAGGGATTTCCTGTATTATGCAACAGCCGGTACAGGTGTCGTTGCAACCGGTGCTGCCGTCTGGCCTTTGGTCAATCAAATGAACCCATCCGCAGATGTTTTGGCGCTGTCGTCAATTCGGGTTGATGTCGACGGCCTTGAGGTCGGCACCCAGCTGACGGTCAAATGGTTGGGCAAGCCCGTGTTTATCCGCCGCCGGACCGAAAAAGAGATCGAAGAAGGCCGCGCAGTTGAACTGTCCGAGTTGCCCGATCAGGGTGCCGAGAACGAGAACTTGCCGGGCGGTTCCACCGCGATTGACGAGAACCGTACGCTGGATGAAGCGGGCGAGTGGCTGGTGATGATGGGCGTTTGTACCCACCTTGGCTGTGTACCGTTGGGCGATGCCGGTGATTTTGACGGATGGTTCTGCCCCTGCCACGGCTCTCACTATGACACGGCGGGCCGTATCCGCAAAGGGCCCGCACCTCGAAACCTGCCGGTGCCAGTCGCCGAATTCGTGGACGAAACCACGATCAAACTGGGTTAAGGGAGCAAGAAATGTCTGGAATTCCTCACGACCATTACGAGCCAAAGACCAAGGGTGAGAAGTGGCTTCACAGCCGGTTGCCGATTGTTGGCCTGTTGTATGACACATTGATGATCCCCACACCAAAGAACCTGAACTGGATGTGGATCTGGGGCATCGTTCTGACTTTCTGTCTGGTGATGCAAATCGCCACCGGAATCGTGCTGGCGATGCATTATACGCCACATGTGGATAGCGCCTTTGCGTCTGTTGAGCATATCATGCGCAACGTGAATGGCGGCTATATGCTGCGCTATATGCACACAAATGGCGCGTCACTGTTCTTTGTTGCGGTCTATGCGCATATTTTCCGCGGGCTTTATTACGGTTCCTACAAAGCGCCGCGTGAAGTGACGTGGATCATCGGCATGTTGATCTATTTGATGATGATGGCGACGGGTTTCATGGGCTACGTGCTGCCATGGGGGCAAATGTCCTTCTGGGGCGCAACCGTGATCACCGGCTTGTTTGGTGCGATCCCGTTTATTGGTGAAAGCCTGCAAACGCTGCTGCTGGGCGGACCTGCGGTGGATAACGCCACGTTGAACCGTTTCTTCAGCCTGCATTATCTGCTGCCATTTGTGATTGCGGCGCTGGTTGCTGTGCATATCTGGGCCTTCCACACCACAGGCAACAACAACCCGACGGGTGTTGAAGTGCGCCGTGGTTCCAAAGCAGAAGCCGAGAAAGACACGCTGCCGTTCTGGCCCTACTTCGTGATGAAGGACCTGTTTGCGCTGGCTGTTATCCTCGCGGTATTCTTTGCGATTGTCGGCTTTATGCCGAACTACCTTGGCCACCCGGACAACTATATCGAAGCGAACCCGCTTTCGACACCTGCGCATATTGTGCCGGAATGGTACTTCCTGCCGTTCTACGCGATCCTGCGGGCCTTTACCTCCGAGGTTTGGGTGGTGCAGATTGCGTCATTCGTTACTGGTGGCATCATCGACGCCAAGTTCTTTGGTGTATT
>RCMY010002575.1_pt1 | contig 16364 bp, 16 predicted proteins | sample 2041341 | NCBI WGS metagenome assembly RCMY01 (sample SAMN09708234, study PRJNA481090) | Marine sediment metagenome, whole genome shotgun sequencing project. | reverse complement strand
ACCGACTGAGCTACCTGGGCATTGCTATCATTTGCGGCGTGGCCCGCAAAAAGAGCGCGTATTAAACCGTCTAGCTATAAATGAGTCAAGCACCGTTTTTCTAACTGTCATTTTCCGGCGGTACGTAGCCGTCGGCCTTGGCATATTCTTCGCCGGCGAGGAATTTCTGCATCTCTTCCTGGATGAAAACGCGGGCGCCGGTATCCATCATATTCAGCTGACGCTCGTTGATTAGCATGGTTTGATGGGCCTGCCACTCTTCCCACGCTTGTTTTGATACGTTGTCAAAAATTTCCTGGCCTTTGGGTCCGGGAAAAGGCGCGCGCTCCAGGCCCGGCAGGTCTTTTTGGAACTTCTTGCAAAATACAGTTCTGCTCATAACGTGTGGTGCCTCAATTTCCGACTTAATATACGAACGTTCAGCGACGAGATTGCCGCAGCAGCCGTTTCACTGGCGCCGCAAGACCGACGCTAGCAGGTTTGCGTACGTTATACCAAAGCTGTCGCTGGTCTTCCATCACGCTGGCAGATTGTTTGCTGCTTTTAATGTGTATTGGCGCGATTTGCAGATGAAAGTGGCTAAACGTATGCCGATGCGGTTCCAGCCTGGTGCATGAGTCTACGGCGATTTGCAGCTGTTGCTCACAATAATCAACGGCGTTTCGCTCAACCTCTAATTCGGGCAGGCTCCATAAACCGCCCCAAATACCCTGAGGGGGGCGTTTCTCCAGCCAGATTTCACCCGCAGAATTTTCAATCAACAGCATTTGTGTTTGTCGGGTTGGAATGCTCTTGCGCGGTTTAGGCTGTGGAAAGCTCTGCACGCAGTCGTGTTGCAACGCTTCGCAATAGCCGGTCACAGGGCAGGCGCTACACTGTGGTTTGCCGCGCAGGCACACGGTGGCACCTAAATCCATAATGGCTTGAGTGTAGTGGTTTACGCGCTGTGCGGGGGTGTGGTGCTCGGCGAGTTGCCACAGTTCCCTGTTAACGCTGGCCTGGCCGGCCCAACCTGTCACGCGGTGCACCCGGCTAAATACGCGCTTTACATTGCCGTCCATAATGGCGGCGCGTTTGTTAAAGGCGATGGCGCAAATAGCGCCTGCCGTGGAGCGACCGATGCCGGGTAATTCGCACAGCTGCTCAACAGTATTTGGAAATTCGCCAGCGTGTGTGTCGACCACCGTTACGGCTGCCTTGTGCAAATTACGCGCTCTTGCGTAGTAGCCCAGGCCGGTCCAAAGGTGCAGCACTTCGTCCAGCGGTGCCTTGGCCAGCGCGCGAACATCCGGGAATGCCTGCACGAAGCGCTCGAAATAGCCGATTACTGTCGTCACCTGGGTTTGTTGCAGCATGATTTCTGACAACCACACGCGGTAGGGCGTGATGTCGTGCTGCCACGGCAAGTCTTTACGGCCGTGTTGGTCAAACCAGTTCAGAACCGCATCGCTAAACGCTGTGTCTTGCATCTATAAACGGTACATTAGAACAGCTTGTCGAGCAGCTTTTTAATGTCTTCCTTGTCAGAATGTTTCTTTTCAGGGTCGCCATCCTTATTGTTTTTATCGCCGCCGAGCTCCTTAAACAACTTGTCGCTGAGCCGGCGCTTTGCGTCACCGGTTAACAATTTCGTTGCTATCTTGACTAATCCTTCGCTGTCGATGCCGCACATATCGCCGGGTGCGTCGGAAAGATTGCCTTTGCAGCGCATTGGCCAAACAATATTACGGTACTGTTCGTTGATTTCACAGGCGGCGTCTTGCTCGCTTAAATCACCGCTGATACGCAACCCTATACGATAATCTACCTCTTGCTGCGGCAAATCGACGACTCCCTTGCCCGTAACCTGCATATTTGCCAGCGCTGCTGTCAGATCGTCATTGCTGCCAACACCGTTGGCAAATTGCATGGTGCCGCCAATTTTTTGAAACCGGGTTGTCTTCGGCCAATCGGTTTTGGTTAATTTCTTGCCGCGTATCTGCGCAATGGACTGGCATAGCAGCTTGTCCATATTCAGTTTGCTAAGCACCGCTTCGTTAACATTAAACGTCACGGGGCCATTGAGAGAGTTCTGCAACGCCGCCGCGCTGTTACCCTGCATGGCTAGTGTGGCGTTAAAGCTGGCCTTGCCTGCCAGCGTATCGACTTCGGCGAAATCCGTGAGCAGCGGTTTCAGGTTGACGCTGCTGAGTTTGGAATTGACTTTTATCGAGGGCGAATCGCTGCGTGCGTCGACTACGGCATTGCTGTCGGTCGTGCCGCCGTACAGCTTGGCTGCCAGTGTTTTCAGCTTGATCAAGCCCTTATCGCCGGCAGCGATCATGTTTAGATCGCTCAGCTTCAAGCCGCTGGCGGTTATGTTATTGAAGCCTAGCTGCGCGTTAAACAGCAGCGGCTGCAAGGTCGCCAAAGGCAGCAATGCGGCGTTAGGTTGGCTTGCGGCTGTCTCGGCTACTTCGTCTGTACCCTCAACCACAGGCGCCGAATAATCGTCGAGATTAATTTTGTCGCCTTGCAGCTGGATGACATATTCGCTGGTTTCCAGGTCTTTAATGCCAAGCTGGCCGGTTAGCGTTGTGCCATCGAGCTTAAACGTTAGTGGGTTCATGATAAAACTGTTGGCAGGCCCCGCGATGTTGCTGTTCAGGCTGATGGCGGTCAGCGCTTTTGGATTTGCAACGACCATTGGCTGCATACCCAAAGCCGCCAGTAGCTTATTGGCGTCGAAGGGTGCGATGTCAAACTGACCTGTAAGCAGCGGCTTGTTGCTAACCTGTTCACCAGTGAGCTGCAGGTTGGCTTTGAGCACATTTGCCAGGTCTATTTTGAGCTGCTCCAGTGCCAGCGTGTCTGCTTTGGCATCGAATTGGCCTTTGCCCGCCACGTTAAGGTTTACCGTCTTGTCGCCAAACGGTTCGCCGCGCAGCACAAGGTCTACATCCAGGCCATTGATAGCGAATTGCTGCGCTCTGCCGTTAGCGCTGAGTTCGCCTTTGATGCGTGTGTCACTGCGTAATTTAGGGTCGCCCAACTCCACGTTGAAGCGCATATCCAGCGGAAACGGCGTGCCGCCGACATTGATATCGGTGCTCTGAAAATTCACGTCATTCAACGCATAGGTGGCACCTTCGGCTTGTTGATCAACATAGTGGATAGCTGAATTTTGAATGCTGATTTTGGCAATATCTATCGCCAGCGGGGCGAAGGTTATGCCGCCCGCGTCCACAGGCTTGTCGTTAACTGGTGCGGCAGCTTCACTTTCGAGCATGATTTGCTGCCAGTTGCTGACGCCGTTCTGGTCTACCTTGAGCTGTAAACGTAAGCCGTCGACTACTAGCCCGTCGGCCTCCACCGCGCCACGCAGCAGTGGCAGTACTTTCACGCCGAGTTTGACCGTATCGAGATTAGCAAACGGCTTGTCGCCGTCTTCGGGCAGCCGAAACTGTACCTGGTTGAGGTCAACGCCAATGCTGGGGAAGAAGGCCCAGTCCAGCGTGCCGTCGATCTTCAGCGCGCCGCGCGTGTTCTTTTCAACCAGCGCGATAATCTGTGGTTTGAAGTCATTCGGGTCGATAAAAACGCTGACCGCAACGCCGATAACAACCGGCAGTAAAACGACTATTAATACGGCGACAGCTAACCATTTGAAAAGTGATTTCATAGTATCTAAAGCTTGCTCCAAGGATTGCTCACTAATCTAAAATACAAACAAGCAACGGCAACATAACATAATTTTTTGATAGGGTGATACGCAGCAAGCCTTTCTCTATAATAGCGTACGACCACCCGCATGCAGGACTCATTCATGCCAGACCGCAAAGCCTCCGTAACTCGCAACACACTGGAAACCGTTATAACCGTGAGCGTAAATCTCGACGGTGATGGCAGCAGCGAGTTCGCTACCGGCATTCCATTTCTGGACCATATGATGGACCAGATCGCACGCCATGGCCTGCTTGATTTAAGTGTACAGGCACAGGGCGACACGCACATTGACGACCATCACACGGTGGAAGATATCGGTATTACGCTGGGCCAGGCAGTGGCCGAGGCGGTGGGCGACAAGAAAGGTTTGACTCGGTACGGCCATGCCTATGTGCCGCTCGATGAAGCACTGTCGCGAGTGGTAATAGATTTTTCGGGTCGCCCGGGGCTGGCTTACCACGTAGACTTCACGCGCGCCTCGGTAGGAGGGTTTGACGTTGACTTGTTCCGGGAATTTTTCCAGGGTTTTGTCAATCACGCTAACGCCACACTGCATATCGATAATCTACGCGGCGTCAATTCGCACCACCAGGCCGAAACAATTTTTAAGGCCTTCGGTCGTGCGCTGCGCATGGCGCTGACCCTGGATCCACGCAGTGAAGGACGGATGCCTTCCACCAAAGGCGTATTGTAGGGCCTGCCAATTGGTCGAACGAATTTGACCCTACGTGCGAATAACCTGCTGTTTGCGGCGGGGGGTTTAATAGCTTGTCGAGACTTCTATATCCGTGAGTATTACAAAAACTAAATCTACCGTAGCGGTACTCGACTACGGCATGGGCAATTTGCATTCGGTGGCCAATGCGCTGCGCAAGGTGGCGCCAAATGCGGAGGTATTCGTCAGCGCCGACGCGGAGCTGATCAGCCGCGCCGACCGCATTGTATTCCCGGGCGTTGGCGCTATTCGTGATTGTATGGCTGAGATCCGACGCCTGGGTTTTGATCAATTGGTCGTCGAGCTAAGCAAAACCAAGCCGTTACTGGCAGTATGCGTTGGCTTGCAGGCTCTCATGACCCGTAGCGAAGAAAACGACGGTGTCGATTGCATCAATTTTTTCGCCGGCGACGTGCGACTCTTTCGTGAGCCGCCGGATGCTGAGGGCAGGCGTTTAAAGGTTCCGCATATGGGTTGGAACTGCGTCGACCAACAGCGTCCGCACCCATTGTGGGCAAACATACCCACCGGCAGCCGCTTCTACTTCGTGCATAGCTATTTCATCGCGCCGGAGGATGAGTCCATTATCGCCGGCACCACTAACTATGGCGATAACTTTACTGCCGCAGTGGCGCGTGACAATGTATTCGCCACCCAGTTTCACCCGGAAAAAAGTCACACCCTGGGCCTGCAATTGCTGGCGAATTTTATGCGCTGGGACGGCGCGGCATAGCTTTTGGAGCTGTTTTGATGCAGTTCCAACAACCGGTTTAACCAAAGGAACAATGGCAATGTTGATTATCCCCGCCATCGATTTGAAAGACGGTCAGTGCGTACGCTTACGCCAGGGCCGGATGCAGGACTCCACCGTGTTTTCCGACGACCCGGTCGCGGTGGCCGAACGCTGGGTAGCGGCGGGCTGCCGGCGCCTGCACCTGGTTGATCTTAACGGCGCCTTCGCCGGCGAACCGGTGAACCGCGATATCGTCCACGCAATAGCCAAGCGCTTTCCCGATCTACCGATTCAGATAGGCGGCGGTATCCGCGATGCGGCAACGATAGAGAGCTATTTAAGTACCGGCGTTGAGTTTGTGATTTTGGGCACCATTGCGGTGAAAGATCCTAAGCTAACGCGCGAATTATGCAGCCAGTTCAGCGGCCATATTATCATTGGCCTGGATGCAAAACACGGCATGGTAGCCACCGAGGGCTGGGCCGAAGACTCTGATCAATCGGTCATTGGGCTGGCGCGAGAGTTCGAGTCTGCCGGCGTGTCCGCCATTGTGTATACCGATATCGAGCGCGACGGCATGCTGCAAGGCGTGAATATCGCCGCCACCGCCGAGCTGGCGCAGGCGGTTAGTATTCCGGTGATTGCCTCCGGTGGTGTTGCTAATATGAGCGACGTTGAAGCCGTGCAGGGCATTGCTAAACACGGCGTGCTCGGTGCTATTACCGGTCGCGCTATTTATGAAGGCACGCTGGATTTTGCCGCTGCACAGTCGTGGTGCGACCAGCAAGCCAGCGCTGCGCAACAAAGTTAAACCGTTATGACATTAGCCAAACGAATCATTCCCTGCCTCGACGTTGATCAAGGCCGCGTCGTCAAAGGCGTTAAGTTCGTAGATATTCGCGATGCTGGCGATCCGGTTGAAATCGCCCAGCGCTACAACGAGCAGGGTGCCGACGAAGTCACGTTTCTCGACATTACCGCCAGTCACGAGCAGCGCGACACCACCTATCGCACTGTGGAGAAAATGGCCAGCAAGGTGTTTATACCGCTTACGGTTGGCGGCGGCGTGCGCACAATCGACGATATCCGCCGTTTGCTGAATGCCGGTGCCGACAAGGTAGGTATCAATACAGCGGCGATTGATAACCCTGAATTTGTGCAGGAGGCTGCCGAGCATTTCGGGTCACAGTGTATCGTCGTTGCCATCGACGCCAAGCAGGTAGAGTCAAGCGATGGTAAGCCGCGCTGGGAAATTTTCACCCACGGCGGCCGCCGTCCGACGGGGCTAGACGCCGTTGCCTGGGCCATGAAAATGGATGCTCATGGTGCCGGTGAGATTTTACTCACCAGCATGGACCGAGACGGCACCAAAGACGGATTCGCGCTGGCCTTGACTCGCGCTATTAGCGACTCAGTGCGTATCCCAGTGATCGCTTCGGGGGGGGTTGGTAATTTGCAGCATTTGGTGGAAGGTATTACGGAGGGTCATGCTGACGCCGTGTTGGCCGCCAGCATTTTTCATTTTGGAGAATATACCGTCGGTCAGGCTAAAGAACATATGGCTGCCGCCGGCATCGTCGTTCGCTAGTAAACAATGTCTTCCGCAAGGGAAGAATAAAACCTGGTCAACATTTTTGGCTTGGCTAACGACAGAAACTCAAGAAAATCGTTAAGCCCCTTACCGGCCAAATTTTTGTTTTTATAAGGCCCGATAGGGCAGCCTTCGCGGGTAGAAAAAAACCAGCTCTCGCCGGTGATAAAAAATCGTTCTTGTCGGGTTGGCAGGTCGCCACGTTCCCCAGCTCTGTTGATTCGCATAGCTCGCATCCTATAGTCATTGCGGCGACTTTTTTGTAAAGCCGTTAACATTTTCTTCGATCCATAGTACAAAATGTAATCAATTCGAGCAATAAATAATATTTTACGTATAAACAATTTTAAAAACCTTTATTAATCAATGGATTGCAATGCCGCGCCAACGACCGTGCCGGCGTTAATGTGAGATGCACCCGTGCTGCCACCGGTGGCAAGTGGCGCTGCGCTGCTTTTGCCATCGTGGTTATTTTTATATCGCGCCGCGATGGCCTCAGAGCCCGACAGCAAGCGCACCTGTTCATCGGCATGTAGCTTGGGCAACGTAATTTCCAAATACTTCAAGGTGGTGGGGTAGGGGTGGGCGGTGCCGACGGCGATACCGTTGCGCCGCGCCAGGCTTAACAGGCGCTTAAAGGCTGCGTCTATCGCCGGCGGCGACGGGTCATGATCGAGAAATACATCGCGGCTTAAGTTTTTGATCTGAAAATGTTCGGCCACGCTGGCGGCTACCGTTTTCACGCTGGTGCGGCTGTCGATGAAGTACAGGTCGTTTTCTGCAACCACCGCCATCAGTAAGCCCATCAGTTCCGGTACGGGCGTCAGCGCGCTGCCCATATGATTGTTCAAACCGCGAGCATGCGGAATGGCTCTGATATTACCCCGCACGGTGGCTAGAAACTCGCTGTGGCCTAATTGGTCACTGAGCGCGCCAGGACCCGGGTTAAGCCTGTGTACACTGGCCATAGGCGCATGCACGATGACTTCTTTGCCGTTGGCGTGGGCATAGCGTGCCAACACCTTGGCGCTGGGGGTATTGGGCAGAATAGCGTAGGTCAAATCGCCCTGCAGTTTTAGCGCGCGCATGCCTACGGCCTTGTTATTGCCAAGGTCGTCCATAACAATCACGACGATGGGTAAGTCCTGTGCCGCCGTCGCGTTGCTCAGCGCCGTGGCGAGCGCCAGAATCAGAACCAAGCAGCGTGTTAGTGCCGATACACTTGGTCGCATCGGGTTTCCCTTCCTTAAAGTCCATTTGCCGAGCATTTAATGCAAAAAATTATAATCTACAATGCGCTGGCGCAAAGTAAAGAAAAGCTCATTCTGTGCTGGCGGTCGTCGTCTTCGGGGTCTTTTTAGTCGTCATACTAATACCTTTCAGCAAATTTAATGCGGTATACAGCTGATAGTCTTTACTACTCAATTCACTGCGTTTCTTCTTCATACGCTTGCTGTAGGAGTGATCTTCGCCGCCAGTGGCATTGTCCAGCCGCTTGTTTAAATCGGCCTCAGTTACGCCGACCACACTTTGTTTAATCGGTGTGACTTTAGCCGGTCTGATTTCAATGTCAGGTAATATGCCCTGCGCCTGAATTGAGCGGCCATCCGGCGTGTAATACAGCGCCGTGGTCAATTTAATAGCATGCTCTTTCGATAAAGGCAGCACACTTTGCACAGAACCCTTGCCGAACGTTTCAGTGCCGACAATCAGCGCTCGCTGGTGGTCCTGCAGCGCGCCAGCAACAATTTCTGATGCCGATGCCGAGCCACCGTTGATTAACACCACCAGCGGTAAGCCGTTGGTCAGGTCGGGCGATTCTGAATTGTAGCGAGTGTCTACCTCTTTGACGCGGCCTTTGGTGTAGACGATAAGCCCATCGTCGATAAATAAGTCGGTGATTTCAACGGCTGCCTGCAGCACGCCGCCTGGATTGTTGCGTAAATCCAGCACCAGCCCCTTCATATCAGGATCTTCTTTGAGCATTTTCTGCAGGTGTTTTTTGGCGGCGCGACCGGAGTTATTTTGAAACTGGGAAATGCGCAGGTAACCGTAGCCAGGCTCAATCTCGCGTGACCTTACTGATTTCACCGCAATCACGGCACGCTTCAGCGTCACTTCGAACGGCGGATTGCCCTCGCGAGCAATGGTGAGTTTTATCTCCGAGTCGGCCGGGCCGCGCATCATGGTGATGGCTTCTGGCAGAGACATGCCCTTAACACTGCTGTCATCGATTTTGATGATCAAATCGCCGGCTAAAATACCGGCTTTTTCGGCCGGGGTGTCGTCGATGGGTGCAATCACGCGCACGAAGCCGTCTTCCATGCCGACTTCCAGACCCAGGCCACCGAATTCACCGTTGGTGTGTTCCTGCAGGTTTTCAAAGGCTTCGTTGTCGAGGTAAACCGAGTGCGGGTCCAGGCCGTCGAGCATGCCTCTAATAGCGTTGCGCAATAGGGTTTTATCGTCGACCTCGTCGACATATTTGCTGCGAATCTGGCCAAACACGTTGGTGAATGTTTGCAGCTCTTCGAGTGGCAATTCGGCATTATCGGCGGCTGTTTGCTCTGCTGTGTCATCGGCCAGAGCGGCTGAAGTAGGCCCAAGCAGGCTGAACAGCAGGCAACCGATAGCGGGCCATTGCAGAATTGTGGTTTTCATAATCACTCCATCGAGCTGGTAGATAACAAGGTAAAGACTAGAAGTATAGTTGCTGCGCTGCCGCCTGGAGCTATCGCCGCCTAGTCGGTGCGGCACCAGACTGAGGGATCGATCGGCTTACCGGATTTGCGAATCTCAAAATACAGGGATGGTTCGCGTTTGCCACCGCTTTGACCCACAGTGGCGATAGTTTCACCAGTGCTGACCCATTCGCCAGCGGCCTTTAGTATACTTTGATTGTGCGCATACAGGCTCATGTAACCGTTGCCGTGGTCAACTATTACCAATAGTCCAGAGCCGCCGAACCAATCGGCAAACACAATGCGACCGTGGTGTACCGCCTGCACGTCGGCACCCGCCTCAGCCCCCAGCAGCACACCCTGCCAGCTTAGCTGGCTGCCGGCCTTGCGTGCACCGTAGTTGTGCCGAATACGCCCGGCAGTGGGCCAACCCATTCGACCCTTGCGCGTGCTAAAAGTTTGACCATCGGTTTGGTCCATTGTTTCGATGTCCAGCGCGGCCATTTGCTTGGCAACTTCCGCTACCAATGCAGCCAGTTTACGCCGCTCCGCTGTTAGCTCAGCGAGCTGTGCGCTTTTTGCTTTAATAGAGTCGTTAATTTTAGCCAGTGCCGTGTTGCGCTGCTGTTTGCTGATTTTTAAAGCAGCTTGTTGCTCGTTCTGCCGCGTCAAGTTGCTCTGCAGCGCCAGCTGAGTTGCATGCGCCTGCGACTTTAGTTCTCTAAGCTCCTGCAAAGTTTTCACATACAGCTCGATTTCGGCATGCCGCGCCTTATTAAAATAGTCATAGTAAGTCAACAATCGCGCTACGCTGGCTGGATCTTCCTGATTGAGAATCAGTTTGATTCGATTTTGAGTGCCGTGTTGATATGCCTCACGAATTGCCTGCGCAACCTGCTGCTGCTGTTGCACTTTGTTGGCGCTGAGTTGTTTGTTCTGGCGTTCCAGCCTGACCAGTTTTTGCTGCAGTGCATCCAGCTGCAGGGTGGTCGCCTTAATTTTGCGCTGGCTGCTGCCGATTTCTCGCTCGGCGCTAGCCAGCGCTTTTCTCGCCTTTTTTTGCCTGCCTTTATAAGTGTCAAGCTCGCCGCGTGCGCTTTGCATGCGGCGTTCGAGTTGCTCAAGCTTTGCTTGCGTATCCGGGTCTGTTGCCTGTGCCATGGCAGGCAGACTTGGGGGAGCGATGAGCATGATTGTGAGCGCGACAGCGGCGCGTTGCAGTGGCAGGCCAAACATGAGCTTGCCTGTTCCAGCGTCGCTCAGTTTACTGTTAATAGAGGCGTGCCGGTCATTTCCACAGGCTGCTCCAGCTGCATCAGGCGCAGCAGTGTTGGTGCTACATCACACAGGCGGCCACTGGAACCGGCGTTAAATGTCACTGCCTGTGAGCCAATATAAACTAATGGCACTACATCGCAGGTGTGCGCGGTGTGCGGCTGGCCGGTAGAAGGGTCTACCATTTGTTCAACGTTGCCATGGTCGGCGGTAACCAGGCACTCGCCGTCGACTTGTTGCAGCGCGTCAACGATACGGCCGAGGCACAGGTCAACGGTTTCAACCGCTTTTACCGCAGCATCGAAAACACCGGTGTGGCCTACCATATCGGTGTTTGCAAAGTTACAAATGATGCTGTCGAACTGGCGGCTTAGAATGGCTTCCACAAGTTTGTCGGTCAATTCCTCGGCGCTCATCTCCGGTTTTAAGTCGTAGGTTGCAACATTCGGCGAGGCTATCAACTCGCGCTGTTCGCCATCGAACATTTGCTCGCGGCCGCCGCTAAAAAAGAAAGTGACATGCGCGTATTTTTCAGTTTCAGCTATGCGCAGTTGAGTTTTTCCGAGATTGGCCAGATGTTCGCCCAAGGTGTTGGGAAATGTCATTGGCGCAAATGCGCAGCTGGCGTGCATATCGGCTGCATACTCGGTTGTCATAACAAAATCAGCCAGCTGCGGTGTTTTCCGGCGTTGAAAGTCGCTGAATTCGGCTTCAGTAAAAGCGCGGGTCAGTTGCCGCGCGCGGTCGGCGCGAAAGTTCATAAAAATGACAGCGTCGCCGTCAGCGATGGGTGCCGCACCCTTGATGCTCGTTGCCAGCACAAATTCGTCGTTTTCACCGCGCGCGTACGCCATCTGCAGGGCTTGTTCGGCGTTATCTGCGGTAAACTCGGCGTACGACTCGGTTAATAAGCGGTAAGCGGATTCAATTCGGTCCCAGCGGTTGTCGCGGTCCATGGCATAGTAACGGCCGATGATAGAGGCAATTTGACCGACGCCGGCAGCAGCCAGCGTGGCATCTAACTGCTGTAAAGATTGCAGCGCACTGCGCGGTGGCGTGTCGCGGCCGTCGAGAAATGCATGCACGTAAAGCTGCTTCACACCGCGTTGTGCGGCCATTTTCACCATCTCATGGATGTGGTTGTCGCGGCTGTGTACGCCACCAGACGATAGCAAGCCCATAACGTGCAACGCCGTGCCACTGTTCACGGCTTTGTCGATAGCGCTGACATAAGCCGGGTTGCTAAAGAAACTGCCGTCTTTGAGGGCTTGATCAATGCGCGTCACGTATTGATAAACGATACGCCCTGCGCCCAGACACATATGGCCAACCTCGGAGTTGCCCATTTGGCCAGCGGGCAAACCAACATCTTCGCCCGAGGCGGAGATCAGCGTGTGTGGCGCCGTTTCCCACAGCTGATCCCAAACCGGCGTGTTTGCCGCTGCGATTGCGTTCGAGTCGTTGTCTTCACGGTATCCCCAACCATCGAGAATAATCAGTGCACAAGTTTTTTTGGCGGGCATGCGGAGTCACCTTGATAAATGGACGATAATTTTAACTGTTGCGGGCTGTTGTTTGCTACCTAAGACCAGTACCAGGCCTCAAAAGAAAGTGTTTTCGCCGTTTTGGCGACGCTGCGATCAGTGGCCGGAAACCATGCCAGCTCTCGACCCGCACCATCACGCGATTGTGCTGACCGGGTGCGCACGCCGCGCAGGCTTTGTTGTTTGGCTTTGACGCCCACAGCTTGACAGGTTTGATGAGTAACCAGCTTGCCTCGTGCGTCCACCGGGTATGTGCTGGGTAATCCAGCGGCCTGCACACCGGCACGGGAGTGGGCGTCGCACACTTGCTGGCGTCGCGGCAGGTTAGCGCCGACTAAAACCGGCCCGGTATCTGCTCGCAGGTCCTCAGGCTCGTAGGGCCATTGGGCGATAAACGCGCGAAGATTCAGGCGGGCTGTGACTTTGTCTTCGTTGAGATACAGGGTAGGGAAGCCGCCGGCGGGGTTCCATCTGCCGCCACGTTGCTCGGCGAACGATGGGTCCAGTGGATTGCTCCAGTCAGTATCCGCTATTCGCCACCAGGTCCAGCGGTCGGTTAGAAGTTCTGTTTGTAATTTCAAGCGTTGTCTCAAGCGCTAGCGGCTTGTCTGATCAAAGTCGAACATATCCCGGCAGGCTTTTAAAATAGCCGGGGATTGATTCATTCCCAGCAATTCAACCAGTGAGCGATTTTCAAGCGCTGCTATCGGCCGACGCACTACCGCCGGAATACGATCTCGCTGTAAATAGCGCACCAGTAAATCGGTAGCGGCAGCCAGGTCGGCAACCGCTTCGCTGCGCTCTGCGGGCACACCGCGATCAGCCCATTTACTCACCGCCTGACGGCTGACGCCAAACAGCTGAGCGGCTTCGGATTGACTGAGTCCCCAGACGGTGAGCGTGCGCGACAGTGACTGACCGGCTCGGTAGCGGTCCAGGTGTTGCGCGAACTCATCCAGCATGCCGGGTTGGCCTTGAAATGCGGAGGCCACCTTCGAGGCCGCTTCGCGCGGGTCGAGTTCGCTAACCTCTGCCAAATTTATTGCTGGCTCGCCCATGTTCTATTCTCCAATATATTTGCAACCATATGTCAACCGCTACCATATGTCAACTCTTAAAATTGCTCGCTAGCGACGGCCGCAATTGTACTGCGCGCTGACTGGAAGGCGTCGCGCGAGGGCTGCGGTTGCCTCCACTAGCTGCCTATGGGAAGATTGACGGTTTGGGGCTGTTCGACGTCCTGATAGGTCGAGCATAGTATGCGTAAATACCGAAAGCCACTCCTTGTTCTGGGTTTATTGGCCCTGGCGACAATTATAGCAATCGCATTGTATAAGCGCAGCACTGCGCCGCTGGCTATTAATGCGGTGCAAGTGAACGCCGGCACAGCGCAACAGGTGCTTGCCGTGGTGGGGCGAGTCCGAACGAAGAATGTGATCGACGTTCGGGTAGAATATCCCGGCGCAATTATCGCCATGTCTGTCGACGAGGGCAGCGAAGTCAAACGTGGCGAGATCATTGCACAGGTACGCTCAGCCGAAGAGCAGGCCGCTCTCGCGGTGACCGAAGCGGACCTTCGCGTCCTCGAAGCGGAGCTTGAACTTGCACAGCAAGAGCGTGACCGGGTTGAAGTGCTGGCAGAGAAAGGCTGGATAGCACAGTCATCGCTTGACCAGGCCCGCACCAATCTCACTGCGGCCAAAGCCCGGCGGCGTGCGGCGCAGGCAGCCCGTACTCAGGCAGACATTCGCGTTGGTGACTTCGCCGTGCGCAGCCCGCTCGACGGCATTGTGTTAACGCGCCCGGTTGACCCGGGTCAGGTTGTCGGCCTCAGCGATGTTATCTTCCAGATCGGCTCACAGGGTCCGGTAGAAATAGAGGCCGAAGTCGATGAGGTCTACGCCGGCGAGCTCTCACTGGGCATGCCGGCGATACTAGCCCCTACTGGCAAACCGCAGCGCAGCGAGGGGCGCATCACGGAGATATCCCCCCGCGTCAACCCGCTCACCGGTTCAAGGCTGACGCGGCTGATGCTTAACGAGCCAAACGACGGTTTCGTGCCAGGACGCTCGATTGACGTTAACATTCTGGTTGCAACGTTTGACGATGCCCTCAGCGTGCCCCGCAGCGCACTGCGCAAGGAGGGGGAGACATGGTTTGCCTATACTATTACTAACCAACAAGTCGAGAGGCGCCCGGTGACATTCGTCGATTGGCCCGGCAGCTCGGTTGTGCTGCGGTCCGGAGTGAAGCCCGGCAGTGTTATTGCGCGCGACTCTGCCAGCGCCGCCGCCGCGCTGGCGGCAGGACGACGAGTTAGCGTGCAGCAGGCACCGCCTTGACGCTGTTCTCGCTGCGGGTTGCGTGGCGCTACATCACGGCAAACCGGTTACAAACTCTGTTGCTGGTGTTAGGCGTGGCGCTCAGCGTTGTAGTGTTCGTCTTTATCACGGCCTTGATCAACGGCCTGAGTATCTTCTTAACGCTTGAAACCACCAGCAAGATTGCCCACGTGGAACTGGAACCACCCAATACCGTCGCGCGCGTTTTAACCGAGGATACACGCTTCGTCGCGCAGCCGGTGTCGACCCTGCAGCGCAAGCAAATTCGCAACTGGCAGCAGGTGATTGATGTTGCCGAAACGACGGAGGGCGTCAGCGTCATCAGCCCGATTGTGGATGGCAACGCATTTTTAGTTCGCAGTGAAGCGGTGCGCTCGGTCACCATTCAGGGGGTCGAGCCGAACAAGGTCGACGCCATTTCGAATATTAGCGATTACGTGATTGAAGGAACCGCTGAGTTATCGACCGGAGGGTTGTTAATCGGAGCCGATCTTGCAACCGATCTTGGGCTAAGGGTCGGCACGCCGGTATTGCTCAGGTCTGAACGTGGCGCCGAACGCCTGCTGCCGATCACCGGTATTTTCAAGGTCGGCCTGGCCAGTCTTGACCAGCGAGTCGCCTATCTGTCAATCCGCGCCGCGCGACCGCTGTTTGAATTGCCCGAGGGTATAACGTCGCTGGCATTGAAGCTCGACGTCCCAGCAACCGCGCCAGCAATTGCCACGCTGCTGCGCAACGCGACCCAGCTTAAGTCGACCCCGTGGCAGGAAAAAAACAAAGACCTGCAGGACGCAACCGATGCGCAGGGGCGCACCGGTAACTTTATTCAGGCGTTTGCGCTGATCGCAATCATCATTTCCATCGCCAGCGCTCTGCTGCTATCGACCTACCGTCGTCGCGCCGAGATCGGCATTATGCGGGCAACTGGCATATCGCGTGGCTTCGTGGCCAGCGTGTTTGTATTGCAGGGTGTTTTTATCGGTGCGTTTGGCGCACTTGCGGGCGCAGCGGCGGGCTATCAGCTATGTCTTCAGCTGGCATCGATTCGCGGTGCCGATGGCGATCCCATGCTGCCGATCGCTCCTGCCGAGGGCGGCTACGCATTGGTAATAACGCTTACTATTATAGGCGCCGCGCTGGCCGCCGTGCTGCCGGCGCGAGCTGCTTCAGCCGTTGACCCGGTAGAGGCTATTCAGCAGTGAGCGAGATATTGCTGCTCGCCGACGGCATCATCAAGACCTTTCGCAATGGCGACCAGGAAACGCAGGTGCTTAAGGGCATCGACCTGAGTATTGAGCAGGGAAAAATGATCGCGCTGCAGGGTGCTTCCGGCTCCGGCAAGTCAACTTTGTTGAATATACTTGGCCTGTTAATGCGCCCGACCGCCGGCCAGTTAACGCTGCAAGGCCAGGCATTGACGGGACTGTCCGACGCGAGTTTGGCGCAATACCGTAACATCCATCTTGGTTTTGTCTTCCAATACCATAATCTGCTGCCGGATTTTACCGCAATGGAGAATGTTGTCTTTCCAGCGGCAGCCCCGGCCGGCCGCCTGCGAAAAGATCTTCGCCAGCGAGCGTTACAGTTGCTCGACCGCGTTGGGCTTAGCGAGCGCAGCCATTTTCTCGCCACCCGCTTGTCAGGTGGCCAGAAGCAGCGCGTTGCTATCGCTCGCGCCCTCATGAACTCGCCCGACCTCGTACTGGCCGACGAACCAACTGGCAACCTGGACCAGGAAACCGCCCGGCAAGTCATGGCACTGCTGCGCGAAATCAATC
>RCMY010003769.1_pt1 | contig 16367 bp, 13 predicted proteins | sample 2041341 | NCBI WGS metagenome assembly RCMY01 (sample SAMN09708234, study PRJNA481090) | Marine sediment metagenome, whole genome shotgun sequencing project. | reverse complement strand
TGTTTAATGAACATCACAGTATCCTTTTGGGATTTAGACTTTTCCTTTGAGTCTCTAAATCCTTTAAGCATATTGTTATATTCTTTTGAAACATGCAATTCAGGTGCATTTCTACCATTTAAGGTAAGTTCTAATTCGCCATCTACGATTTTAATTGAAAAATCAGGAACAACATGTTCAATAATACGATTATTACCAGCGTAGGATCCTCCTGGTTTAGGGTTCAGTTTTTCAATTTCTGATATGGCATCTTTTAATTCGTCTTTAGTAATATTATGTTTTTGAAGCAGCTTTTTGTAATGTTTTTTAGTAAACTGTTCAAATGATTTCTCTAATATTGAAATGGCTTTTTCAATATTCGGATTAATTTCCTTACGTTTCAATTGAATAATCAGACACTCTTCCAATGAACGTGAAGCAACGCCCGGAGGGTCTAAGGCCTGAACTGTTTTCAATACAGAAGCAATGGTATTTTCGTCCGTATAAATGTTTTGGGTAAATGCCAGATCATCCATAATATCAGTTAGTGGACGTCGAATATATCCGCTTTCGTCAACACTACCAACGAGGAACTCGGCAATACTCCATTCCTCATCATTTAAATAGACTGTATTTAGTTGATTTATTAGATATTGATTGAAAGATGTTCCAGCGGCATAAGGCACACTCTTTTCATCATCATCAGCACTATAATTGCTCGTCTTAGTGCGATAATCAGGGATTTCATCATCACTTAGATAGTCATCTATATTAATATCATCAGTATTGATGTTCTCACTCTCTAATTCGCTATCATATTGGTCGTCAAATTCATCTTCAATGCTATCACTTTCCTCTTTACCCCCTTCCAGCGCAGGGTTTTCCTCCAATTCCTGTTTTAAACGTTGTTCAAATGCCTGTGTGGGCAATTGAATCAACTTCATCAACTGAATCTGCTGGGGAGATAGCTTTTGTGATAATTTAAACTGTAAGTGTTGTTTAAGCATCTAGGTTAGTTGTCTGCCTTATAAAGTTAACGATTTCAGATTAGAACTCCGCATTTTGAGGTGTTCTTGGGAACGGAATTACATCGCGAATGTTCCCCATTCCTGTTGCGAAAAGAACCAAGCGTTCGAAGCCCAATCCAAAACCACTGTGCACAGCGGTTCCGAACTTTCTAAGGTCTAGGTACCACCATAGTTCCTTTTCGTCTATTCCCAATTTGGCGATTTTGTCCTTTAAAACATCCAAACGTTCTTCACGTTGAGAGCCGCCAACGATTTCCCCAATTCCAGGGAAAAGTATGTCCATGGCACGAACCGTTTTGCCGTCTTCATTCAAACGCATATAAAATGCTTTTATTTTGGCTGGATAGTCAAACAATATAACAGGACATTTAAAATGCTTCTCAACAAGGAAACGTTCATGTTCACTTTGTAGATCAACGCCCCATTCATCTATGGGATATTGGAATTTTTTCTTTTTATTGGGTTTGCTGTTTCTTAGGATAGCTATGGCTTCTGTATAAGTAACACGTTTAAAACTATTGTCACAAATAAACTTCAACTTCTCAATCAAAGCCATTTCGCTTCTTTCAGTCTGTGGTTTTGATTTTTCCTCATCAAGTAAGCGTTTTTCCAAGAATTGTAAATCTTCATCACAATGCTCTAGAATATAGCCTATGACATTTTTGATAAAATCTTCTGCCAAATCCATATTGGCATCCAGATCATAAAAAGCCATTTCTGGTTCAATCATCCAAAACTCAGCTAGATGTCTCGATGTATTCGAATTCTCTGCCCTAAATGTTGGCCCAAAAGTATATACTTTCCCTAGCCCCATGGCATAGGCTTCAGCTTCTAATTGTCCGGATACAGTGAGATTGGTTTCTTTGCCAAAAAAGTCTTCTTTATAATTGACCTCACCTTCCTCGTTCAAAGGAGGGTTTTTGCTATCCAATGTAGTTACGCGGAACATTTCTCCAGCACCTTCTGCATCAGAGCCAGTTATTATAGGAGCGTGAAAGTAGTAGAAATCATTTTGTCTAAAATACTGATGTATGGCAAACGACAATGCTGAACGAACGCGCATTACAGCAGCAAAAGTATTAGTTCTAACACGTAAGTGTGCCTTTTCGCGCAGGAATTCCAAAGAGTGTTTTTTTGGCTGAATAGGGTAAACGTCTGGATCTGCACCGCCATGAACATAAATGTCTTTTACTTGAATTTCGACAGTTTGTCCTCTACCTTGACTTTCAACTAAAGTTCCACTTATTTTTAATGCAGCACCTGTATTGATTTGTTTTAAAACTTCTTCCTCAAAGTTCTCAAAGTCAACTACACACTGAATATTATTTATGGTTGACCCGTCATTAAGGGCTATGAATCTATTGCTTCTAAAGGTTTTGACCCAGCCATTCACTATAACTTCCTGTAGCTTGGGAGCCGAAGAAAGTAGTTCTTTTACACTTGAAGATTTCATTTTAAATCAAATAAAAATTAAAAGGTCAAAGATAGCCTTTTGAGCAAAAAGAAGCGAGTTATGAAATGTATAAAAGCTTAAGAATGGTATTTTATTCTTCGATGTCTTAGATATTGTCTTCCTCTTTAGGAAGAATATCAATTTGAGGTTTACGTAAAACTTCCTTGTTCGCAATACTTCGCTCCAAGGATAGTAGTAGAGAGGGAAGTAAAATAAGGTTGGCCAACATAGCGAACATCAAAGTTGCTGATACCAAAGCACCCAATGCCACAGTTCCTCCAAAATTTGATATTACAAAAACCGAAAATCCAAAGAAAAGCACGATGGAGGTATAGAACATACTAACTCCCGTTTCTCTCAAGGCTGCATAGACCGATTTTTTGATTTGCCAGCGATTAGCAGTAAGTTCCTGTCTATACTTGGCAAGGAAATGTATGGTGTCATCCACTGAGATACCGAAAGCAATACTGAAAACCAAGATTGTGGAAGGTTTTATTGGGACACCGACAAAACCCATTACCCCAGCTGTTATTACCAGTGGCAATAAGTTAGGAATCAGTGAAATGACGATCATTCTAAAAGACCTAAAAAGAAAGGCCATAAAAAGTGCAATTAGAAAGATGGCAAAGGCGAGTGAGATCACCAAATTTTTTACCAAATATTTGGTTCCTTTGAGAAATAGAAGTGCACTACCAGTCATATAAACGCTATATCTTTCTTTTGGAAATATCTTTGCGATATTTTCCAAAAGTCTGGCTTCTATATCTTCCATGCGGTCTGTTTTCACATCTTTCATGAAAGTGGTTATTCTTGCTGTTTGGCCTGTGCTATCAACAAAACTTTTTAAGAGATTGCCATTGTCCGATGATTTCCGGGCCACATCCATAATAAAGTTGTTCTCTTGGGTTGTTGGTAATTGGTAATATTTTGGAATGCCATTATAGAAAGCTTGTTTGGAATATTTTACCAAATTCACTACTGAGATGGGTTTGGATAATTCTGGAATCTCCTCAATAACAGTACCTAATTGGTCCATTCTCTTGAGCGTTGCCGGTTTCATGACACCCTTTGGTTTTTTAGTGTCAACGACAATCTCAACAGGCATTATTCCATCAAATTCTTTTTCGAAAAAGCGAATATCCTGAAAGAATTCCGCTTTTTTGGGCATATCTTCAATAGGGCTTCCTGATATTTCTATTTGATAAATTCCAATAATGCTAACCACCAATAAGACAATAGAAATTATATAAACCGAAATACGCTTTTCACGAACAATGTGCTCCATCTTATTGACAAAACCATCAATCCATTTTTTATTAAGGTGCTTCAAATGCTTTGTTTTTGGCAAGGGCATGAAGCTATAAACTATTGGAATAATCAAAAGTGAAATAATGAATATGCCAATAATATTGATTGAAGCTACAATGCCAAATTCTTTCAACAATTTACTGTCAGTTATTATGAAAGTAGCAAAACCTGAAGCAGTTGTCATATTGGTCATCAAGGTGGCATTGCCGATTTTGGAAATAACACGCTGTAGTGAAAGAGCTTGATTACCATGTTTTTTAACCTCTTGCTGGTATTTATTTATGAGGAAAATACAATTAGGGATTCCAATAACAATAATTAAAGGCGGAATCAATGCTGTTAATACGGTTATTTCATATTGCAATAATCCCAAAACCCCAAAGGCCCACATAACCCCAATAATTACAACTAACATTGAGATCAAAGTAGCACGGAAACTCCTGAAAAAGAAAAAGAAAATCAGTGATGTGACACCAAGCGCGGCAAGTATGAATTTCCCAATTTCATCAATGATGTTTTGGGAATTCATAGTGCGAATATATGGCATACCAGAAACATGTACATCAAGGCCTGTTTCATCTTCGAAATTGTCTACTAAGCTCGTTAAATCCTCAAGAATAAAGTCCTTACGAACAGAAGTGTTCACGATGTCCTTATCCAAATACATTACGGTACGTATAGTTCGACTTTTTTTATTATATAAAAGATTATCATAAAATGGGAGATCATTGAAAAGATGGTTTACTAAGGTGTCAACATCTTGTTGGGTATTAATCTCAGATTTGATGAGCGGCTCAAGAATAAATTCTTGTTTTTCCTTGTCTTTAATCAATTCCTGAAGGTTATCCGTGGAGAGTACAAAATCAACTTCAGGGAATGCCCCAAGTTGTTTGCTTAATTTATTCCATCTATTGAAATTCGAAGGGGTATAAAGTGCAGAATCACTTATTGCAAATACTACAGTATTGCCTTCTTCACCAAATTGATTTAAGAAATTTTGGTATTCAAGATTTATGGGGTGATCATCTGGTAATAAATTGGCTTGGGAATTACTAAAGCGCATATTTTCCCATTGCATAGCTAAAAAGAAAGTAAAGGCAGCGATCAATAATAAGATCAGAATTCTATTTCTAAGAATTATTCGAGCGATTCTTGCCCAAAAGCCTTGTGTAAGTTTAGCGACCATCTAGAATTTTTACGAGCGCAAAGGTAAAGAATGATAGGCTGTCTTCCTAAATTGCAGCAGTTAAATAAATCGTGTTTTATGTAATCAAAAAGCGACCCTAAGAGGTCGCTTTTTGATTTATTATTTTTAGGTAGATTAGACTTTCATAATCTCAGCTTCCTTAGCGGCCAAGAAATCATCAATCTTTTTTGTGTATTTGTCAGTGATTTCCTGAACATCCATTTCGGCGTTTTTCTTTTGATCTTCTGAGGCATCATCCAAATCACGAATTTCCTTATTGGCTTCCTGTCTTGCATTACGCACTCCAACTTTGGCGTGTTCTGATTCCGCCTTGGCTTGTTTGGCCAATTGTATCCTACGTTCTTCAGTCAATGGCGGTACATTGATAATAACAAAATCACCATTGTTCATGGGATTAAACCCAAGGTTGGCATTCATTATCGCTTTTTCAATCTCTTGCAACATACTCTTTTCCCATGGCTGAACTGATATAGTCCTACCATCAGGAGTGTTAATATTAGCCACTTGGGACAATGGGGTTTGTGACCCATAATATTCCACCTTTACAGAAGACAGCATAGCCGGACTTGCTTTTCCTGCACGTATTTTTATAAACTCTTTTTCAAGATGTAGTATAGCCGCAACCATACTTTCTTTGGTGGCGTCTAAAATAAATTTAATTTCTTCGTTCATAACTTAAGCTTTAAAAAAACAATCTTACATAAATTATACCAAACTACAGATTTACTTTTGTACCTACATTTTCTCCGTCAAGCACCTTAAGTAAATTACCTTTCTTGTTCATATCGAAAACGATAATCGGCAGTTTATTTTCTTGACTCAAAGTAAAAGCCGTTGTATCCATAACCTTTAATCCTTTTCTCAATACATCATTGAATGAAATAGAATCGAATTTGGTGGCATCTTTATTTTTTTCAGGATCAGAGGTATAGATTCCGTCGACACGTGTTCCTTTTAGGATTACATCGGCCTCTATTTCAATAGCTCGTAAAACCGCAGCAGAATCTGTAGTGAAATAAGGATTTCCGGTTCCTCCCCCAAAAATAACGACCCTTCCTTTTTCTAAATGTCTCATGGCACGCCTACGAATAAAGGGTTCAGCAACCTCATTTATTTTAATGGCTGATTGTAAACGGGTTTGAACACCGGCAATCTCTAATGCGCTTTGGAGCGCCAAACCGTTAATTACGGTAGCTAACATTCCCATATGATCTGCCTGAACACGATCCATACCATTACTGGCTCCTGCAAGTCCCCTGAAAATATTTCCACCACCTATTACAATTGCAACTTGCATGCCCTTGTTAACGACTTCTTTTATTTCCTCCGCATATTCGGCGAGTCTTTTCGGGTCGATGCCATATTGTTTTTCACCCATTAGTGCTTCACCACTAAGTTTTAAAAGAATTCTGTCGTATTGCATGCTACATAATTGTTTCCAGCAAAAATAATCAAAAAAACCTTTGGAACTATTTTGGATAAGGGCATTAAAATGGATTTATATAGAAGTATATATGACAAAAATATTTTACAAAAAGACAAATAAACTTGTCAAAAAGTAAAAAAAATATTACTTTAGCTTAAAATTAAGAAATGGAAACTACTTATTTATTACCGTACAGATTTAAGAAAGTAGGTTGGCTGCTTTTTATCCCTTCGGTTATATTAGGCCTACTTACCCTAATTTATGATTGGGCTCCCGATTTTTTAAATGTTAATGTGTTTGGATTTTTTATTGATGAAATTGTGGGCACAAAAAAATATTTTGACTTCGTATCTAATAATATACTTAATGAGATTTTGGGTGTGCTTGTGATTATAAGTGGACTTATGATAGCTTTCTCCAAAGAAAGGGCAGAAGATGAGCTTATATCCAAGATTCGTTTACAATCTTTGGTTTGGGCCACATATTGGAATTATGGAATTTTAGTACTGGCCTTTCTCTTTGTTTACGATTTATCCTTTTTGTGGGTGATGATCTTTAACATGTATACTGTACTCATTTTTTTCATCATCAAGTTTAATTGGTCTTTGGTAAACCTTAATAAGGCACTGACTTATGAAGAATAGCATAAAGGTACAACGTGCCATTAATAATTTAACCCAAGCACAATTAGCAGGAAAAGCAAAAGTCAGTAGGCAGACCATAAACGCTATGGAGCTTGGTAAATATGTGCCTTCTACGGTTCTCTCATTACGGCTTTCTAAAATATTTAATATTCCGGTAAATGAAATGTTCAATTTGGAAGAATCTGATTGGGAATAAAAAAACCGCCATACTTTTGGTATGACGGTTTATAAAATAAATTTGTTGCTATTTTTATCCTAATGCTACTCTTGTAAATCCGGTAACAGTTAAATCGGCATCAACAGATTTTACATATTGTGCAACACTTTGTTTGCTATCTTTAATGAAATCTTGGTTAACCAAAGTATTATCTTTAAAGAAACGCCTTAGCTTGCCTTTTGCGATATTGTCTAACATTGCCTCTGGCTTGCCTTCTTGACGCAATTGGTCTTTTGCAATTTCAATCTCCTTGTCAATTACAGATTGGTCTACACCATCTTCATTTAATGCAACAGGATTCATTGCTGCAGCCTGCATTGCTACATCCTTTGCAGCGATAGCTGCACCTTCAACAGCTGCAGAAAGGCCGGCCAAAGTTGCTATTCTGTTTCCAGCGTGGATATAAGATCCAACAAATGGAGCACTTAGCTTGTCGAAACCACCAATTTCAATTTTTTCACCAATAACACCAGTTTGCTCTGTTAATTTATCTTGAACACTTAAACCATTGAAATCTGCAGCAAGAAACGCCTCTTTGCTGTCATAGCCAAGTGCAATATCGGCCAAATCATTAGCCAAGTTAACAAAGCTCTCATTTTTTGCAACGAAATCAGTCTCACAGTTCAATGAAATGATAACACCAACAGTGTTTTCCTTATTTACTTTAGCGATAGCCGCACCTTCAGAGGATTCTCTGTCAGCTCTTTTTGCAGCTACTTTTTGCCCTTTTTTACGAAGAATCTCGATTGCTTTTTCGAAATCCCCTTCTGCTTCGACCAAGGCGTTTTTGCAGTCCATCATCCCTGCTCCTGTGGTCTTTCTTAGATTATTTACTTCTGCGGCGGTAATTTTAGCCATCTTATTTATTATTTAATATTGTCATAAGAAAATGACAATGTTACTACTTGATTTAAATTTGCCTATTAAAATCTACTCAACACCACCTTTGGCGTTGTCTTGCCATTCTTTAAGCTCGTCCCATTTGCCGTCTGCAGCCATTTTAGCTTGTTTAGGCCATGAAGTTGGGTCTAAGTGTGCCATTCTTGAACTAGCTTCTGTCAATATCTCTTTGATTTTATCAGCTTTCGCCTTCGCCAATTCGGCATATGTTGCAATCTCTGCATTAACTAGAGCTTCAGCGGCTTTAGGTCCTATTCCTTCAACTTTGGTAAGGTCATCTCCTTTATCAGCACTTGTCTTTTTAGCCTTTATAGGAGCAGCTTCTTTAGGCTCTTCTACTTTAACTTCTTCTACTTTTTCTACAGCCTTCTCTGCTACAGCTACTGGTGCTGCAGTTTCTGCTTTTGTAGCTTCTTCTTTAGGTGCTGCAGTTTCTACCTTTGGAACTTCTTCCTTAGGAGCTTCTTCTTTAGGAGCTTCTACTTTTGGTGCTTCCTCAGTTTTAGCTTTAGGTGCATCACCTTGCTTTTCAGCTTTACGTTCTGATAAACCTTCTGCAACGGCATCAGTTATTTGACCCATGATTATTTCAATTGATTTGGAAGCATCATCATTAGATGGTACTACATAATCAATATCCCTTGGGTCGCAATTGGTATCAACCATTGCGAAAATCGGAATGTTCAATTTTAGAGCTTCTTTAACGGCAATGTGCTCTCTCATGGTATCAACTATGAAAAGTGCTCCTGGAAGACGTGTCATTTCAGAAATAGAACCTAAATTCTTTTCTAATTTTGCACGTAAACGATCAACTTGCAAACGTTCTTTTTTAGATAATGTAAGAAATGTACCATCCTTCTTCATTCTATCAATAGAAGCCATTTTCTTAACAGCTTTACGTATAGTTACGAAGTTGGTCAACATACCACCAGGCCATCTTTCAGTAATGTATGGCATGTTTACCTTTGCCACTTTTTCGGCAACGATGTCCTTTGCTTGTTTTTTTGTGGCAACGAAAAGTATTTTTCGGCCAGAGGCAGCAATTTTTTTAAGGGCCTCATTGGCCTCGTCTAATTTTGCTACTGTTTTGTAAAGGTTGATAACGTGGATTCCGTTGCGCTCCATATAGATGTAGGGCGCCATGTTGGGATTCCATTTTCTTGTTAGGTGGCCAAAATGCACACCTGCTTCCAATAATTCTTTTACTTCGACTTTCGCCATTTTAAATTTAGTTTACGTTCTTTTGAATTAGCAATGTTTGAGTGGTACCACACCAATGGCGTAGAGCCTCAAGCATTTAGATGCTAAACTAATTTACCCGGGAATCGATTCGCTTATCTGAATCGATATTTTTCCATTAGAAATGGAAATCGGGATTTTTTAATTGTCTCTTTACGAGACTTTCAATGAACTAGGTTACACCTGAACTCGTTTCAGGGTCTGTGTTTGAAATTTTAATTTCAAATAAAATATTACAAATACATTCAATAGATGCTGAAATACATTCAGCAAAATTATTAACGCTTAGAGAACTGGAATTTCTTACGGGCTTTCTTCTGTCCGAATTTCTTACGTTCAACCATTCTTGGGTCTCTAGTCAATAAGCCTTCTGGTTTAAGTGTTATTCTGTTTTCCGCATCAATTTCACACAATGCTCTTGCAAGTGCCAATCTGATAGCCTCGGCCTGTCCTGTGATACCTCCACCAAATACATTTACTTTTACATCGTAATTGTCCTCAGTATTGGTTAATGCGAATGCTTGCTTAACTTTGTATTGAAGTGTTGCTGTAGGAAAATAGTTGATTAAATCCCTATCATTAACGGTAATGTTTCCTTTACCTTCTGAAAGATAAACACGGGCTACAGCTGTTTTTCTTCTACCAATTTTGTGTATTACTTCCATTATTTAAGGTCGTTTAAATTTATTGCAGTTGGTTTTTGCGCTTCTTGATCATGGTCTGGCCCTACATAAACCTTAAGGTTTCTGAAAAGATCTGCACCTAGTCTATTTTTAGGAAGCATACCTTTAACTGCCTTTTCAACAATTTTACCTGGATTTTTATCCAGCATTTGTTTTACAGTAGTATGACGCTGACCACCTGGATAACCTGTATAACGGCTGTAAGTTTTGGTATCCCACTTATTCCCTGATAGGGTGATTTTTTCAGCATTGATGATAACAATGTTATCTCCGCAATCAACATGGGGAGTAAAATTAGGTTTATGTTTGCCTCTAAGTAATTTAGCAACTTTAGAAGCTAAACGTCCTAATGTCTCTCCTTCGGCATCAACCAATAACCACTGCTTGTTTACAGTAGTCTTATTGGCGGAAATAGTCTTGTAGCTTAATGTGTCCACACTAATATTTTTATTAATTAAATACTTCAATCCCGTTAAATGGGGTGCAAATGTACAATTATTATGCAAAAATACAAATGCTTATTTCTGATTATTTTTTTGGCTTAAAAAACAGGGCGAGGTATCATTTTATTTTTCTATTTTCTTGGTATTGTTTTGCTCTAGTTTTGTTAAGAAAACCTTAAAAAATAAATAAAACTGTAACTTTTCTTTTAATGTTTAGTCTTTAAATAACACGTCAATCAATTAGCAATCAAAGATGAGAGCCGTCCTTCTAATATTTTGCGCAATTTTCATTGTTCAAACGTCTATCCATGCGCAAGATTCTACTACCGTTGTTCCAAAAAGAGTATATACTACCAAAGGCTTGTCTGGAGAAAAACCACCGGTTATAGATGGTATAATGGATGAAACCTCCTGGAATGGGGTTGAATGGGAGAACGATTTTATCGAAAATAGGCCCGATGAGAATACACCACCTAGTAATCAAACACGATTCAAAATCACTTATGATCAGAAGTATATATATATAGGTATACAATGCTTGGACAGCTTACCGGAAAAAATAGTAAAACGGCTTTCTCGTCGTGATAGTTTTGATGGGGATTGGGTGGGTGTCTTTATAGATAGTTACTATGATAAGCGAACTGCTTTTGGGTTTATTGTAAGTGCAGCCGGAGTTAAAGGCGATGTCTTCGAATCCAATAATGGGGGTAATGAAGATGATAGTTGGAATCCTATATGGTATACTAAAACAAGTATAGATGCTGATGGATGGATAGCTGAAATGAAAATCCCATTAAGTCAATTAAAGTTTGGCAAGTCTGAAGAGCAGGTTTGGGGTATGGAAGTTATGCGCAGGCATTTCAGGGAGGAAGAGCGTTCTGTTTGGCAGCGTATACCACCAGATACTGCTGGTTTTATTAGTGAATTTGGTGAGTTGCATGGATTGTTCAATTTGGAACCACAAAAACAATTGGAAATCCAACCTTATTCCGTTGCCAGTACAAAATCATATGAAGCAGAGGAGGGTAATCCCTTTCTAGATGGCAGCGATGGTAAATTAACAGTTGGATTGGATGCTAAAATTGGCATAACTAACGATTTAACCATGGATTTAACCATAAATCCAGATTTTGGTCAGGTTGAGGCGGATCCATCTGCAATTGCATTGGATGGATTTCAGATTTTCTTCGAAGAACAACGACCATTTTTTGTTGAGAATAAGAACATCTTTGATTATAGGGTTTCTTCTTCAGAAGCTGGCAATACTTTTGGATCAGATAATTTATTCTATTCCAGGCGCATAGGTCGGAGCCCACAAGGGTATCCAGATACCATTGATGGTGAGTTTGTAGACCAACCGGAAAACACCAATATTATTGGAGCGGCTAAATTTAGTGGAAAAACGAAGGATGGTTGGTCAATTGGAGTATTGGAAAGTGTTACGGCAAAAAAATATGCTACCATTGATAATAATGAGCAACGTAGAAGAGAAGTTGTTGAGCCGTTGACCAATTATTTTGTTGGAAGATTGCAAAAAGATTTTAATGAGCGTAATTCTTATATTGGTGGAATCTTCACAGCGACTAATAGAGATCAACTTACAGAGGGATTGGACTTTCTTCATAAATCTGCCTTTACTGGAGGATTGGATTTTAAGCACCAATGGAATGAACGTGATTGGTATTTGGGCGGTAATATTATTTGGAGTCATGTAAAGGGTAGTGCAGAGGCCATTCAGAATACGCAAGAATCAATCACACATTTGTTTCAAAGGGTTGGTGCCGATCATGTTGAAGTAGATCTTGACCGAACCTCGCTTTCAGGTACGGGAGGTAACCTTCAGTTGGGAAAGATCGGAAATGGACATTGGAAATTTGAGACTGGCGCTACCTGGCGCTCTCCAGAATTAGAAATAAACGACCTAGGGTTTCAAAGACGAGCAGATGACATACGTCATTATACTTGGATAGGGTATCAAACCTTGAAACCCGATAATACCTTCAGAAAAGTAGGAATCAATTATAATCATTGGAGTGCTTGGGACTTTGGGGGTAATCATAACAGTCTTATGTTCAATACCAATTCATGGCAAAATTGGAAAAACAATTGGTTCACTAACCTAGGTTTTAATTATGAACCCATCTCCTATTCTAATTTTGCATTAAGGGGTGGCCCTAGATTAAGACAGTCTGGCGGCATTAGTTTTTGGAATGGCATTAATATGGATCAGCGAAAAAAATTGAGGTTCAATTTCTTCCATAATGGTAATAAGGCGGTTGATGATTCGAACAGTTCATACAATGCGGAATTCGGCATAACTTACCAACCTATCAATTCACTTCGAATATCAGCTTCACCAGAATATGGTATTAATAAAGATAAATTACAATACATTGATAATTTGGAGGTGAACGGGGAAACCAGATATCTTAATGGCACAGTTGATCAAAGGACTTTGAGCATGTCGTTTCGGCTTAATTATACCATAAATCCCAACCTTACCATTCAGTATTGGGGTCAACCATTTATTTCCCGGGGTCGTTATTCTAATTTTAAGGAAGTCACCAATCCTTTGGCTAAGGATTTCAATAATAGGATATCGCCATTTAATGATAATCAAGTTTCATTGACAAACGATGTTTATGATATTGATGATAACCTCGATGGCAATACTGATTTCAGTTAGTTTTGATAACCCAGACTTTTCTTTTGTTCAGTTCCGATCTAATTTGGTGGTTCGTTGGGAGTATACACCAGGTTCCGAAATTTATTTGGTTTGGTCCCAAGATCTATCGCAATCGGGGAATTCTCAAGAAGGACTTTTTAATGATCTTCAGGATAATATTTTCAATAATGAAAAGCCTCAGAACATATTTTTAATAAAAGCGACGTATCGTTTTATTCTTTAGAATTTAAAATTTAACAGCAAATCCTGTTAAAGATTGTTTAAAATAGGTACTAACTAGAATCACCTAATTAATTTTGGGTGTTTATCAAGACTAAAAGCCATACCGGATAATGACAAAGCATTTACTGATCATCATCATTTTTTTTACTTCAACTTCTTTGATATTCGCTCAAGATTCTACAAAAGTGGTTACAAAACGTACTTATAGGGCAATGCCTTTGGATGCTGGTCAAGCCCTAATTGTTGATGGCCTGCTTGAGGATAGGGGTTGGGAAGTGGCTGAATGGACTACTGATTTTATTGAATGGGAACCAGATGAGAACACCCCGCCAAGTCAACAAACCAAATTTAAAATCGTTTACGATAAGAAATTCCTCTATGTGGCTTTTCGTTGCTATGATACTGAACCTGAAAAGATTGAAAAAAGATTATCTAGGAGAGATGATTTTGTTGGGGACGGGGTCGCTATTTTGATAGATAGCTACCATGACAAACGAAACGCTTTTGTATTTATTGTTACTGCGGCTGGTGTTAAAGTCGATGAATTTGCTACTGAAAACGGCGATAATTTTGACGACAGCTGGAATCCAATTTGGTATACTGCGACTAAATTGGACAAAGAGGGCTGGACAGCAGAGATGAAAATACCATTTAGTCAATTAAAATTTGGAAAATCCAAGGAACAGACCTGGGGTTTGGAATGTTCTCGAATGGTCTTTAGGGAAGACGAATGGTCTGTTTGGCAGCGCCTACCGCAAGATGCCTCGGGTGTGGTAAGTGAATTTGGTGAACTTAGGGGATTGCTTGACATACAACCCCAAAAACAACTGGAAATTCAACCTTTCGTTGTGAACCAAATGGATACCTATCCTAAAGAAGATGGCAACCCTTTTAGGGATGGTTCAGATTTTATACTCAATGGTGGCTTGGATGCTAAAATTGGGATTACTAATGATTTGACACTGGATCTTACCGTGAATCCTGATTTTGGTCAAGTTGATGCGGATCCTGGAGCCATAGCCCTAGATGGATTTCAGATATTTTTTGAGGAAAGACGACCTTTTTTTGTAGAAAACAAAAACATTTTTGATTACGAATTTGCGGATCGTAATGATAATTTATTCTATAGCCGAAGAATTGGACGCAGTCCACAAGGAGGCGCCAATCTGTCTTTTGGCGAGTTTGCAGACCAGCCAACCAGTACAACAATATTGGGAGCAGCTAAATTTTCTGGCAAAACAAAAAGTGGTTGGGCGTTGGGTTTATTGGAGAGTGTCACAGGAAAAATGTATGCAGAGGTAGATGCGAATGGAGAAAGAAGGGAAGAGCTCGTTGAACCTTTAACCAATTACCTTGTAGGTAGGGCTCAAAAAGATTTCAATAATAGAAATTCCTATATAGGTGGAATTTTTACAGCTACAAACAGAAAGCTAGAGTCTAATGTCGAATTTCTTAGAAAAGCTGCCTATACGGGAGGTTTTGATTTTAAGCACAATTGGAAAGACCGTAATTATTACCTTGAAGGAAATATTGTAACTAGTCATGTCACGGGGAGCAAGGAAGCAATAACAAATACACAAAACAGTATTACCCATTTATTTCAGAGAGTTGATGCCGAACATGTTGGAGTAGATCCAGACCGTACTTCATTGACTGGTTCGGGTGGCAAATTGGAGGTAGGGAAAGCCGGTGGTGGTAACTGGCGATATGAAGGAGGGGTATTCTGGCGTTCACCCGAATTAGAACTGAATGATGTTGGTTTTTTACGACAAGCCGATGAAATAAAGCAATATGCTGAGGTAAAGCGTCTCTTTTTGAAACCAACAGAATTTTATCGAAGAGCACAATTAGGTATTGAACAATACACAACCTATGATTTTGAAGGTAATTTTAATCGAATTCAATATCAGTTTGAAGGATTCATTAATTATAAGAACAATTGGTGGACAGAGGCTGGTGCAGCCCATAAACCTAGAATATTTTCAAATACGGTATTAAGAGGGGGTCCTCGCTGGCGATGGTCCGACGAAAATTTCGGCTATTTGTTTTTTGGGTCTGATCAACGTAAAAAGTTCAATTTTACGCTGGGTTATGTAAATAGTCAGGCTGCCGAAAACAATTTTTCATTGGAACGTTATGTGTTACGCTTTAGGTACCAACCTTTTGATGCATTTAGTCTTTCAGCAGAAATAGAGTATGAGGAGAATCCCAATAAGACCCAATACGTAGATGAGGTAAGTTTTAATGGAACTCCGAGATATATTACTGCAAACATAGACCAAAGAACCTTTGCGACTTCTTTGCGTTTTAATTACAGCTTAAACCCTAATTTATCAATTCAGTTTTATGGTCAACCCTTTATTTCTAGGGGAACATATACCGATTTTAATTATGTGAATAACCCAATCGCAGAAAAATTGGATGATAGGATAACCTTGTATAATGCCAACCAGTTATCTAGGACAAATATTACCGGTTCATACTTTGTAGATGAAAATTTAGATGGTAATACCGATTATGAAATAGGAGACCCTGATTTTTCGTTTGTGCAGTTTCGGTCTAATTTGGTGGTGAGATGGGAGTATATACCCGGTTCTGAAATATTTTTGGTTTGGTCCCAGGGAGTTACCGGATTTGGTGATCCTATGGATTCTCTGGGTAGTAATTTAGACGCCCAGATATTGAATCAAAAAATGGACAACACTTTTTTGATCAAAGCAACATATCGCTTCGTTTTGTAGATTTCAACACTTTAATTTTATAATAAAATGCCCATTTTTACGTTTAGGCCTTTATACTGACAAAACTTAAAAATGATGCAACGTTACTCTTTATTATATGTGTTGACTGCTTTCTTAATCCTTTCTTGTTCTTCGGATAAGGTAGAAGATGTAGTTGATGCCAGCTCAATTATTGGAACTTGGGAAGCTAC
>RCMY010002730.1_pt1 | contig 16381 bp, 15 predicted proteins | sample 2041341 | NCBI WGS metagenome assembly RCMY01 (sample SAMN09708234, study PRJNA481090) | Marine sediment metagenome, whole genome shotgun sequencing project. | reverse complement strand
ATTGCTCCAATAATTACAACACCATGAATGGCGTTAGCACCCGACATTAAAGGCGTATGCAGTACAGCAGGCACATGACCAATTACTTCAACCCCAACAAAAATCATTAAAATAACGATATATATTATTTGAAGGTTATTGCTTATAAAATCTATAAATTCACTCATATTTATTCAGTTTTTCCGTTTTGTCTTATTTCTCCGTTTAAAACTATTAATGTTTCATCGGTAATTTGATCTTCAAGATCCCATTTAAAAGCAACCCCATCGGTTAAATGCTTTAAAAAATTATACATGTTTTTAGCATATAAATCACTTGCATTAGTTGATACACTTTCGGGGGAAATGGTGGTTCCAATTATTTTGACACCATGTTTTATAATGTTTTTGTTCAGTTTGCTAATTTCACAATTACCTCCTTGTGCAGCTGCTAAATCAATGATTACTGCACCGTTTTTCATTTGTTTAACTTGTTCTTCAGTTATCAATATTGGTGATGTGCAGTTGTAATTACTAAATCAGCTTTAAAAAGAGATTCATTGACAGCTTCTTTTTGTCTTCTGGCATAATCTTCAGAGGCTGCTTTTGCATATCCGCCCTCTGAACTTTCACCGGTATTGTCAACCGATATAAATTTTGCACCGAGAGATTCAGTTTGTTCTTTAGTTTCCATTCTAATATCAGTAGCTTCAACAATAGCGCCCAATCTTTTCGCTGTGGCAATAGCTTGTAAGCCGGCAACGCCAACACCGTAAACCAAAACTCTCGAAGGAGAAATTGTACCTGCAGCCGTCATCATTAATGGAAATATTTTTGTCATTTCATAAGCTCCTAAAATAACTGCTTTATAACCGGCAAGGTTATTTTGCGAACTTAAAACATCCATATCTTGAGCTCTTGATATTCGGGGCATGGCATCCATAGAAAAAGCAGTAGCGCCTTGATTAGCTATGCGTTTCATATCTTTTGGGTGCGATTTGTGAAACATTTGAGACATGACAATCTGGCCCTTTTTTAAACTTTCTAATTCGTTATTATCAAAGGGATTTATCTTTATTAATACATCGGCATTTTTAAAAATATCAGATTTACTGCTTATAGTTACGCCTGCTTTACTATAGTCAGAATTTTTATAAGATGAATTGGACCCTGCATCTTCTTCAACTAAGATTTCAAACCCCTTTTCGATAAGTTGTTCGCTAATTTTAGGAGTTATTGCAACACGCTTTTCACCCTTTTGAGTTTCCTTTAAAATTCCTATTATCATTGTTGTTTATTTTATGCGAGTAAATTTAAAACTAATAAAAAGTAAATAGTCTGATTATTATCACCTTTTGATTATATTTTTTAAATGTTATTTAATTGTTTTATAAGATATCCTATAAATTTTCTGGGTTATAATTTAATAGTAAATTTGTGCTAAAGAATTCATATGAAAATTACATTTTTAGGCACTGGAACCTCTAAAGGAATACCTGTAATAGGATCAAAACACGAAGTTTGTTTATCGAATGATTTAAAAGATAAAAGAATGCGTTCTTCTGTTTTGATACAGTGGAATGACTTTAATTATGTAATTGATTGCGGACCAGATTTCAGACAACAAATATTAAATGCAAAAATAAATACCCTTGACGGGATTTTATTTACCCATTATCATGCAGACCATACAGCAGGTTTAGATGATGTTCGTCCGTTTTGTGATCGCGTGGGTGGTATTCCCATTTATGCCAAAAAAGATGTTATTCGAAATTTAAAAGAACGTTTTGGATATATTTTTGCGACCAAGAATCGTTATTTTGGTGCGCCAAGTCTTTTAGTTAATCGAGTTCGAAATCATATTTTTTCTTTGAAGAATATGGATGTAGTACCCATAAAAGTAAAACATGGAACCTTGAAAATATTCGGTTATCGTTTTGATAAGTTTGCCTATATCACCGATTGTAAACATATTTCTAAAAAGCAATTGGAGAAATTAAAAGATTTGGACATTTTGGTCTTGAATGCTTTGCGAATAGAAAGTCATCCAACACATTTAAATCTGCAGGAAGCACTTGAATTGATTTCAATAATTAAACCTAAAAAAGCTTATTTAACCCATATTAGCCATAAACTGGGGTTTCATGCTGAGGTTTCGAAAAATCTACCAAAGAATGTTTTTCTATCCTATGATGGATTAGAAATTGAAATCAAATAATTAAATATAGCATAAATCGGTTTGTTGAAAAAAATAAGAGTTTCTCGCCAAACTCTAAACACTACCGAAAAAAAACGATATGTACCATGAAATATTTTGGTATTAAAAATTTCTCATTAGTGTCAAAAGTATGTAAATTAAATTTTTTCAAAATCAACAGCAACTACCTTGTATTCCGGAGTTAGAGTGTATTCATCGCCAACATTTCCTGTAATAATATTAATAAAAATTTCAGGTTGGTGAAAGGTTGTACGAACAACACCCGGTTTTACCAAATAGGTTAATTTCACGGGAATATCCACTTCACCACGATCAGAAAAAATCCGCACTTTATCCCCTGCATTTATATTCTTTTTGGCTGCATCTAACGGATTTATTTCTAAATAGTCCATAGGAGAAATAGCTTGATTATCCGTTCTTCTCGTCATTGTACCAGCATTGTAATGTTCTAGTTGTCGGGCAGTTGTAAGTATAAACGGAAATTTATTGCGATGTTCAACTAATTCAGGTGTTTCTTCAAAATCGAAAAAGTGAAATTTACCCTTACCACGTTTGAAATTACCATTTTGATGTAAAATTTTAGTATCTATTCCCTCTTCCGAAACTGGCCATTGCAACCCATTTTTACCCAATCTTTCCCAAGTAATTCCTTTCATAAACGGAATCACATCTGCAATTTCATCTAAAATTTTTGCGGCATCATAAATTTTTCCGGTAGGTTGCTCGTAGCCTAATTTAGATAGCATATCAATTATTATTTGACCATCAGATTTTGTATTACCGATAGGTTCAACCACCTGATTAACTCGTTGAACTCTGCGCTCCCCGTTGGTAAAAGTCCCATTTTTTTCAAAATAAGAACATGCCGGTAAAACTACATCGGCCATTTCTGCGGTAGCCGACATGAATAATTCTTGCACAATTAAAATATCTAATTGTTCCATGGCTTTTCGAATATGATGCGTGTTCGGATCCGTCATTAAGGTATCTTCTCCCATAATCCATAAAGCTTTAAATTTTCCGGCAATTGCCGCTTCCAACATTTCCGGAATTTTTAAGCCTTCTTTTTCAGGCATTTTTGCTACGCCATATTTTTGTGCATAGTATTTTTGAACCTCTCCATCATTAACATCCATATATCCCGCACCTTGATGTGGTTGCACTCCCATATCTGCCGCGCCTTGCACATTGTTTTGGCCTCGTAACGGATTAAGTCCTACACCAACTCGACCGATGTTTCCTGTCATCATGGCTAAGTTAGAAAGTAACATTACTGTCTTGCTTCCTTGAAAATGTTCCGTAACGCCTAGACCGTGAAATTCCATGGCATTGTCAGAATTTGCATAAGCGATGGCTGCATCTCGAACTAATTCTTTAGAAACTCCGGTAAGTAATTCTAAAGCATCCATGTCTAATGTTAAAACATGATTTTTAAACTCGGTAAATTGTTCGGTGTATTTTTGAATAAATTCTTGATGAACCAAACCATCTTTAATAATATAATGTGCCATCATATTTAACAAAGCAACATTGGTTCCAGGGCGTAATTGCAAATGATATTGTGCCAATTCTGCAAGAGTAGTTCGAACCGGATCAACAACAATACTTGTTACTCCCTGCATGAATAATTGCTTTATTTTCGCGCCGGTAACTGGATGTGCCTCAGTAGGATTTGCACCAAAAAGAAAAATACAATCGGTTTTATCTAAATCTTCAATCGAATTGGTTGCTGCTCCGGTGCCAAATGCTTTTTGCATACCAAAGGCGGTAGGAGCATGACAAACTCTGGCGCAACCATCAATATTATTTGTGTGGAGAGCTACTCGCGCCATTTTTTGCATTAAATAATTTTCTTCGTTTGTTGCTCTTGAAGAGGAAATACATCCCAAAGCATTGGAGCCATATTTTTCTTTTACACTTTGCAATTTGGCGAGAATAAAGTCATAAGCTTCAGCCCAAGTTACAACTTCAAATTTGCCGTTTCTTTTAATCAAAGGATCTCTTAATCTATCTGGATGATTGTAAAATTGAAAGGCGAATCTACCTTTTAAACAAGTGTGTCCGTGATTTACTTCAGCCGTAACGGGGGCTTGAATACCTTTAATTTCTCCTGCTATTACCGAAACATCTAGCTGGCAACCAACACCGCAATAGGTGCAAGTGGTTCTGATTACTTCATCTGGAATTAACGTTTTTGTTTCAAATTTATCGGTAAGTGCCTCTGTAGGGCAAGTTTGTACACAAGCACCGCAAGAAATGCAGGCTGATAAATCAAAATTGGTGTCAAAACCTTTGATAATATTCGTCGCAAACCCTCTTCCCGACATATTTAAAATCATTTCTCCCTGAATTTCTTCACAAGCCCGAACGCAACGATAACAGTTAATACATTGCGATAAATCGGATTTGATATATGGGTGTGAAACGTCTTTTGTAATTTTTAGATGATTTTCTCCTTGCGGATATCTAATATTTGGAATACCAATGTTTGCAATTGTTTTTTGAAATTCTGTTGGGTTTTTTCCCTTCTCGGGGAAAACCTTATCGCTCGGGTAATCAGACAAAATCAATTCAACAATATTTTTTCTCAAACGCTTGATTCTATCGGTATTTGGATAAATATAAGCGCCGTCAAAAATAGGAGTATGGCAAGAAGCGACTGTTTTGGTAATACCGTCTTTTTCTCGCGCAACTTCGACAGAACAAACTCGGCAAGAACCAAAATTTTCAAGTCGGTCATCTTGACACATGGTAGGAATTTCGTTTTCGTTATCAATTCTGCGAACGAATTCTAAAATTGTCTCCCCGAGTTTTATCAAATGTTCTGTATTGTTAAGAAATGCTTTCATTGATTTTTTTATTTAAAAAAAGATTTTAATTCTTCATCAAAATACATTAGTGCATTTTTAATAGGTAAAGGCACACCGCCACCGAGAGCGCATAACGACCCAATTTTTAGAGTCTCTAATAAATCATCAAATAATTGTCGATCGATTTTATAATTTTCATTTTGTGCTTTTTCGAGCATTTCAAAACCTCTGAAAGATCCAATTCTACATGGATAACATTTACCACAACTTTCGTCTGCTGTGAATTTCATTAAATGTTCTAAAAATTTCACCATTGGAAAATCGACCGGAATTGAAACAAAGCTAGCATGCCCCAGCAAAAAACCATTGCTGTTTAACGATTCAAAATCTAAGGTTAATTCGTTTATTTTATGCATCGGGACAATACCACCTAGCGGACCTCCAATTTGAAATGCTTTAATTTCTGCTTTAAATCCTTTTCCGAACTCTTGAAAAATTGTTTGCAATGGAGTTCCCATTTCGATTTCAAAAATTCCCGGTTGGTTGAAAAAGCTATCGAACGAAACTAATTTTGTCCCTGTAGATTGTTTTGTGCCTAATTGAGCATAAGCTTTACCGCCATTTTCTAAAATCCAATGCAAATTTGCAAACGTTTCGACATTGCCTAAAACCGTTGGTTTGCCAAATAAACCATATTGTGCAGGGTAGGGCGGACGAACTCGAACTTCTGGGCGCAAGCCTTCAATCGAGTTTAATAAGGCCGTTTCTTCGCCACAAACATAACTTCCTTGTCCTTTAATAATTTTAAAACGAAAATCGGAAATCAAATTTTTAGCCTGTAATTCTTCGATCGCTATATTTACTTTTCTAATAGAATCTGGATACTCTCCCCGTATATAAATCACGCCCGTATTTGCGCCAACACATTTTCCGGCAATATACATACCGAATAATAATTTATGTGCTTGATGCTCCATGATGTACATGTCGCTATACGCGCCAGGATCTCCTTCATCGGCATTACAAACAATATATTTTTGTGTAGAATGTTCTTTTTTTACGGTATCAAGTTTGAACCAAAAAGGAAATCCGGCACCACCACGACCTCGAAGATTTGATATTTTTAATTCTTCGATAATTTTTTTAAGAGCAGATTCAAAAGTTTTAGCAAGGGCATAAAAATTATCTAAATTTTCAATTTCAGATGTCAATATTGGAATGGTATTACATCCAATTGCATAGTTGTTTTCTTGTTGGTAATCTGCTTCGTTTATTATATTGTTTAACTCATTGTCATTAGTTAAAGAAAATGTTTTACCCTTATATAAAACTGCGTTATTGCTATGACAACGACCGACACAAGCAGCATGGCCGATTTCATCTTTTGTAAGGTGTTTTTCGAGCTGATTTTGTAAATCACTTTGTGTATTGGCAACCATACAAGCGGTACCATTACAAACATAAATTTTTTTATTTCTGTTTTCTGGTTTTAAAAAATCATAAAAAGTTGCTGTTCCTAAAACAACAGAATCATCAATTAGAAATTTTTTCGCTAATTGTTGAAATTGTTCTTGTGGAGCATTGATATTAGATAATTCTGCTATTTTTTCAAAAAGATTATCATCGATTCCTTTGCGAGAAGAAAGCGCTCGAATATTTTTATTTGCCATAGGGATTATTAGAAAATAATTATAAATGTTGTTGTTTGTGCAATAGGTTCGGTGAGCTAAATTTACAAAATAAAATCGTTATTCAATTTTTTTGAAATTTAGATTTTCTCACATACTAAAACAATGTGCTTACCTTCAAGGTTGGTAGTAAAAAATAAATAGTGATTCCCACCGTCTTTAAATCCGGTTTTTTTTCGAATTTCGGCAACCGTTTGCGGAAAATTTCTCGTGGTTATATTTGCTTTTTTGGAAGGAATAATTTTTTTTAATTGTTTTTTATCATTGTTCAAAACATGACAAATTTTAAAGCTTCTACCTGGAAAAACAGTAATATTATTTGAGGTATATAAATGACTGTTAACCTGTATTTTATCAATTTTCAATTGATGTGACACATCATTAAAAAACCCAGCTTTTAAAATTGCCGAATTTGGTTCAAAAAGATAGGTTTGTGGGTTGGAAAAGGTTGCTTCAACATCCGAATTATAAACCGATTCAAAACTTTCAAAAACATCATTTTTTATATTTATTGTCTTAATCGGAATTACTCCTTCATATCCCTTTTCAAGGATAAATAATAATTCTTTTACTTCATTTTGGACAGCTATTACATGAATTTCTTTAACAAATTTCAAAGCTTTTATCGAAGCTGAAATATCTAAAACAGGAGATAATTTTAATAAAATGTTTTTTGTTTTTTCAAAAAGGGGACCCAAGTGCGTTGGGATATTTGGAAGGCAATCTTCTAGTAAAAAAACTTTTTCTTTGGCATCATTTCTTCTTGAAGGATCGGCATAAATCCAATCGTATTGGATGGAATTATTTTCGATATAGGCAATTCCATCACCTTGAAGAGTTGTGATATTTGAAGCGTTTAAAACTTTAAAATTATAAGAAACAAGCTGTGATAACTTTTCGTTTATTTCGCAATGAACAACTTTTTCAAATCGTTTTGCAAAATAATAGGTATCGACACCAAAACCACCTGTAATATCGATAATGGAATCTCCTGAAACTAATTTGGACTTATAATTTGCGGTAATTTCAGAAGAAGTTTGTTCAATGTTTATTTTGTTTGGATAATAAATGTTTTCCGATTGAAACCAAGTAGGTAATTTTTTTTCACATTTCTTTTTAGATACAATTTGTTCTACCAATTCTTGAACGGTAACTGTTGAAAATGGTGAGCCTTTTAAAATAAGTTTTGTAGCATCTTCATCGAGATGGTCTTCAATAAAATTTTGAACGTTATTATATAAGACTTCCTTTTTCAAACCTAATCAAAATCTTTCGTAAGCGATTTAACGATTTCGTTTTCCGCTAGAAATTCTTTTAAAATTACCTTGATCGCAGTATAGGTTGGAACAGCTAAAATCATTCCTGTTATTCCGAATAGCAAACCACCAATTATAATAATTAAGAAAATTTCTAAGGGATGAGATTTTACACTTTTTGAAAATATGATGGGCTGACTGAAAAAATTATCAACTAATTGTGCAATAACATAACCAATCATAACATACAATGTAGTGGGTAAAACATAGGATTGGAAATCGTATTCTAAACTACTTGTCATGGTTAATGTAAGCATTAAAATACCACCAATAATGGGCCCGATATATGGTATAATATTTAGCAAAGCACAAAGAAATGCAATTACTACAGCACTTTGAACATTAAAAATCAACAAGGTAATAGAGTAAATAGCAAATAAAATAGTTATCTGAATAATCAAACCAATAAAATAACGGGATAATAAATTTTTGATTTTTTGTAAAGATTTTAAAATACGTTCTTCTTTTTCATCTGGCGTAATTGCTAGAAAGGTATTGTGTAGTATATGAGAATCCTTCATAAAGAAAAAAGCGATAAATAATACCGAAAATAAGCCCATGCTAAAACTGCCTACCAAACTAACAAGTGAATTGAGTAGCCCCGGAATTGATTTTATATTTGTTGTTAAATCAATATCTTTCAATTCATCAAATAAATTAATATTTCGCGATGCTAAAAATTCTTTCAATGTAAAAAGTAAATCTTTAATATCTTTTTGAAATTCTTCTGTATTTAGCAATGAAATATTATGACCTTGTTGCACGATAAGCGGTATAAACATCGAAATGATGCCAAAAATAATCAGTAAAAAAAATGACATGGCAATCATAACAGAAATTGTATTTGGAACTTTTAACTTTTTCTGTAAAAAATCCAAAAATGGATTTGCAATTAAAGAAATTACCGCAGCGATAGCCAAATATATTAATACAGATTGAATTTTAAATAGAAATAACAGGACAATGGCGATTGCCGCCAAAACTCCAATTGCCCTTAAAATACCGTTTGCGATTATTTTTGAATTCATACTTGTAAATATAGAAAAAATTGCATGGCAAATTATTTTTTAAGCAAACTCACTAACAAAATGAAGTTTAACGGAAGGATATTTTTGCTGTGTCATTTGCACGGTAAAATCAGAATCGGCTAAAAATACCATTTGCCCTATTTTGTCTTTGCCTAAATAGCGTTGTTTTACTCTTGTAAATTCTTTGAATTCAGCATTTTTTTTATCGTTTGGCTGTACCCAGCAGGCTTTATGAATATTCAAGTTTTCATAGGTGCATAAAGCACCATATTCGTGCTCTAATCGATATTGAATCACTTCAAATTGTAAGGCTCCAACAGTACCAATAACTTTTCTTCCATTCATATCCATGGTAAATAATTGGGCAACACCTTCATCCATTAATTGGTCTAAACCTTTGGCTAATTGCTTAGATTTCATCGGATCGGCGTTGTTTACATATCTAAAATGTTCTGGCGAAAAACTTGGAATTCCTTTAAATTCTAGAATTTCTCCTTCCGTTAAGGTATCTCCAATTTTAAAACTGCCTGTATCATGCAATCCAACAATATCTCCCGGAAAAGACTCTTCTACAATTTCTTTCTTTTCAGCAAAAAAAGCATTTGGACTAGAAAACTTCATTTGTTTACCTAATTTAACATGTAGGTAATTTTTATTTCGTTTGAAAACGCCTGAAACAATTTTCACGAATGCCAATCTGTCTCGATGTTTCGGATCCATATTTGCATGGATTTTAAACACAAAGCCAGTAAACTTTTTTTCTTTAGAATCTACCAAACGTGTATCCGCCTTTTTTGGTTGTGGCGTTGGTGCAATTTCAACAAAACAATCTAATAATTCTTTTACTCCGAAATTATTCAAGGCAGAACCGAAAAATACCGGTTGCAATTCGCCCGCTAAATATTCTTCTTTGTTAAATGGTGGATATACTTCACTGATTAATTCTAGTTCTTCCCGTAAGGTGTTCGCAGCTTTTTTACCGATCATTTCATTCAATTCTGGATTATCCAAATCGGTAAATTCAATGCCTTCAGAAACAGTTTGTTTCACATCACCCGAAAATAGGTTCAATTTTTTGCTCCAGATATCGTAAATTCCTTTAAAATCATATCCCATTCCTATAGGAAAACTAAGCGGGACAACTCTTAACTTCAATTTCTGTTCTACTTCATCTAACAAGTCAAAAGCATCTTTTCCTTCACGATCGAGTTTATTGATAAAAACAATCATCGGAATATTACGCATTCGGCAAACTTCTACTAATTTTTCGGTTTGCTCTTCAACACCTTTTGCAACGTCAATAACAACAATTACGCTGTCAACAGCAGTCAAAGTCCGAAAAGTATCTTCAGCAAAATCTTTATGACCGGGAGTGTCAAGAATGTTGATTTTTTTATCTAGGTAGTTAAAAGCTAAAACAGAAGTTGCAACAGAAATTCCACGTTGACGCTCGATTTCCATGAAATCGGAAGTGGCACCTTTTTTAATTTTATTACTTTTTACCGCTCCAGCTTCTTGAATAGCACCACCAAAAAGAAGTAATTTTTCTGTTAAAGTTGTTTTTCCCGCATCAGGATGCGATATGATACCAAAAGTTCTTCTTCGTTTTATTTCTTTTAAAAAATCCATCCGTCAAAATTAGACGGCAAATATACAGTAACGCTAGAGAAATATCAATGAAACTATTAGTATAAAAATTAAAGGATGAAAGGTGTTTAAGTAAAAAAAAGGTCTTATCGAATTATTTCCGCTTTAATATAAACATCATGTAAAGGCCATTCATCTCCACCTGCTTTTAAATTAGCAATTTTATCAATTGCACTAAAACCTGAAATAACTTGACCAAAAACCGTGTGCTCACCATCTAAATGATGTCCGCCTTGTCTGTTTTGAATGATGTAAAACTCAAAAGCTGTTGATTTTTTAAGTGGATTATTTACCCAATCTCTCGCAGCGGCAACTGCGCCATAGGTATGTTTTAAATTTGGGTAAAATTCTGCCGGTAACTCATAATTTTTGTATTGAATTCGCATTTTTTGCGTAGTTAAATTTTCGGAATCGCCAGCTTGAATAATAAAATCTGGTACAACCCGATAAAAGCAAGTAGTGTCAAAATAGCCTTCTTTTACTAAAAAAATAAAATTAGCACGATGTAATGCAGTTTCTTCGTAGAGTTTTATGGTAATGTCACCTACTCTAGTTTTTAATCGAACAACTGTTTCGGGATTTTCTTTGCCATAATTTGTTAAAAATGAAACAGCGTTTTTATCATCGATGGTTTCTTTTTCGTTAACCTCAATTGTTTTAATTTTTGAAGGATTCTTTTTTTTTGGAATTTCTTTCTGTTCGGATTTTTTTTCAACAGATTTTTGTTTTGGACTTTTGGCGCAACTAACAAATAGAATTAGATAACTAAAAATCAAAAGAATATAGAATGGATGAAAAAAGCGCATGAATATGGTTTCGTTAAAGAAAGTACAAATATAACTCAATTGGTAAATTCGTCCGATTTATAATTCCCAAATTTTGTAAATTTGCGATTATGGAGGAAGAACAAGTAATTTTAGTCAACGAAAATGACGAGCAAATTGGTTTAATGCCAAAATTAGAAGCCCATCAAAAAGCAGTATTGCATCGTGCATTTTCTGTTTTTATATTTAACGAAAAAGCAGAATTGTTACTTCAAAAGCGCGCGGCGAGCAAATATCATTCACCTAATTTATGGACGAATACCTGTTGTAGTCATCAACGTGCCGGAGAAACAAATATAGAAGCAGGCAAAAGAAGATTACAAGAAGAAATGGGGTTTACCTGTGATTTGAAAGAAGTTTTTTCTTTTGTTTATAAAGCACCTTTTGACAATGGTTTGACCGAGCATGAATTAGATCATGTGATGGTTGGTTTCTTTAAGGATGTACCAGAAATAAATAAAGAAGAAGTGGATTCTTACAAATGGATGAACTTGGAAGATGTTAGAAAAGACTTGGAAAAACATCCGGAATATTATACAGAGTGGTTTAAAATAATTTTTAATGAATATTATCAACGATTAATTGTTAGGTAATTTATTGAATATAAAGTTTTATGAAAGTTACTGTCAGTAGAAAAGCACATTTTAATGCCGCACACCGGTTGTATAATAATACCTGGTCAGATGCAAGAAATACCAAAGTTTTTGGTAAATGTGCGAATCCTAATTTTCATGGTCACAATTATGAGTTGATAGTATCAGTTACTGGTGAAATACATCCGGAAACTGGTTTTGTCATGGATATGAAGGTATTAAAACAAATTATACTGGATGAAATTGAAGAACAATTCGACCATAAAAACCTTAATGAAGAAGTGGCTGAATTTGCAACGTTAAATCCTACAGCCGAAAATATTTCTGTGATTATCTGGAATAAGATTCGGAAGAAAATTGATAAAAATTTAGACTTATCTATAACGCTTTACGAAACTCCTCGAAATTTTGTAACCTACAATGGTGCATAAAAAAAGCAGCCCGTTTAGAACTGCTTATTTATGAAATATGAAATAAAGAAAATTTTATTTACTTGCTTTATTAAAAGTATAAGTTACACCAACGTTAACTCCGAAAGAAGAATATGGAGCAACAGAAGATAAGGCTTTTGTTGGGTCTGTATTAGGAACAGGTAAAGAGTCTTCATAAGTTATTTCTGATGGAGACCAAATTGTACCAAATACCGGATGTTGAATAGGAGCATCACCTAAATTCCAAGTGCCACCTGAAATTGCAGGAACACCCTCACCTAATACACCTTGAGGAATAGCTGGATAATCAATAGTTAACTCTGCAAATTCAGAAGTATCTCTAGTGACATTGATGCCTAAATATTCAAGCTCTGCAAATACATTCCAGTTACCAGACAATTGGTGTCTGTAACCTAAAGTAGCTGTAAACCCTAAAGGAATTCTACCGTGGTAGTCGTTTATACCTTCAGCAACAATTGGTCCAAAAGGAGTTGGTGTTGTTCTAATGAATTCTGCTTCTGTTTTACCACCAACTTTGGTTACAACTCCAATTTTCCCATAAAAATTAGTAGAAAAATTATAAACCATTGAAGCGGTCAAACCATATGCTCTTGCATGTGCTGTTCCATCAAGATATTCTTTAATTGTTGCTCCATCAGCAACATACGAAGAGATATTTTGATCTGAACCGTGTAAATAAGCAAGTCCTAATTCAGCACCAAAAGTTTGGTTAAAAAAGTAACCTCCTCTAAATTGAAAGTTAAGCCCTTCACCATAACTGCCGTAGTGATTTGTTGCTTTATTTTGAGATTCATTAAGGGATGTTCCGGTAAGAATTCCTGCAGAACCTATGCCATAACCGGCACTACCAGACACATAAAACTGTGCAATGGCTAAATTCGTAAATAATAATCCGATAAGGATCAGTGTGATTTTTTTCATTTTGTTTAATTTATTTATGTTTTTCAAAAATAATAATTAGTAGGAGAAAATTGGTGATAATTGTCACATTTTAGAAATCAATTAAATAAACTAGTTTTATGGGATGAAAAAAGCAACGTTTTTCCTCTTTATTCTCTTATCAATTTGTGTTATATTTGGTTTTCTAGCATTTTCAAATATGAAGCAGAATAAATCAGTTAATATTGGAGATAAAATACCATCGTTTACCCTACAAGATCAAAACGGAGAAAACTTTTTAATGGATGATTTTATTGGAAAAACCTCTTTGGTTATCTATTTTTACCCAAAAGATGATACGCCTGGATGCACAAAAGAAGCCTGTAGTTTTCGGGATACTTATGCTGAATTTAGAGATTTAAATGCAAAAGTAATTGGTATTAGTGCAGATAATGTTGCGAGCCATAAAAAGTTTGCCGAAAAATACAATCTACCTTTTACGCTCTTATCGGATACTAATAATAAGATACGCAAATTATTGGGTGTTCCCGGCTCTTTATTTGGTTTAGTTCCCGGAAGAGTGACTTATATTGTAGACCAAAACGGAATTGTAACCGATATTTATGACAATATGTTTAAGGCAGAGGAACATATTAAAGAATCTTTAAAAGCACTGCAGAAATAATAAAAGATTAAGGATTTTCTTTGTAATACAAATCTAATTCGCTAATTAATTGCTCTTTTCTTGAATTCTCAAGCAAAGAATATTGAAAAGAGTTTCTTGCTAAAACATACAAATCTTCTTTTGATAAATCCAGCGCTTTCTGTATTTCAATAAAATTCGTATTTACTTGTCCGCCAAAATAAGCAGGATCATCAGAGTTTATCGTCACTTTTAAGCCTAAATTCATCATTTTTTTAAGAGGGTGATTTTGTAAAGAATCAACAACTTGAAGAGCGGTATTAGATAACGGACAAACAGTTAAAGCAATGTCTCTTTTTACAATTTCTTGAATAAGTGCTTCATCCTGTAAAGAATTATTTCCGTGATCAATTCTTTTTATTTTTAATATATTTAAAGCTTGCCAAACATATTCAGCATCGCCTTCTTCGCCGGCATGCGCAAGTGGAATAAAGCCTTGATTGACAGATGCTTCAAAAACTTTTTGAAATTTAGAAGGTGGATTTCCCTTTTCGGATGAGTCTAAACCAACGGCAGTAATTTTATTCTTAAAAGGAATAGATTCTTGCAATGTTTTAAAAGCTTCCTTTTCGGATAAATGACGCAGATAACTCATAATTAACAGGGAAGAAACACCAAGATTTTTTTCGGCATCTTCGCAGGCTTTGCTAATCCCATTAATAACCGTTTCGAAAGAAACACCTCTATTTGTATGTGTTTGTGGATCAAACATGATTTCGGTATGGCGTACATTTTGTGCTGCACATTTTTCTAAATAGCTATAAGTCAAATCGTAAAAATCTCTTTCGTGAATTAGAACATTTGCACCTTGGTAATAAATATCTAAAAAATCTTGCAAGCAATTAAAGTTATATGCTTTTTGAATTTCTTCAACCGTTTGAAACGGAATTTTAATTTCATTTCTTTGTGCAATCTCAAACATTAGAGCAGGTTCAAAGGTGCCTTCGATATGTAAATGCAATTCTGCTTTTGGTAAATTCTGAATAAATTTTTTCATAAAGCAAAAATAAGAATTTAAGCTTAAGATAGATTTTATGATACCAATTAAATATGTGATATTTGTAAAAAAAATAGTTGTATGGTTAATTATCCATTAAAATTTGAATCAATTCTCAAAGATAAAATTTGGGGTGGAGAAAAATTAAAGACTCTTTTACATAAAAATACCGAGTTAGATAATATTGGTGAAAGCTGGGAGATTTCAGCTGTTTTGGGTGATATTTCTGTCGTTTCTAACGGAATTCTAAAAGGAAAATCATTAGTAGAACTTATAGAAGATTATAAAGAAAAATTGGTTGGAAACCATGTGTATGAAATTTTCGGAAATCAATTTCCTTTATTGATTAAATATATTGATGCAAAAGAAGCGTTGAGTATTCAAGTACATCCGAATGATGAATTGTCAAAAAAGCGACATAATTCTTTTGGTAAAACTGAAATGTGGTATGTCATGCAAGCTGATGAAGGTGCAAACTTAATTGTAGGATTTAGCAAAGATGTTTCCAAAGAAACTTATGTAGAACATCTTAAAAATAAATCTTTAATGGATATTTTAAATAGTGATGTCGTTAAGAAAGGAGATGTTTATTTTATTCCTACAGGAAGAGTTCATGCTATTGGTGCCGGAGTAATGCTTGCAGAAATTCAACAAACGAGCGATATTACATATCGAATGTATGATTGGGATAGGCAAGATATAAATGGAAATTACCGCGAATTACATACAGAAGAAGCACTCGATGCTATTGATTTTTCATCGCAAGAAAAATACACAACTGATTATAAAAAGCAGTCGAATATATCAACTAATGTAATTGACTGTCAGTATTTTAAAACGAATATTTTACCTATTAATAAAAAGGTAGAAATTGATAATTCGGATAAAGATTCTTTTGTTATTTACATGTGTGTTAGCGGCGATGGAGTTAAGTTTAAATCTGATAATTTTGAAGTGTTGTTGTCTTATGGGGAAAGTATTTTAGTACCGGCCAAACTAAAAAAATTTAAAATTGTTCCGAAAGGCGTTTCTGAATTATTGGAGATTTCTTTACCATAAGTTTACTTTAAAAGCCAAGTAGTTTGATTAGAATAAAAAAGGGAATTTTTGCATCAATTTTAAGCTTAAATTGTTACTTTTGTGGCATAAAAATTAGATTAATATGGCAAGTGTAAAAAACTTAAAAAAGGACATAAATTATGTTTTATCAGATATCATTGAAGAATGTTATATCTGTCAATTGACAAA
>RCMY010002574.1_pt1 | contig 16383 bp, 13 predicted proteins | sample 2041341 | NCBI WGS metagenome assembly RCMY01 (sample SAMN09708234, study PRJNA481090) | Marine sediment metagenome, whole genome shotgun sequencing project. | reverse complement strand
ACCTTGTCTTGCGGCGGAGCCTCAATCGTGACTGGCTCGCCGTAGTCGAAGAAGCGGATGGTGAGCTCAACCTGGACATTCTCGCCCGTTTCGTCATCGGATCCTGACTGAGACGTGACGATCTGCCGTAGCAGGCCTTCGTCGTCGATCCAGACGTCAAATGGTTCGGCGTCGTCATCGACGATGGTTACCAGGTAGTGGGTAGTGTTAGCCCCGTCAACTGTTTCAGTGCCAACCTCGTCGACGATGACGTTGTCGTTCTCATACGAATCGAGCGGGCTAGCGGCACCGATGTCGGCTCCGAAGTCGGCAGTAAGCGAGGTGGCATCGTCGGAATCGAACTGGAGCCAGTTGTCTGCTCCGCCGCTGAACATGCTGAAGAACCCGCCAGTTATGTAGGCGGTGTCGCCGATGGTGCGAACGACCATCGGTTCATCAAGCAGGCCCGCCATACCCTCGGGAATCGACTCTCCACCGCCTGCGGCAATTGCGTTGGCGGCGCCAGACAGGTCGATGGTGATCTCAGACGACTTGTCGGCAGTATTGAACTGTCCTGACATCGTGATTGAGCCAACACCGCTTGTACTATCGGCCGTTGTCGACATCTCGAACCGACCGCTTTGGATTTCCTGTTGCTTGGCGGCTGACTGGCCGAGCACGCTCTCGCTAAATCGCACGGCTCCTGTCGAAGTTGCGGGCGCTGCTGCCTCGTCGTTTGACTCAGGAGCATCCTCGGTTGCCGAAGCGTCGGTTGCGGCTGGAGCGTCGCTTGCGGTGGGAGCTTCGGCCGAAGACGCATCGATGGCGGTGTCGGCGGCAGAGCCACACGCCCCGGCGACGAGGAGAAGGCTAAAGAGGAGGGCAGGTTGGCGCATGGATTTGATCGTGAACATGGTGATCCTTTCGAGAACCGTTGTATCGGATTCCACGAGGGAGATCTTAAGAGACCAAAAGAGACCTAGGTACGCGACCCCCTAGTTCAGCTATATGGGGGTGTCGACCTTTTGCAGTCGATAGCCGACCCGGGGGAGTGTCTGGATGCGAGCAGCGCCGACTTTCTGGCGCAGATAGCGAAGGTACACGTCGACGACATTTGGGCTGCCGTTGAAGTCATCGCCCCAGACGTCGTGCAACAGAACAGCCCTTGCAACCGGCACGGCCCTGGCTTGGAGCAGGCACTCCATCACCTGACCCTCGCGCGGTGTGAGGTGGACAACTACGTCGTCGACACTGGCTTCGCGTGTTGTTGGGTTGTAGCTGATGCCGGCGTAGCTCAGCGGATCGGCATGGGAACGGTTGCGGCGCAGAAGGGCTTGGGCCCGTGCGGCGAGGACCGCCACCGAGTACGGCTTGCGTAAGTAGTCGTCAGCGCCTAACTCGAGCGCCTCAACTTCGTCGTATTCGCCCGTCTTTGCCGAGAGCACCATGATCGGGGTCGCCACATTCATGTCGCGGAGCATGCGGCACACTTCGTAGCCGTTGTATCCAGGCATCCGGATGTCGAGAAGGATCAGATCAAAGTCGGTATTGCGTACCATCGCGAGTCCATCGTCACCGTTCGTCGCGATTGCGACGCGAAGTCCAAAGGACTCGAGCGTCGCCGCTGCGAGCGCGGCACTTGCCGGATCGTCCTCGATTACAAGTGCTTGTGCCACTGCCCAGTTCCTTACGCGGCCCTTACAGGCCAGTCTTGTTCTAGACTATTTCGTGATTTCAATAGATTTATCACGAAATGCAGTGAATACTCTAAAGGTGCCTCAGCAGAGGAAACGTAGTTCACGATGACGACCGACGAAGCGCTCATCGATGCTCTGACCGAGATCAGTCGAACATTCGCGTCCAGGGGCGCCGAAATCTGGTCGCCTAGCTTTCGGCCTGATCAGCTCCCGGTTGTCTTCCTTTCGGCCGACGCTGGCGGCGAACCGATCGTCTGGTCATTCAATATTGCTTGTCGCACCGGCGTTGAGGCGGTCTTTGATATCGGAGCAGGCATGGAGCTCCATCGCCATCGTGGGGTCGACGTCGCACGCCCGGCCGGAGGTTGTTTCGTCGGGTCTGAGGTATTCGGCGAGACCTGTGTGGTCATCGATCTTGATGGTGACATCCCTCCCGTGAGCGATCTTGAGTTCCGCCGATTCGTTGTGCACGAGCTGTTTCACTATTTTCAGGTGTTTGTCGAAAACTGGAAGACACCGATTGGCTACGACCCCTTCGAACCAGCTGACGTAATTGGTTCCGATATGGCCCTTGGCGAGCTCGAACTTGAGCTTGTCGAGCGTGCGGTCGACGTCGACCACGAGCAACTTGTCCTTTTGGCCACTCGCTTTTGTTCAATACGAGCCCATCGCCACGACCGACTTGATCGACCTCGTTTAAGCTGCCAAGAACGTGGGCTCGAGCAGATCGAGGGAACGGCTCGTTACGTCGAGAACCGCTATGCCGAGGCCAATGGCCGACCAGGCAGGCTCGAGCTCCCGCCAGAGGCAGCGAGCGGTGACCCAGACTGGCATTGCGCCGGCCGGTTCTATCGGACAGGGGCGCGAATAGGCGAGATCCTTGACCACCTTGGCGTCGATTGGCGCCAACTCCTGCGATCCGGGCAGTCGCCAGCCACGATCCTCAGCGACACGCTCGATGAACGTGCAAACGACACCAAATGGCGGCTAGGCGATCGAAACCGAGAACTCTGGAGTCAGGAAGCCGTCCGCTAGCGACGGAGTCCTTAGTGACAATGCGAGTTGTACCCTGGCTCGATGACACCTGAGGAATTCAGAGCAGCGGGGCACGAACTCATCGACTGGATCGCCGATTACCGCCTCAACCTCTCGTCGGGGCCCGTCAAAGCCGCGGTGACTCCTGGCCAAGTGAGCGCTCAGTTCGAATCGTCGGTTGATCCGACGCCACGGCCGTTCGCCGATGTATTGCGAGAACTCGACGAGATTGTCGTCCCCGGAGTCATGCAGGTCCAGCATCCAATGCATTTTGGCTGGTTTCCGGCGAACGCGTCGCTCTCGAGCGTGCTTGGCGACATCGCATCGAGTGGGCTCGGCTCGCTCAGCCTCTCGTGGGAGAGCAGCCCCTCGAGTACTGAAGTCGAAGAAGTCGTCGTCGATTGGATGCGGCAAGCGACCGGAATGTCGGCCGACTGGAAGGGAACGATCCACGACACCGCGTCGACGTCGTGCCTCGTTGCGCTCCTCGCCGCCCGAGAACGGGCCTCAGACCACAGCCAGGCTGCTGGTGGCCTCCAAGGGCTGTCTGCGGCTCTCGTTGTCTACACGACCGAGCAGGCTCACTCTTCGGTGGCGAAGGCGGCCCTGCTCGCCGGGTTTGGACGAGACAACCTGCGAGTTGTTCCGCACAATCACACCGACTTCGCTATTGACCCCGCCGCTCTCGCAACAGCGATGGCAGACGATGTTGCCGCGGGACGAGTGCCATGCGCTGTGGTCGCCGCGGTTGGCACCACGGGTACGACCGCAATCGACCCAATTGGTGCCGTTGTTGAAGTTGCGGCGCGGCATCAGGTGTGGGTGCATGTTGATGCCGCCATGGCCGGATCAGCCATGCTGCTCCCCGAGTGTCGGCATCTTTTTGACGGTGTCGAAGGGGCCGACTCGCTGACATGGAACCCACACAAATGGATGGGCACGATTCTCGACTGCTCACTGTTCTATGTGCGCGATTCGCAACATCTGATCCGCGTCATGTCGACAAACCCGTCCTACCTCCAATCGAGTGTCGACGGTGAGGTCACGCAGTATCGCGACTGGGGAATCCCGCTCGGACGGCGGTTCCGGTCGCTGAAGCTGCTTTTTCAGCTTCGACTCGACGGTCTCGAGGCCATCCAAGCGAGGCTCCGACGAGACATTGCCAACGCTCAATGGTTCGCGGCGCAGGTTGAGGCCGCCCCAGGATGGTCGGTGCTTGCCCCGGTGAGCTTGCAGACGGTGTGCGTGCGCTACGACCCAGGATCGATGAGCGACGCAGAACTCGATGACTTTACGCTTCGTTGGGCTCGAGCAATCAACGACTCCGGGGACGCATTCGTGTCGCCTTCGGTCCTCGAAGGAAGATGGATGGTGCGGGTTTCTGTTGGTGTAGAAGGCACCGAACGACGAGACGTCGCACGGCTGTGGTCGCTCATGAACGAGGAGGTGGCCAAATGAGCATCGCTCACCGTTATCTCTGCCATCGTCTGCTGCTCCCCGATATGACCGTATGCCCCGATGCCGTGCTCGACGTTGATGACTCCGGCCGCATCGGGTATGCCGGAAGTGCGGCTGGCGCGGGCCCAAGCATCGCTCCGACGACGAGCCTCGCAGGCTTGGTGATGCCAGGGCTGGTGAATACGCATTGCCATACGCCGATGACCATCATCCGGTCCGCAGGCGACGGCCTCAATCTGCACGACTGGCTGAACACCGAAATCTGGCCACGCGAGGGCCGGCTCACGCCCGAACACGTCTACTGGGGCCAAGCGCTAGGTATGGGCGAGATGCTCCGCTCCGGGATCACGACGACCTGTGAGATGTATCTTTTTGAAGATCCGGTCATTGAGGCGACACGAGACAGCGGTGCTCGGCTTGTTACGACGCCCGGCATGATCGACGCATTGCATGGCGACGACTTCGCTGGCCGGGTGCAGGAGCTTGTTGACCTCCACTCGAAGTGGCACAACCCTGCCGGTGGCGTCTCGATCGGGTTCGGGCCACACAGCCCCTACACACTGACGCCCGAGCACCTCAAGATGGTTGCCGACGCAGCGATCGAGCTCGACACCCTGTTCAACATCCATCTCGAAGAGACCGAGGCAGAGCGTGACGCCGTCATCGAGGTGCACGGAAAGACGGCCACGCAGTTATTGGCTGATCTCGGAGCCCTCGACGCAAAGGTGCTGGCTGCGCACGGTGTCTGGCTCGGGGAGGAAGATCTGCAGCTTCTCGGACAAGCAGGCGCGGCGGTCACGCACTGCCCGGCGTCCAATCTGAAGCTCGGGTCTGGCTTTGCTGACGTTCGAGCGTGGAAGGACGCGGGCGTGGTTGCGGCCCTGGGCACCGACGGTCCGGCCTCAAACGACAGCCTCGACCTCTGGTACGAGATGAAGCTGGCGCCAGGGCTGGCCCGAGGACTCCACCGTGACCCCGGTGCGTTGTCGACGATTGATGCGTTCGCAATGGCAACCGTCGAAGGGGCCAAGGCGCTCGGCCTCGGCGATGTCGGCGCTCTTGAGGTCGGCTATCACGCCGACTTTATCAATGTTGACTTGAACGATCCGGCGCTGCAGCCAGCGCTCAACGATGCCGAACTGATCACTCACCTGGTGTTTAGTGGATCAGGGCGTGCGGTCACCGATGTCTGGGTGGCTGGTCGCCAGGTGGTGTCCGACGGCGTGCCAACGATGATTGACCCCGACCAGGTGACGAGCGAGTTCCGCCGTCTGGCCCCAACGTTGCTGCCCTAACGAACACCAATGAACTCGAAGAGTTCCCGGGGTCTGACCCCCAAGTGTTCGTTACGTGTGTCGTAGGTATCGGATACGTACGACAATTGCAGTTTTAAGTCTCGCCACGGCGGTATGGCTTGCCCGCGGCGGCTGGTGGGCGCAGGTGCTGGGCGAAGAACACGAGCACCAGCAGCACGAGCACGTACGGCATCGTGTTTGGTAACCACGCGGGTGCGGTATCGGTCGTGGCGAACCAGACGACGCAGATCACAGCCAGCACGCCCGCAATCGCCGAATCGGCGTAGACCCCACGACGGGCAGACCAGATTACGACGCCAAACATACCGATTGCGATGACGAGGAGTAAGGCGCGGACGCTGGTTCCCCTGAGGTCCTGTAATGACAGGGCAAGCGGATAGGCAAACAGGATCGCACCGGCAAAGACGCCTCGAGCTCGCCAGTTACCAAAGATAAGCGCGGCGAGCGCAATGAACCCTCGGGCGGCCGTCTGGTTCTGTCGATAGAGACCAGTGAGCTCCATCACGATGAATGCGCCGGCAAGTCCCGCGAGCGCACCACTTACGATTACGCCAAGGTACTTGTAGCGATAGATGTTGACGCCAAGGGACTCGCCAGCAGTCGGGCGTTCACCCGCGATTCGAAGCCGCAGTCCGGTGCGGGTTCGGTAGATGATGAAGGTGGTTAGCGGTATCAGCGCGAGCGCGATGAGCGTGAACCATCTGGTCTGCGCGAATGGCCCCCGAATGATGCCTGCGGCGTCGCTGAGGTAGAACCATCCCTTGTCCTCGATACTGCCGAGCAGGTCGGGAGACTTCCAGCCGAATAATTTGCCGCCGGCGAGGAATGGCAACGTGAAGTCGCCGAGACCGTCTACGTGGGGAGACTGGGTGGCCGAGCCGCCTTTGTAACCCTGAAAGATGTTTTCCGAGAGGTAGCGGGCAAGACCAGGAGCCAGGATGTTGATCGCCACACCCGAGATGATGTGGTCGACACCAAACTGTACGGTTGCGATGGCGTGCAGCAGGCCACCGAGGGCACCGCCGAGCGCGCCAGCGATGAGTCCGCCCCACGGCCCGAAGTGGTAGGCGCCAAATGCTCCACACCAGGTTCCCATGATCATCATGCCTTCGAGGCCAATGTTGACAACACCCGCTCGCTCTGCAAAGAGTCCGCCGATGCCCGCAAGCAGAATCGGAATCGACCACTTGAGCGCAGACGAGGAGAGTGGCGATGCTGTCAGCAACGTGGTGTTGGTGAACTGGCCCACGGCAGAAAGTACGAAGATACCCACCGCGGCGTATGTCGCCCACTTGAGCCACGCGGGCTGGTTGGCCCAGCCGCCAGCTGGCTTAGTGGTTTGTGGGGCAACCTGGGTCGCGACGGTCATGCGGTTACTCCTGTCGTGAGTGAGGCACTCTTCACTTCTTCACGGAGTCGTATTCGGTTGACGACCTCGTACGCAATCACTGCAGCGAAGAGGATGGTTGCTTGCATGATGACGACGATCTCTTTCGATGCCGTGCCCGAGAACTGGAGGATGCCGGCGGAGGAGTCGAGGAAGGCGAAAAGGAGGGCGGCGAACGCGATACCAACCGGCTTATTTCGACCGAGCAAGGCCACTGCGATACCGAGGAACCCGAGTCCCTTGACGAAGCCCTGATCATAGGAGTGGTTGTTGCCAACAATTTCGGGGAGCCCGACGAGCCCGGCAATGACACCACCGATAATCATGGACATGAGCACCATTCGTTTAGGAGGGACGCCGGCGGCGCGGGCGGCGAACGGATTCATACCGCTCGCTCGCAGATCGAAGCCGAGTCGACTTCGGTTCACCAGCAGATGGAAGCCAATCCCGACGAGGATCGCGATAGCCAGCATGCCAGTCAGCTTGCGCCCCTTCTGGATCTCGCGTGTGAATATTTCGACGAAACCGTTGAGGTCCGGGAGCCAGCCAGACTCATCGAGAACTGGTGTTCCTGCATTATTCGAATTGCTGTCGCTGATGGCTAACGGGAAGAGAGCGGCGATGATGCCACTGGTGACCACGTAGTTGAGCATGATCGTGCTGATGACCTCGTTGACCCCCCGTTCGGTTTTGAGGACACCGGCTAGCCCGGCCCACAGGCCACCAACGACCATGGCGACGATGATGATAAGGCTGATGTGCAGTATTCCCGGTAGGACGACGTTGGCGCCAACAACGGCGGCAACGAAGGCTGCGAGCTGGTATTGCCCCTCGACACCAATGTTGAAAAGGTTCATCTTGAAGCCGATGGCGGCGGCGACGCCCGACAGGTACAGCGGGGTCGCTCGGTTGAGCGTGTCGATGATGACCTCGAGCTTCACACCGTTCTTGATCATCTCGGAATAGGCATCAAGCGGGTTACTACCGGAAGCGAGTAGCACAACTGAGCACACGAGAAGGGCGACAACGAGCGCAATCGCTGGCGCCGCGACGGCGAAGAGGATCCGACGACCCAGTGACATCTTCATGAAATTGTCTCGCTCTCTGGCGCCGCGACGTTGTCGCGCTCCGCACCTGTCATGTACTTGCCGAGTTCACGTGGCGTCACGTGGGCCGGGTCGAGGGTCGCCACCAACGAGCCGTGGAACATGACCATGATCGTGTCTGACAGGCCGATGAGCTCGTCGAGGTCGGCGGAGATAAGTAGCGTGGCCAGCCCCGCAGCCCTTGCGTCGCGGAGTTTGTTCCATACGTCGGCCTGGGCGCCGACGTCGATGCCGCGTGTCGGGTGGGCGGCGATGAGGAATTTGGGATCGGAGGTCATCTCGCGGCCGATGATTAGTTTCTGCTGATTGCCGCCAGACAAGGCGTGCGCGCTGATCTCTGCGCTTGGGCTTCTGACATCGAATACTTCACGTATCTCGTCGGTCCGTTCACGTGATCCGGCTCGATCAATCCACGGTCCCTTCGAGAACGGCGCCATTGTCTGGTACCCGAGGGCCGCGTTTTCCCAAAGAGGAGCGGTGAGGAGGAGGCCCTCAGTGTGGCGATCTTGCGGCACATAGGCCATGCCGTTTTCACGACGCTTGCGCACGCTCCATTTGGTCATGTCTTCACCCAGGAGTTCGATCTTGCCGCCCGTGAGGGCTTGGATGCCGATCAAGGCATCGATGAGCTCGCTCTGCCCATTTCCTTCAATGCCGGCGATCCCGAGAATTTCACCTTTCCGGATGGAGAACGAGACATCATTGACCACGGGACGCTCGTCTTCGTTGAGCACGGTGAGGCTAGCAACGTCAACCGCGACGACATCGGTGACCGTTGAGTCTGTGGTGTCTGGCGTTGGCAGCTCTGAACCAACCATGAGCTCGGCGAGATCGGATGCAGTAACGGAGTCGGCGGCAACGGTGTCGACGGTCTTGCCTCGTCGGATGACTGTGATGGTGTCAGCGATCTCGAGAACTTCTTGCAGCTTGTGATCGATGAAGATAATTGTTGACCCATCTTCCTTCAACTCGCGAAGGTTGCGGAAAAGTTCTTCGACTTCTTGGGGCACGAGTACGGCGGTTGGCTCGTCGAGGATGAGGATCTTGGCTCCCCGGTACAACACCTTGATGATCTCGACGCGCTGACGCTCACCAACCTCGAGGGTCTCGACAAGGTCGTCAGAATGCACAGTGAGGCCGTATGCCTCACCAACTTCGTTCAGGTGAGCGCTGGCTCCGGCGAAGTCGATGACACCGCCGCGCTTCACCGGCTCACTTCCGAGGATGACGTTCTCGAGCACGGTGAGGTAGTCGGCCAACATCGAGTGCTGATGGACCATACCGATGCCCTTTTCGATCGCGTCGGTCGGTGAGCGGAACACCACTTCTTCGCCGTTGACCCGCATGATGCCTTCGTCAGCCGGTTGCATGCCGTAGAGGATCTTCATAAGGGTCGACTTACCGGCACCATTTTCACCGCAGATAGCGTGAATCTCGCCCTCCTGCACCGTGAAGTTGATGTTGTCGTTGGCGATTACGCCGGGAAAGCGCTTAGTTATACCAATGAGCTCAATTGCAGCGGGCACGCGCACCTCCAAAGGGGAAAACGAAAGGCGAGACCGGACAGTAGTCCGGTCTCGCCTGTTCGGTCATTTACGAACGAAGGATTTCTCGTTACGGCTCTGTTGGAACCACGATGTCGCCGGCGATGATCTGCGCCTTGAAGGCGTCGAGATCTCCGGTGATGTCGTCAATGAAGCCGCCGCTGGTCGAGTAGCCAACGCCTTCGACCGAGAGGTCGTAGATGGTGTTGCCTGCAACGAAGGTGCCATTGGCCTGTGCTTCGGTGATTTCGAAGACCGCGTTGTCAACTCGCTTGAGCATTGAGGTCAGGATGTATTCCTGAACCGCTGCGTCAGCGGTGAGGTACTGGTCGGAGTCAACGCCGATGGCCCAGACCTTTGAGCCCGAGGACTCTGACTGGCTCTTGGCTGCCTCGAAGAGGCCCGCACCGGAACCACCAGCAGCGTGGTAGATGATGTCGGCCCCACCCTCATAGATGGCAATTGCGATTTCTTGCGCCCGGTCAGGGGAGGTGAAGCCGTCGAAGTCAGGGAACTCAGTGATGTACTGCGATGTAATCTCGATATCTGGGTTCACTGCTGTTGCACCAGCGATGTAGCCAGCTTCGAACTTCTCGATGAGCCCGAATCCGGACACGCCACCGATGAAGCCGATGTGACCGGTGGTGCTCTTCAATGCCGCGGCGGCACCGATGAGGAATGAGCCCTGCTCTTCAGCGAAGGTTAGGCCAGCAATGTTGTCGCCCCAAGGGACAGCTCCATTGTCGAAGTCGAGCATCGCGTCGTCAACGACGGCGAAGTTGGTGTCTGGGTTTTCTGCGGCGACGGCCTTGACGTCGTCACCGAAGAGGAAGCCGACGCCGATAACGAGTGCGCTACCGTCAGCCTGGGTTTGCAGGATGGCCGCACGGTCAGAACCGTCTGCGTTTGGCTCAACCTCGGTGAAGGTGACACCAAGATCTGACTGGGCCTTGTCCATGCCGACAGCGGCTGAGTCGTTGAACGACTGGTCGCCTCGGCCACCAATGTCGTAGGTCAGGCCGACGTTGAACGAATCAACCGCAGGGGTTGTGTCGTCGGTGCCTGATCCGGTGGTCTCGGCCGCATCTGACCCGCACGCTGCTGCGACGAGGCTCAAGACGGCAAGAAGTGAAAGCAATTGCTTCCATGAACGATTCATGGTTCTCTCCTAAATAGGTTTACTCGTTTGGGCGAAAACCACCCAAAACGAAGTTGGCCGATCTTACACCGTCTGTCATGCCCATCGCGTTGACGGTGCCTGAGGTGTTACATATATGACAATTATGCGTCATAGACGTGAAGCGACCCGCTTTTGGTTTGGTGCTCAATAATCGGCTCTATTGGCCGACGAGAAGGAAGTGAAATCTGTTCGTCTTCCGCCGCGCGCTCTCAAGCGGCGCCTCATTGTTCTATTTGTCACAAGTGTGGCAATTGGCGGGGCCGCGTACTGGCGCTCGTCGAGCCATATCGTGCCCGAAGTTCTTGCCTTCGAAGACCTCAAGACTCAACTTCCTGAGCAGGTGTTTTTGCCGTCTGATGCCGCTGCTGCCGCCTCCGCTATGGCGGCCGACCTTGATCTAGAGGGAATCTGCGCGACCGAGGGCGCCTACTGCATCGGTGTAGTCACGGGAAATGGTCGAGTAGACGATAGAGGGCTCAACGAGGTCGTCTGGACTTCGACGCTCGACTACGCCACTTCGGTTGTTGACGATGGACCGAGGGTGCAGGTCGATTTGGTCGAGACAGCGCGTCTCGACGACCTGGTAGGAAATATCGCGATTCTTGCCGCGCAGGACTACGACCTCATCATCACAGTCGGATCGGAAGCGGCAGATGCAACGGCTGACGCCGCGGAGGCCTATCCGGAAACAGACTTCCTTGGTATCGATCAACAACCAGACAGTTCGATTGAGAACTACTCGGCGGCCACTGGGTCTGAAGTTGCTGCGGCATCGTCTGCCATTGCGCTCGCAGCCGAAGCCTCGTCGACCGGAGTCGTCGGCCTTGTGCTGCCAACGACCAACAACGACTCGTACGATCTTTTTCTGCAAGGGGCCACCGAGGCCGCTCGGCAGGCAGGGGTGAAGTTGATTGACGTGCACCAGCCGACCCTGCGCTCTGGGCCCGCCGCGACATGGGCCCCCGACCTCATCAGTACCCTCACCGATGAAAAGGCCGATGTTGTCGTGGTCCTTGGCGTTGCCGATGCGGCTGGTGTGCTCGATGTAATCGGCACCTACGACGGTCTCCTGTGCGTCGGCCATGGCGCCGACCGGTGGAAGGTGGCGGGAAGTGCCAAGTCGTGCCTTGTTACGAGCGTCGTCCCCGAGTTCGCGAACCCGCTCATCGAGGCGATTTCTGCCTTGCGATCGGGGAAGTCTGTTCGCTCTCCACTCGTAGCTCCGCTCGTGTTCGCCGAATTCCGGCCACTCGGTACCGAAGATGGGGTAGCTGACTCCGGTCACCGCTTTCCTGAACTCGAGGCGCTAGGCCGACAACTGCTTGGCGGCTAGCTCAAGAACGGTCCGCAGCTTCTCGGACAGGTCCACTCGTCGACGATCGGTTAGCGTCCATCAATATGACTACGCCACCGCGTCGACCGATTCGATTGATCGCCTCTGATATCGACGGAACCATGCTGCGTCCTGATGGCACGCTCTCGCCACGCGTTCGCGAGTCACTTCATCGGGCAAAAGATCGTGGAATTTACGTCGTGCCAGCAACAGGCCGACCGTCGATTGTTTCGATGGACGTGATGGCGGCCCTTGGTCTTGATGGCTATTGGATCTTTGGTAACGGGGCCGTAACGCACCACGCTGGCCGCGACGAAACCGTCAGGTGCTATTGGATGGACACTTCGGTCGCCCAACAGATTGTCGTCAAGCTGCGGGCTGCGCTGCCAGGCGTTGGGTTCGCGTTCGAGCTCGACCGAAGTGTGGCCCATGAGCCGGGCTTCTCCGAGCGAGTTCCTGTCACTGCGCCACCGTCGTCCGCGGTCACCGATATTCTCGCCGACCTGCCAGACCGGCTACATAAGGTCATCGCGTTTCACGATGACTACTCAATTGACGAGCTGTTCTCTCAAGTCACTCGGGCCGTCGGCGACAGCGCAGTTGTCTCGTACTCTGGTCTTCCGTTCATTGAGGTCGCGGCCAGCGTGGTGACCAAAGCGACTGCGCTTCACGAACTCTGCGTCGACCTTGGGGTCGACCGCGAGGAGGTTGCTGCGTTTGGCGACAACCATAATGATTTACCAATGTTGGGATGGGCTGGCCGTGGATTCGCCATGGGCAACGCAACCGACGACGCGAGGGCGGCCGCCGATCACGTCATTGGGCGAAACGATGTCGACGGCCTCGCTGATGCCGTAGATGCACTCGTCGCCGAACATGATTGAGCCAACACGATTGATCTGTACAACGAGCAGGCGCTCGCCCGGAACGCCTTGGTAGGTTGCACAGATGGCGCAGCTCAGGTTCTTCTTCGGCACTATGGGTTCTGGCAAGTCGACTCAGGCCTTGCAAGTCCATCACAATCTGCGAGCTCGCGGCCTTGAGTGCCTGCTGATAACCCAGCTCGACCGGACCGAAGGAAAGGTATCGAGTCGTCTCGGCGTCTCGGCCGACGCAACGATAATCGATCACACCGTCGACCTCCGCCGCTTTATACACCAACAGCACCTCACCGGCGCTGGTCTGCACGCGGTGTTGTGCGACGAGGCGCAGTTCTACGCCCCTGGACAAATCGATCAGCTCGCTCGCGTTGTCGACGAACTCGACATCGAGGTGTATGCATACGGGCTTTTGACATCGTTTCAGGGCCAGCTTTTCCCAGGGACGCAACGCCTGCTCGAGATGGCAGACACTCGGTCAGAGCTTCAGGTCGAGGCTCGTTGCTGGTGCGGGGCTCGAGCGACTCATAACGCACGGCTCGTGAATGGACTTCAGGTGTATGACGGTGACCTTGTCGCGGTTGGTGACACCGAGCCGGCCGATTCGGCGTCGGCGCCGGTGATCACTTATGACCTTCGTTGTCGACGCCATTGGCTCGAGGGCCTTCGCCAACAGCATCAAGACGTACTATTTACCGATGACACGCTGGACAATGAGGAACGCCGATGACTGATCTCGATGCCGCTGCTTATATCAGCGGCAACAATGCCCCAGTGCATGAAGAGTCAACCCTCTTCGACCTTCCTGTTGTCGGTCAGCTACCCGAGGAACTCGAAGGGCGGCTGCTGAGAATCGGGCCGAATCCGATTGGCGACGTCGACCTTGCGACTCACCATTGGTTCGTTGGCGATGGCATGGTCCATGGTTTGCGCCTCAGAGGTGGGAAGGCCGAGTGGTATCGCAATCGCTATGTCGCCAGCGACCGGACAAGAGAATTGCTCGGACGCGATACCCCGGGGGCTGTCTCGGGCCGAGTCGGTCCGAACACAAACGTGATCGGTCACGCGGGCAAGACCTTCGCCATCGTCGAAGCCGGCACGAAGCCAGTCGAACTCAGCTACGAACTCGAGTCGCTCAGGACCAACGGATTCGGCGACACCCTGAAAAATGGCTATACCGCTCACCCGAAATATGATCCGCTCACCGGCGAGATGCACGCCCTGTGTTATTCGTGGCCTGACCTCATCGACCAATTGCAATACGTGGTGGTTGGTCCTGACGGCACCACCACGAAGACAGTTGGCATTACGGCGCCAACGATGCCAATGGTGCACGACATGGGATTGACCCAGAAATACGCAGTCGTGTTCGACCTTCCCGTTGCCGTCGACTTCGACCTAGCGCTTTCTGGCTCACCGTTCCCTCTTCGCTGGTTCGACAACTACGACGCTCGAGTGGGTCTCTTGCCTCGTAATGCCGAGAGCGAAGCCGACATCGTGTGGTGCAGCATTGACCCTTGCTTCGCCTTCCATCCGCTCAATAGCTACGACACCGACGATGGAAAGGTGATCATCGACATCTGCGAGTACGACCGCATGTTTGACCGGGACCGGAGCGGGCCGTTTCGCGATAGCTCCCCCCGTCTTGCTCGTTGGACGGTCGACCCCGCAGCCAAGCGAGTCACAAGGACGACCATCGACGATCGCCCGCAAGAGTTTCCTCGTGTCGCGGGTTCGGTACTCAACCTCCGCAACCGATTCGGCTACACGACCGGCATCAACAGCGATGTCGAGATCGAGACCGGAAGTACGTTTAAACACGATCTTAAGACTGGCACTTCTCAAGTTCACGACCACGGGCCAGGGCGCTCGGCTGGGGAGCCTGTCTTCGTGAGCAAGGCCGGAGCAACCGCCGAGGACGACGGCTGGATCATGACCGTTATCTACGACAAGGCGGAGAATCGAAGTGATGTGGTCGTTCTCGATGCGAATGATATATCCACCGAGGTGGCGAGGGTTCAACTGCCAGTGAGGATCCCAAACGGCTTTCATGGCGACTGGGTTCGCGACACCGTCACCCCACCGACGGTCTGACCGTGGGAAGCTATACAAATGGCAACCAGTGTGGCAATACTCAACCAAAAGGGTGGCGTAGGAAAAACGACGGTGACGCTCGGGCTGGCGTCCGCGGCATGGGCACGCGGCATCCGCACGCTCGTCGTTGACCTCGATGCTCAGGCCAACGCAACCTTCTCATTAGGAGTGGAGCCTTCGGCTGACTTCTGGGGCACCGGCGACGCTCTGGTGGCAAAGAAGAGCGGCTCGGCCCGTGACATGATCGTGCAATCCGGCTGGGGCGAGCCGATCTGGCTTCTGCCTGCGTCGGGAGATTTGACCGAGCGTGAGACAGAAGTCGGGAAGACCAACGCCAGTCATAGGTTGGCGACCGCTCTTGAGGGTGTGACTGACGACTTTGAACTCGTGCTCATCGACTGTCCGCCGTCACTTGGTCTCAACACGGTCAACGCGTTGGTCGCTTCGCAAAGCGCGGTCGTCGTTGTCGAACCGACCGTGTTCGGGCTTCGCGGCGTCCCCCCAGTTCTCGATCTGATCGAGACAGTGTGGGAGACCCACAACCCTCAGCTTGAGCTCGCAGGCGTTATCTTGAATCGGGTTCCAGCGGTTTCGTCTGATGCCCAGCGTCGCTCTATTGAGCTGACTCGAATGGTTGGTTCGAAAACGGTATGGACGCCAGCTATTCCGTTGCGAGTAGCCATCAACGCGGCTCATGGCGAGCGGGCCCCAATTCACGCAATGGGTCGCTCGGCCGGCGAGCTCCCGAGCATCTTCGATGCACATCTATCGAAGCTACTGAAGTCCGTGCGGGTCTAGATTCTCGACAGCTGGCGTTACGACGCCCGGCGTCGGCGTCGTCGTGGCGTTTCGCCCTCAAGGCTGGCCTCGCGAGGAGCTGGCCCCGGTGCTGCGATGTTGTCGATCTCAATTGTGCCGTCGAGGGCTTGGCGCATCAGCGAAATGTGGTCAGGACTTGACCCGCAACAGGCGCCGATGAGCTTGGCTCCGGCGGCTCGCATTCGCAGCGCGTGCGCCGCCATGATCTCCGGCGAGCCGTCGTAGGCGAGGCCCCCTTCCTTCCACTCAGGAATGCCGGCATTTGCCTTGGAGATAATGATCAGTCCACCGGATTGGCCTGCAACTTCGACAACCGCGGCCTCGGTCTGGGCCACGGTTGCACCGCAGTTTGCGCCGATTCCGTCGAGCCCTAATCTGGCTCCGAGTTCCGCGAGTTGAGTGCCGGTGACGCCCATCATTGAGCGGCCGTTTGTGTCAAAACTGATGGTGGTCACGATCGGCAGGTCTGGAGCGCCAAGGCGAGCACCAGTAACCGCTGCTTCTATCTCATTGAGCGCCGACATGGTTTCGATCCAGATAATGTCGGCGCCGCCAGC
>RCMY010002573.1_pt1 | contig 16384 bp, 14 predicted proteins | sample 2041341 | NCBI WGS metagenome assembly RCMY01 (sample SAMN09708234, study PRJNA481090) | Marine sediment metagenome, whole genome shotgun sequencing project. | reverse complement strand
AGCGTCAATGGTTGTAAAGTCACATCACCAATTCCCTCAGCACGAGCACGTAGAAATAGTCCAACCGCAGCTTCACGGAAACGATAGATTGACTGCATCGGATCACCTACGGCAAACAAGCTTCGGCCATCACCAGGCACCCACCCCGCAATCATCTTTTCTATTAATTGATACTGACTAATTGATGTATCTTGAAATTCATCAATTAATAAATGTTGAATTCGATAGTCTAGTGCCAACGCTAGATCTGTGGGCACTTCTGGATCACCTAACGCCTGCAGTGCGCCCTGTGCCACTTCTGTAAAATCAACCTTACCTGCCATCTGAAATACGAGCTTCAATTGTCCTACCGCATAAGGTAATAGACGCGTGATTGCACCCAATATTTGCCACTGCTTATCGGTATAAGTGGAAGGCGGCAAACCACGCACATCAATCAACGACTGACACAAGGTATTGTCTGGCTTTAGAAGCTCAATTAAAGCAATAGCCCTGTCTTTCCATGACTTACACAGTTTTTTTTCGGAAGTCGTTATACCAAGTGGAAAACCAATTTTAACCGTCAGCTGCTTACGCCATGTTTCTTTAGTCTGAAGCAACTCAGATATTCCGCACCAATGAACAAGGTCTCGGCTATCGAGTATTGAGTCAATGCCGGCACATTCAACAATTGGGGAAGATACGCTATCAACGCCCAGATTAGCGCCTGCATATTGCAATAAAGCTTGTAACTCACTTTGCAATGAACGAGGAAACAATTTGGCAACATGCTCCAATGCTTCATACTGTGCATTTTGTAGTGCCGTCTCTAATTCATCACGCGTTTTGCCATGAATATGGCGTAACCAATGATCACGACCAGCAAGCATCTCAGCAAGCAACAACTCTATTCTCGCCACATCATTATCCAAGTGCTCCAGCAACTGCACCAAATCATCGCCGATAGTGTCGTCACTCTCGACCATCTCGATCGTTTGCCGTGCTGCTTCCAAATAAAGCTCAGACGCATCCTCGGTACTTTCTAGTTGCGCGCCAAATTTTGACAGTATCGGCATTTGACGTGCAATTGAAGCGCATAACGAATCAATTGTTTGAATTCTTAAACGCTGCGGGTTATCCGTAATACGCCATTCAAAACGCTCATCACGCCGCAAAACCGCACTTGCCAGCCCATACGTAAGCTTCTCATAAACATGACTAGGAATATCTGAATTTCTAGCAGCCTCAAGCGCCAATAAAACACGCTCACGCATCTCAGCCGCCGCTTTTCGAGTAAACGTAATAGCAATGACTTCTTCCGGAGAATCTACACAAGTAAGTAATTTAAGATAACGTTGAATCAACAATCCTGTTTTGCCAGACCCCGCAGGTGCTTGCACAATAAATGACTGTTCTGGATCAAGTGCACGTCCACGCTCCTTCGCATCTGGAACCAAAACTCGGTCACTCATTCGTCATCATCCCCGACACTTGGCACCTCACTGCGGCCACTACGTTCATGTATCCGACAAAAAGGCTGTAGGTCACAATATCGGCAAGCAAGTGAATTCTTTGGATCGACCCTAGCATCACCATTGTGAAAACCCGCCGCAAGATTGGTCAAATCTTGTCGCCAAACCTCGACCAATGTCTCCCATGAACCCGGTAAATCATATCGACTCAATTCTGTATAGGGTTTCACGCCAGGCAGTACATCTTCATCACGCACCAAACCAACAAAACCGATTACCCCCATCTTAACCTGAGCAAATACCACAGCAATCGCATCCGACTCTGCCGTGACAAGATACAACGGCAATTGCGGCTCATCTAAACGGCACCCAAGCAAGCTGGCAATCGATTGTTTCTGGGTTTTATAATCAATGATGATCATTGATCCATTATCTAATTGATCCACGCGATCTAATCGTGTGTTTAATTGCAATCCACCAATGTTGATGGTGTATTTTTCCTCAATCGCTAGCACAGTAAACGGGTTGCGTTTCTTCTCATGCGCTAGCCACTCAAGTGCCAAACGCACTAATCGTTTTTGTTCTATCGTTTTAAAACGTACGGAATGAATAGATGGCCTATCTTTCAACAAATGACTAATAGCTTGCTCTGCCGCCTGCATGACGATTGCTTCTATTTTATCATCGCTAGCATCATCTAATATCTGTTTGGTTTTTAACTGTCCCCAACATCGCGCCAAGACATCATGCATCAACATACCTCGCTCTAACGCATTAAGACCGACATGTGGAACAACCAAATTTTCAATATCTAACCGGTGCTTTGCCATCGCCCTAAAAGGGCAGGCCGCAAAATCTTTGATGACGGCCACACCACCACTAAAACCACTATTTTGTGTGATTGTTTTTTCCAGACCAGGCACTTTAACATCAACAATATATTCAAGCTGGCTTGCTCGTTGTATCTGTTCAAGATGGCTTTCATAAATAGGCAGTTTAAGTTCACCCATGGCAACCTGCTTGATTAATGCACTCGGTTTAAGCGCATGACCATCACGATCATCACTACGTTCTGGATGACTAAGCACAACTTTAGTCGCACAAGACAGCCACCCTGTTGTTAACTGTAGTGAATAATTAAATGATTCGGCTGAAGAACCTAAGGGTAACTTTGCTTGACGCTGCAAATCGATCGGCAAGAATGGGTTGGGACGTGGAGGCATGGGCCACACCTCATCAGACAAGCCCATAACCCACAAATGATCAAATTCCATACCTGCCGCTTCCATCACACCCAGAATCTGGATTGGTACATCCGGCGTTTCAGGTTGAAACAAGGTTTCTGACGCTAAACTATAAAGGCGTAAGATTGCCTTACGATAAGAAATGGTTGAAATAACATGATCAAATGTACTAAAATTTGCCAACACTTCATGCCATTTCTTTAATGTCTGATACTCTGTCGAGTCAAGCACTCTTTCGCCAGGAAATCCTGCTATGTTAAGAATATCAGTTATCGTTTTGGCCATAGCCGATGGCTTTAGCGCTCGCGATAAAGCAACACGACGAATATCAGTTAATTCAGATAACTTTTGTGTCAGCACTGGGCAGCGATAACCAGCATTTTCATGCTTTATCAGCGCAATCAACCGATTGATGGATATAACTGGCTCTACTTTTTTCCTTAAATTAACATCTAATAACGCACGTTCACACATCTCAGACTCACCACCCTCAATAAATGGTGACCGCAACAACATACTGACACGCTCGTATTCAATCTCACGATCTAGCAACGCTAGGATCTGGAATAATGCATTAATTAATGGATAGGATGTCAATCCCACACCCAGTGATATATTAAATGGCAGTACTGGCTCTATGTTACCAGGTAAAGCAGGCTCAATATCAGGCGACATTACCTCGCTGAAAATTCGTATGACTGCATCTCGGCAACTGGACAATGCTGGCACTACAATTCCGATTTGTGCCGTTGCATCTATTTCGACTATCGCTCGCGCCCAGGTCGCTGCCTGATAAATCTCTTTCTGAGTATTAGTGTAAGAAACGCGTTTTATTCTGTAATTTTGCGATTTGTTATGAGCATTAGGCTGTGCATATCGTACATCACAATTTGATACTGACAATACATTAAGAAATGATTCTTGCTGCGGCGTAAAGATTTCAAAGCCATAACAAATTAGTGTACTCAGCTTTTCAATTGATAATTGTTCATATAATGATGCCAACCAATCACTCAAGCGTACACCATCAATCTGCTTATTTTGTTTGGTAATATTTTGATAGCTCAGGGCCCATTCATTGAACACATGGTTATCTTCATTCAAGGGAAATTTGTTAAGCCCTGGCATTAACTGCCATTCATGGACCAGTTGCCATGCTTCATGAACCAATTTTGCTGTTTGTGAAGTCGCTAGTAGAGACTTACCATGGTCGGAGTCATTAATAATTGATTCCCACAATACTTGAGCGTGAGCCGAGCTAAGGAGAGCGGGCAACTCGATGTCTGCCACAGAATATAGGGCATCTTGATATAAACGCTCTATAAATACAGAAAATGGAATAATATCAGCCGATTCCCAGGCGACCACTTTCTGAGCAGCTTGGTAAGCATTGAATTTACTTTTCAACGCCGAAGCCAGTCGTCGATTGGGCGTTACTACCGTGGTACTGGCACCTTGCTCGACAGCAAGACGCTTAAGAACATCAGCTAGGGAGATTTGTGGAAATTGAGAGGATGCAGACATGCGGCAAATTAAGTACCGCTATCCGATTAACGTTCTAGTTTATCAAGTTTATCTTCTACATTGGCCCAATCATCAGCATCGGGTAGTGGGTCACCCTTTTCAATAATAGGCTGCCATTGCTTAGACAACTCAGCATTAAGTTCAATAAAATGTAACTGCGAGTCAGGCACATCATCTTCAGCATAAATAGCTTCTACAGGACACTCAGCAACGCATAACGTGCAGTCAATACACTCATCTGGATCAATTGCTAAAAAATTTGGGCCTTCTCTAAAACAATCTACCGGACATACATCGACGCAGTCGGTATATTTACATTTAATACAATTTTCTGTTACAACATAAGTCATGACAACTATTCCTTGCGTAGCACTTTAGTAAGCCCGGTATTCTAACAGAAAATTTATGAATATCGCCAACACTTATGAGGCAGAATACATTGGGTTTTTTCAACCTAAAACCCTCATTTAAACGGTGTTTTAGAGTCCGTTGTTGTTGCTTTTAGGAAAGGCGCAATAGGCGGCAATAACGAGTTCACAACGAATTAGTTGTTTATACAATCCATTTTTTGGCTTGAAAAAATAAATCTGGACACAAAGATAATCTTTACGAGATTGATAAACCCATGAACCTAACAAAAACAAGCAAAAACCAACGAACTAACGTCTAACACAACTTTACCCTGCTCTACTTGGCAGGTACTTCAAAGGGTCTACCGGTTTACCCTGTTCACGAATCTCGAAATGCAGCTTGACGGTATCAGTATCGGTATTTCCCATTTCAGCAATTTTCTGGCCTTTGGCAACTTGATCCCCCTCTTTAACTAGCAGAAGACTATTGTAGGCGTAGGCACTAAGAAATGTATTATTGTGTTTAATAATAATTAGCTTACCGTAACCGCGTAATCCATTACCACTATATACAACCTCACCTGCTGCCGAAGCCAAAACAGCTTGTCCAGATTGCCCAGAAATCCGCACACCCTTTGAATCTTTAGAGAAACCCTCGATCAACTTCCCAGGTGCAGGCCACATCCATTCTATTTTTGCATTATTCTGTAAAGATGGTCTTGCTGTAGATTCTGGCACAGGTGCAACCTCAATCCGAGCAGACTTGTTAGTGGCAGTGCTCTGATTTATTGATGGCATAGTTGTCGGCATATTTGCCATATACTGCATTTCAGCTAATGTTTGGCCAGAATATGGTAATTTGAGACCTTTTGGTTCGCGCTTAACTTGGTCATCTATCGCAGTTGGCTGACTTGACCCATCCAAGCTTGGTTCTATGCCAGAAATTACTGGTTGACCGAGTGGAAACACCGATGGTTGTGCTTGTTTCGTTGATGGAATAGATAGACTAATCTTCTGGCCAGGCTCTATCGAATTTGGGTCGGTAATATTGTTCCATTTTGCCAATTCACTTAATGGAATACCATGTTTTACAGCTATACTATAGAGTGTATCCCTTCTTTGGACAATATAGTCGCCTTCTTTCTGATTGGCTTCATCATTAGAACGCACCGTCGTTTCATTTAGCGCCTTGTCAACCACGGGCACGGGTTCATTGATTGAAGCACAACCGGCTATGACAACGCAAAGAATAATAACAAGAATAAAATAAGAAAATGATAGCCGTCGACCACCCATGTTAGCGCGCAAATACACCATGTCATATATACTCACAACTCGACTCATCAATCTTTCATTATCACTCATTGTTGCTTCTCCCCGCATCGCTACCTTCTGACGACGCCAGACAGCATCGGCACAAAATTTACTTCCTCAAGCACAGTTTCAGTAAAACCTTTTGAATCACGCTCTATTAGACACAAATGCTGTTTTTGGCTTCCCTTTGGAAAAACCATTCTACCACCGACAGCTAGCTGTTCCAGCAATAATGAAGGTATGTGTGCAGTCACAGCAGTCATGATAATAGCATCAAAGGGTGCAACTTCAGAAAACCCATGGAACCCATCTGCATGCTTTAAATGAATATTATTAATTTGCATTTTATGCAAACGAATTCTTGTGTTCGTCAAAAGCGGCCCAATTCGTTCAAGCGAATACACCTCACGAACCAAACGCGACAATACAGCCGTATGATAACCACACCCAGTACCAATCTCCAATATCTTATTAAAATTAGTATTTGCAAGCAACAATTCACTCATACGCGCCACAATCCATGGACTAGAAATTGTTTGGCCGTAATTAATCGGTAAAGAGAAATCATCGTAAGCACGACTTGCCAACGCTTCTTCAATAAAAATATGACGCGGAATGGCGCCCATCACTGAAAGCACCTTCTCATCTACGATACCTTGTGAGCGCAGACGCTCAACCATTCGAATCCGGGTTCGCTGTGATGTCATACCTATACCAGATTGTCGAACACTCACAAATTAGAATCCATTGAATAGTTTAATCTTAAATAAACAAGTGCTAGTCAAGCCAGGTTCTTACAGCATCCAATTGGTCATACTGCGTTAAATCAAGCTGCAGCGGCGTTACTGACACACAACGATGCTGAACCGCATAAAAATCCGTTCCTTCACCTGCATCTTGCGCTGCACCTGCTGCACCTACCCAATAAACAGTCTCTCCACGCGGGCTTGTTGACTTAATAACCGATTCCGCTTTGTGCCTGCGACCAAGTCGAGTAACTTCAGTCCCTTGTAGCTGCTCGTATGCAATATCAGGCACATTAATATTCAATAAAACTGGCTCATTAAATTTCTTACGCATAAAATGTTGCACCATATCTGCAGCAACACGTGAAGCCGTATGGAAATTCTCTTCTGAGGCAACAACAAGCGAGACAGCCAACGAAGGTATCCCTAACAGAAACCCTTCAGTCGCGGCAGCAACTGTCCCGGAATACACCGTATCATCGCCCATATTTGCGCCATCATTTATGCCTGAAATCACCATGTCAGGCAAGACATCAAGCATGCCGGTAACGGCCAAATGTACACAATCTGTTGGCGTACCATTTACATAGTAAAAACCATTATGGGATTTATGTAGATTAAGTGGACGATCCAGTGTTAACGAATTACTGGCACCACTACGATCTCTTTCGGGAGCAACGACAATTACTTCGGCAATTTTTGACAATGTTTCAGCGAGACAAACAAGACCTGGTGCAAAATATCCATCATCATTGCTAAGCAATATGCGCATTTCAAAAACTTATCTTTTAATAATTAAAAACAATTCGAATATTTCATTAACTATTAAGTAATTAATAAAAACTCGATCTAAGAAATTGCATTCGTCAATCAATTGTATTTATTGATAAAATTCTCAATGGTAACTGGTCGGGGCGAGAGGATTTGAACCTCCGACCACTTGCACCCCATGCAAGTACGCTACCAGGCTGCGCTACGCCCCGAACTCATAGATTATAACAAACTACTTTGGTGTTAAAAATTTAGAGCGCAAATTATGAACGAAGCATTGATAAGATACTTCTAATTTCGCCTCGTATCAACGTCGCATCAACGGGTAAATGAGATGCGGCAGCTGATTCATCACTTACAGATTTTGACTCAGCAACACCTTGCCCCAATCGATTGCGCGCACCACTGATGGTAAAACCTTGCTCGTAGAGCAGCTCACGAATTCGTCGAATTAACAGCACCTCTTGGTGCTGATAATAGCGTCGATTACCACGCCGTTTGACCGGCCTCAACTGAGCAAACTCTTGCTCCCAATACCGCAACACATGTGGCTTAACACCACACAAAACACCCACCTCACCTATAGTAAAGTAGCGCTTCGCTGGAATAGGTGGAAATGTTTCACTTAGTATTTTGTTTTCCATGATAGTTCTGCTCTACCATTGATTTTAACTTCTGACTGGCATGAAAGGTAACAACACGCCGCGCTGTAATCGGAATCTCTTCGCCAGTTTTCGGGTTACGTCCTGGCCGCTGTGGCTTTGAACGTAATTGGAAATTACCGAAACCTGATAGTTTGACTCCATCACCATTTTGCAATGCCGAACGAACTTCCTCATAAAACGATTCAACCATATCCTTTGCTTCACGCTTATTAAGTCCAACGTTCTCAAATAACAAGTCCGCTAATTCAGCCTTTGTTAATGCCATATTTTGCTCCACTAAGATATTATTTTCTTTAAGAAGCCATCGAATTAATTCAAATCGGAATAATAGGTCTATTATCAACGAAATAATTAATCAGAAGCCTCTTAGTCTATAATCAGATTAAACTTACTTAACAATCAATTAAAGTCATTATTGTTAGCTAAATTAGACTAATGCAATCCAAAATAACCGACATTATCGCCTTAATTTTGCTCCAAATCGATTCCCTAAATTATTTATTAACTTTTTAACTGCAAGATCTGCCTCAATGTCCGTTAATGTTTTCTCAGTATCTTGCAATAACATACGGAAAGCAAGACTTTTTTCGTTATCAGCCATACCTTTTCCGCGGTAAATATCAAACAAAGTAATTTCTGAGACAATTGATACTTTTTCGGCATTCATACAAGTTAATAATGCTTGCGCACTAATTTCATTAGGTACAACAACTGCAATATCACGGCGTATCGGTGGATATTTCGAAATCTCTTTTGAAATAGGTAAAACGTTTGTTTCTATTTCATCCATTTTCAATTCAAACAAAACTGTAGATTTTGGCAAATCATACTTCTTTTGCCAACGTGGGTGCAACTCACCAATCCAACCAATGGCTCGCTCGTCAATCATGATCTGAGCCGCTTTACCGGGGTGTAACGCAGGGTGAGATGTCACGTCAAAACTGACAATATTCGACCCACATAATGCCTCGACATCTGCTTTAACATCGTAAAAATCAACGCTACGCGCTGACACACCCCATTGTTCAGACACAACATCACCAAAACAAAGCCCAGCAAGGTAATTCTGCTGCACATAGCCACCTTCACTTTTTTCAAAACAACAGCCCATCTCAAACAAACGTACTCTTGGCTGCTTACGGTTGAGATTGAATTGCAGATTAAAAATAAGCCCTCCGACCAAACTACTACGCATGACACTCATTTGACTAGCAATCGGGTTTTTTAACGCTATGGGCGCTTTATTATGGGTGAAATCTGCCTCCCATGAAGACTCAACAAATGCATAATTAATAACTTCCTGATAATCCCTCGCTATCAATAGCTGCTGCAATTGAGATTTAATACATTTGGTCTCAGGTGCCGCCATCATATTCAAACTGGCACTTGGGGCAATCGCCGGGATATGATCGTATCCATAAATCCGCGCCAGCTCTTCAATAAAATCTTCTTCAATAGAAAGATCAAAACGATAAGTTGGTGGTGTTATATGGAAAATATCACCTTTAGATGAAAATTCAAACCTTAAGCGTTGAAACAGTGCTGTTACCTGTTCTTTGTCCAGATTAATGCCTAACACACGCGACACACGGTCTACACGGACACTGACGGCAACTCTTTCCGGTAAAATACTTTTCTTTTCAGTAGTTGGCCCCGGTTTTCCACCGCAAATTTGCAGCACTAAACTAGTAGCACGTTCTAATACTTTTTTGGTCGCAGCATAATCTACACCACGCTCAAAACGATGTGAAGAGTCTGAGCTAAAGCCTAAACGAAACGATTTACCAGTGATTGCATTTGGACTGAAGAATGCGCTCTCCAGAAAAATATCCGTTGTGTCTTGCGTAACACCACTGTCATTGCCACCCATAATGCCAGCCAACGCCAATGGCTTATTATCATCGGCAATTAACAACATATCAGATTGCAAATCTAATTGATTGCCATTTAGCAACTGCATATGCTCTTTCGGTTTGGCGTAACGAACTTGTATTGCACCTGCCACTTTCTTTAAATCAAACGCATGCATCGGTTGACCAGTTTCCAACATCACATAGTTAGTGATATCAACAACCGCATTGATTGATCGCAAGCCACTCCTTTCTAACCGTTGCAGCATCCAAGCAGGAGTCGACACATCCAAGAAAATATCACGGACTATCCTGCCACAATAAAGTGGGCACGCTTCCGGCTCAGTGACATTCACAGTTAATGTATCATCGATAACATTAGCCACCGAATCAATTTTAGGTGTAATAAGTTTCGAAGATGTGATGGCAGCTATTTCTCTCGCCACACCTTCTAGTCCTAAACAATCTGCACGATTTGGCGTTAATTTGAGCGTAAACAATTTATCGTCAAGCGCGTAATATTCCCTAAAGTCCATACCGATAGGCGCATCATCTGGCAATAAATACAAACCATCCGCAGCATCACTCAACCCCAACTCTTTAGCTGAACACAGCATCCCGTGTGACTCCTGGCCACGCAACTTAGCTTTCTTAATGACAAAATCTGCTAATTTTGCACCAACTAATGCACAAGGAATTTTGATACCAACACTCACATTGGGTGCGCCACAAATGATTTGCAATGGCTCACCACCGGCATTAACACGACATACATTTAAACGATCTGCTTCTGGGTGTTTATCAACAGAAAGCACCTCAGCAACCACTACTTTATCAAATGACGGTGCAACTGGCTCAATACATTCAACTTCCAGACCTGCCATAGTTAATAAATGCGCCAACTCATCACTTGAATGTGGTGGATTAACGAGTGTACGAAGCCAATTTTCAGAGAATTTCATGAGAATCTATTATTGCCACGATCAGTAAAGATCAATATTTAATTAAATTGTTTTAGAAAACGTAGATCATTTTCAAAAAACAGTCTCAAATCGTTTACCCCATAGCGCAGCATAGTTAAACGTTCAACCCCCATACCAAAAGCAAAACCAATGTATTTTTCACTATCGATATTGACATGATTTAAAACGTTTGGATGAACCATCCCGCAGCCTAAAACCTCTAGCCAACCTGTATGGCTGCATACACGACACCCTTTTCCATTGCACATCACACAACCTATATCCATCTCTGCTGAAGGCTCAGTAAACGGAAAGAAAGAAGGTCGGAAACGCACAGGCAAATCTTCACGTTCAAAGAATTGAGCCATAAAATCTTTTAAAACACCTTTTAGCACCGCAAAATTTGCATTCTCATCAATCCATAAGCCTTCTACCTGATGAAACATTGGTGTGTGGGTTACATCTGAATCACAACGATAAACTCGACCTGGGGCAATCAGTTTTAATGGTGGCTCATTATTTTGCATATAATGAATTTGCACCGGTGAAGTATGAGTACGTAATAAATCACCATTCTCCACATAAAAAGTATCATGCATAGCCCGCGCGGGGTGATTATCAGGAATATTCAGCGCGGTAAAATTATAAAAATCTGTTTCTATTTCAGGCCCTGATGCGACAGCAAAACCAATTGAATGAAATAACGACTCAATTCGCTTTAGAGTAAGTGTTGCTGGATGCAAACCACTAACACCAGAACCTCGACCTGGTAGCGTAACATCAAGTGTTTCCTCTCCTAATTTAGCTTCTAACTTACGCGTTTGGATGGCTTCACGACGTTGATTAAGTGTTTGCTCTAACGAAGTTTTAGCTTGATTGATCCGACTACCCATAGCAGGACGCTCTTCAGCAGATAGTTTCCCCAAGCCTTTCAGCATTTCTGTTAATGCACCACCTTTTCCAAGATAGCGTGCTTTAGCCTGCTCCAGTTCATCCGCATCATCAATGCCTTGTAGCAAAGTTGTTGCTTCATTAATAATTTCATCCAGGTTCTTAGCCATAAGAAAATAATCTACAAACGTCGAAAAAGTTATATGCAATCAAACAAAATAATAAAAAAGGAGGCTCGGGCATCACCACCCATGGCCTCCCATCACTTTCTTCAGTAAATACGACTAAGTCCCTAAACTGGCTTTAGCCTGATCAACAATTTTTCCAAATGCGAGTTTATCAAACACCGCCAAATCTGCTAACACCTTACGATCAACTTCAATACTAGCCTTCTTTAGGCCATTCATGAACACACTATAAGATAAACCGCACTCACGCGCAGCGGCGTTGATACGAGCTATCCATAATGCGCGGAATTGACGTTTACGCTGCCGACGATCTCTGTAAGCATATTGCCCAGCTTTCATTACCGCCTGCTTTGCTACACGATATACATTTTTACGGCGACCACGATATCCTTTAGCTAACTTTAGAATCTTCTTGTGACGCGCATGAGCTGTTACACCACGTTTTACTCTTGGCATTGTATTTTCTCCTTACGCGTAAGGTAACATGGTGCGAATTGCCTTAGTATCACTTGGATGGACACTGACAATTCCTCTTAATTGACGCTTAGCTTTTGTGGTCTTTTTAGTAAGAATATGGCGTTTAAACGCTTGCGCGCGTTTTATACTACCACCAGCTCGCACTTTAAAACGCTTTGCAGCACCGCGTTTTGTCTTCATTTTAGGCATACGAATATGACTCCTATTTTTAGATGAAACTGGGTGTTTCCATAGTGGAAAACTTCTAAAACCCAGAGATCACTTGTTTTACGTTACATTTGCGTCACAAGCTGAACAATTGCGCTCGGCTTATGAGTCAGTTGCAACGTCATTATTTTTTGTTTCTTCTTGTTTCGTTATATTAATTTCTTTTTTCTTAGGTGACAAGACCATCACCATTTGCCTTCCTTCCATCCTGGGAAACTGTTCTACTACGGCATGCAATTCTAAATCATCTCTTACACGCTCTAGCAGACGCACCCCAAATTCTTGATGTGCCATTTCTCGCCCACGAAACCGCAAAGTTACTTTAGCCTTGTCACCGTCATCTAAGAAATTAATTAAGTTACGCAGCTTAATTTTATAGTCGCCCTCATCTGTATTAGGGCGAAATTTGATCTCTTTTATTTGAACTTGTTTTTGTTTAAGTTTCGCATCATGCTTTTTCTTACTTTCTTGATAACGAAATTTACCATAATCCATCAAACGACATACAGGTGGTTTCGCTGTAGGTGCTATTTCGACAAGATCAACTCCAGCATTCTCTGCCAACGCGTTCGCTTCGCTAAGCGTAGCAATGCCGATTTGTTCACCTTCAACGCCAATCAAACGCACTTCTGGCGCATCTATTTCATCATTTATGCGTGCTGCTTTTCCCTGAGCTATGGCAATTCTCCAAGTCTATTAAATAAAAGAAACATCAATTAATCTAACCTTTTACTGAAATTTCTGCTTTCAAATGCGCTACTAATGATGCTACCGACATTTGACCAAGATCTGCACCTGAACGATTTCGTACAGATACCTTTCGGGTTCGCACCTCTTCATCTCCGACAATGATTTGATATGGCAGCTTCTGTAAACTATGCTCCCGGATTTTATAGGTTATCTTCTCATTTCTCAAGTCTAAGCTTACTCTTATATTATTACGCTTAAGTTCTTTAGTCACTTCTTGCGCATAATCCGACTGCCCTCTTGAAATATTTAATACTACAACTTGTTCAGGTGATAGCCAAAGTGGTAATGCACCCGCGTAATTTTCAATAAGAATACCGATAAACCTTTCCATTGATCCTAGTATTGCGCGGTGCAACATAACTGGCACTTGCCTGGTGTTATCTTCAGCGACATACTCAGCCCCTAAACGGTCAGGCATGGAAAAATCCAGCTGCAAGGTACCGCACTGCCAAACACGACCAATGCAGTCTTTTAATGAGAATTCAATTTTAGGGCCATAAAAAGCGCCTTCTCCTGGCTGCAAATCCCAATCTAATTTTTTATCAACTAATGCAGCTTCCAAAGCTGCTTCTGCTTTGTCCCATTGTATCTCTGTACCGACACGCTTTGCCGGTCGCGTTGAGAGTTTAACTAGAATGTCATCAAAACCAAAGTCTTTGTAAACCTTCTGCAATAAGTCTATAAACCCGACAACTTCTCCCTGAACTTGATTTTCTGTACAAAAGATATGTGCGTCATCCTGTGTAAACGACCGCACACGCATTATGCCATGCAAAGCGCCAGACGCTTCATTACGATGACAAGAGCCAAACTCTGCCAAACGCACTGGCAAATCACGATAACTTCTCAGTCCTTGATTAAAAACTTGAACATGCCCAGGGCAATTCATCGGCTTAATCGCAAATTGACGCTCCTCTGAATTTGTCGTAAACATATTCTCGCGGAAATTTTCCCAATGTCCTGACCGCACCCACAAGTCTTTATCTAGAACTTGTGGCGTCCTGATTTCCTGATAACCACTATTATTCAAGACATCTCTCATATATTGTTCAACTTGTTGCCAAATCGCCCATCCTTTAGGATGCCAAAAAACCATGCCCGGCGCCTCTTCCTGAGCATGAAATAAGTTGAGATGTTTACCTAATTTTCGATGATCACGCTTTTCAGCCTCTTCTAATCGATGTAAGTAATCTTTCTGATCTTCTTTTTTTGTCCACGCAGTACCATAAATCCTTTGCAACATTTCATTCTGAGAATCACCTCGCCAATATGCACCGGCCACTTTCATTAATTTAAATACTTTCAACTTAGCCGTTGTTGGCACATGAGGGCCACGGCATAAATCTGTGAAATCACCTTGGAAATAAAGCGAAACATCTTCATCGCCTGGTATGGACTCTATTATCTGCGCTTTATAATGCTCGCCCTGATCTTTAAAATAACTAATTGCTTCATTGCGATCATAAACCTTTCTTTCTATTTGTAAATCACGCTTACTGATCGCCTGCATTTTCTTTTCAATAGCGGTCAGATCTTCGGTCGTAAAGGGGCGCTTGTATGAAAAGTCGTAATAAAATCCATCTTCAATAACTGGCCCAATCGTTACTTGCGCTTCTGGAAATAATTCTTTTACTGCATGAGCCAATAAGTGTGCACTAGAATGACGAATAATTTCTAAACCTTCGTCATCTCTTTCAGTAATAATGGCTAATTCACTATCATTACTAATATAACTAGATACATCGACTAGTTTTCCATTGACTCTCCCCGCGATAGCTGCGCGCGCAAGACCAGCCCCAATAGATAAAGCGACATCGAAAACCGTTACAGGGTGATCAAAACTACGCTCCGAACCATCGGGCAATCGAATAACTGTCACAAATTTTCCATCATATTATTTAATTTTATTAAATCCATTATTCTATTATCTAAATCTGTTTAATCTCATTTGGCTGTTACAAAAAATGTTAATGAGTTATTGTTTTATACCAGTTACCGACCTTTTGCAATCCAATTAAGAATAACGGCGCAAAACCTATTGCTACGGCATCAACCAAACAATACCATGCAGCAACGCCACTTGGCGGATTTCCTTGCGTCCAATTAAAGACGGGTTCTATTGATGCCCACTTCCATGTTCCTGCTGCCGTACCCACGATTTCTAACCAAGTGCATATAAAGAAAGCACCCAAATAAACCATAGGTGACCTACCTTTAAATAAGCAAATAACAAAAATAACAAATAAAAATGCACCGACTTGATCACCTTGTTCAGGAATGCCACTAATTCCCCAAAACGACCACAGGCCGCCAGTAACAATCACAAACATTGCTAGGTTTTTGGCATTCATCAGGAAGAATCTTGTCCGCGCTAGTGCAACTGCTGTTAAATATACCATTCCATGGCCTGGCGGAACATAAAGTGGCACGTTTTCAAAACGATAGGTATAGCCTTCCATATAAATGGAAGCAAAATACTCGCCTACTGAAGCAAACGCAACCGCTATAACAACTTGCATTTTTACTTCTTTATTTTCACCAACCAGCAAACCAATCAGAAAAACCCAAGCAATCACTCCTAACCGAGTCTGCATTTCAAGACTCGCACTGCCATCAATAACTAGACTTACCCCCACGCAGAAAAACGTAAATCCTGCAATAAAATAATCACGCGTTCTATGTGGGCAATTAGCATCTGCCTTAGGTAAATGACCAAACATTCCCCCCTCTTCACAACAAAAAACCCGCCAATCTACGGCGGGTCTTTCATTTTACCAAACTACAACAACTAGTTTATTGTTAACGAATCAATACGATATAGCAACCTACCAACTTGTCTCTACTGTGCTGGATGGAGTAATTTACGCTACTACATCAGACTGAATTACGAAAACGATGGGGCTTTTTATCAATAATCGTCGTCGTCATCCCAATCGTCATCGTCGTCCCAATCATCTGGCTTCAGTACCAGCTCGCCAGCGGCAAGGCTCGCAT
>RCMY010004378.1_pt1 | contig 16396 bp, 20 predicted proteins | sample 2041341 | NCBI WGS metagenome assembly RCMY01 (sample SAMN09708234, study PRJNA481090) | Marine sediment metagenome, whole genome shotgun sequencing project. | reverse complement strand
GCAAGGAGAAGAAGTTGAAGACGGCCAGCAGATCGGTGAAATCGGTCGCCTCGAGGATGGTGGTGACGACGACGGGCGGGACCAACAAGACGAGCACCACGGCGACGCTGGCCATGCCGGCGCGTTTGGTCATCGACGACACCGCCATGCTCAGCCCGGCGAAGTACACCGCGAGCAGTACGCCGATGGCGATGATCTGGGCCCCGAGCTTGAAGAAGCCGCTGAAGTCGGGCCCGGTGCCGGCCAACGTGTTGGCGAGCAGCAGGATGAGCAACGGGAACATCGTCAAGGTGAGCATCACCGAAAACGCCGCGCCGAACTTCGCCAGCACGTAGGTGGTGCGGTCGAGTGGGGACGCCATGTACAACGCGAGCATGCCCGAGCGTCGATCGGTCGTGAGCACCTCGGGTATGGCGAACGCGGCGAACAGGGCGACAGCGAAACCGACGAAGTTGAAGTACTCGCCGTAGCTGGGCAGCGCGTCCTCGCCGACGAGGTCCTCGGGAATGAAGAGGGCGAGGCCGACCATGACCAACACCGGTACGAACGCGATCAGCAGCGAGATCACCGGCATGACCTTGAACCGGGCCGGCCGTTTGAGGCCGAAGACGCGGCGAACCGCGTGGAGGCTGAGGCTCCACATGGCCCAGCCGACTCCGGCGCGGCGTCCAAGGAAGGGCCGATAGCCGAGTTCGTGAACTTGTGCGTCGCTCATTGTGACGGCCCTTGCTGCACGGCTCCCGGGGGCGGCGGCATGGTCGAGACCGGCGCTCCCGTGGGCGCCGGAGCGTTGGCATCGAAGAACACGTCTTCGAGATTGCGCTGCTGCGGGCCCAGTCGGCGCAGGCCGACGCCCACCTCGGCGACAGCATCACGGATGAACAGGTGCAGGTCGCCCTCGCCGGTGACAACGAGCTTCTCGCCGTCGGCGGCGACGTGGCACCCCCTCGAGGACAGGGCCATCGCAACTCGGTCGGCGGCCTCGTCAACTTCGAGTAGGAGACCGGTGACTTCGCCGGCGATGTCGCCCAACGCGGCGGTCTTGGTGACGATGCCGCCGGCCAGGATGATGACGTTGTCGCACACGCGTTCGACCTCGTCGAGGAGGTGTGACGACAAGACGATGTCGATGCCGAAGTCGGTGCCGATGCGCCGTATGAGGTGCAACATGTCGTCGCGTTGCACCGGATCGAGCCCGTCGGTGGGCTCGTCGAGCAGGACGAGGTCGGGGTCGTGGGCGATGGCGGCCGCCAGCTTTACCCGCTGGCGCTGACCCGTGGACATCGTGCCGATGGGGCGGAACCGCTCTTCGCCCAAACCGACCTGCCACAGTGCATCGCTGGCGCGTTCGGTGCTCGCCTGGCGGGGCAACCCGTGGAGCTGCGCGAGGTGCCGGACCAGATCGGATGCCTGTACATCCTCGGGAAGGTGATGGTGCTCGGGGGAGTACCCGATGCGGCCTCGAATGTCGGGCCCGGCGGTTTGTGGATCCTCGCCCAGGACCAGCATCGAACCTGCGGTGCGAGGCTGGAGGCCGAGGATGAGACCCATGATGGTGGTCTTGCCGGCGCCGTTGGATCCGAGCAGCCCGGTGACACCCTTCGGCACGCTCATCGTGACGTTACTGAGCGCCACCGTTGCGCCGAACGACTTCGCCACGCCGTGACAGTCGATGAGGCCGCCGGTGGTCGCGGACGGTGGGGGAGTCAGCGTCACAGCGCTCACCGTAGTACGCCGTTGGCTCGCTTGGCGTCAGCCGAAAGTACGGACGTGCGCAATCGCAGCGAGTCCCGCTACGTTCGGGCCGACGTCGGCATCGGGTCGACGGCGTTTGAGGGGTGTGGCCATGGCAAGTGCAGAGGCAGAGGGCATCAAGGAACTGATGCGAGCCGCATTCTCGGGTAGCGACGACCAGGCGGCGCCAACCGACTTCACTTCCGAAGCGGGGCTGGCCAAAGCACGGGAAAGCGGCGCTGCGCTGTCGATGCTGACCGGCGAACCCGAAGGTGTCACCTACACCGAAGTCGATGCCGGTGGCGTCGCGGCGATGTGGGTCGATGCCCCGAACAGCGATCCCAGCCGGGTCATCCAGTACGTGCACGGCGGTGGCTACGTGATCTGCTCGATGCACACCCACGCCAAATTCACCGGGCACCTCGCCATCGCCACCGGGTGTCGAGTGTTGAGCGTCGACTACGGGTTGGCGCCGGAACGACCGCATCCCGCGGCCGTGAACGACAGCGTTGCGGCGTACACCTGGCTGTTGGGCCAGGGCATCGACCCGGCCAAAATCGCGATCGCTGGCGACTCTGCCGGCGGAGGCCTGACCGTGGCGACGCTGTTGAAGATCCGCGACGACGGGTTGGCAGCCCCCGCCGGTGCGGTGCCACTGTCGCCGTGGGTCGATCTCGAGGGAGTCGGCGAGTCGATGGATACCAACGCCGCCACCGACCTGCTCATCCAACGGTCGGGTCTGCAGTTGATGGCGACGCTGTTTCTCGACGGTGCCTCGCCGATCGAACCGTACGCGGCACCGCTCTATGCCGATCTCCGAGGGCTTCCGCCGATCTATCTCCAAGCCGGCGGCGAGGAAGCGCTGCTCGACGATTCCACTCGGCTGGCGTCGAAGCTGGGCCAGGCCGGGGTCGCCGTGCGCTTGGACGTGTTCCCCGAGATGCAGCACGTGTTCCAACTCGCCGCCGGAAACATGCCCGAAGCCGACGAGGCGTTGGCCCGCATCGGCACGTGGATCGACGGCATCCTCGGCTGATTCGTCGGGCGCTACGTGGGGGTGGCGGCCACGGTGGCGGCGTCACCCATCAACGCGTTCAGCGCCGCAAGGTGGGTCTGCAACGCCTTGCGGCCCGCTCGCGTGATGCGAAATGACGTGGTGCTGTTGCGTCCGTGGCCACTCTTGATGACCTTTGCGTAGCCCGCTTTCTCCAGCGCGCTCATCTGTTTGGAAAGATCGCTGTCGCTCACGTCGAGGTGATCTCGGAGGAAACCGAAGTCGACCACCTCGGAGCTCGCGAGCACCGCCATTGCCCCGAGTCGTTTCGGGGCATGGATCACCGGGTCGAGGTCGGAGAGGCTCACGCCGTGCCGACCCGGGCACGGGTAGCGGCGGCCGCCCGTTCGTACCCCTGCTCGTACCAGTACAAGCCGGCGGTGCTGAGTGTGAACACCACCGCAGCGCCGAGGAGCATCGAAACGAAGTACATCAATGCGAACCCAACGCCGACGACGACGGCGACACCGACGGCGTACCACCGTGCGGCCGGGGCGAATTCGGCGGGCATCGTGCTGAGGCGAGGGAAGACGCCACGGCGCTTGGTCATCCAGCCGATGAACGCGCCCTCGAGTACGACGGCGCCGATCATCGGGGCGATCCACACTGCGTTGTCCCACATGTTGAGCATGCAGAGCATGAAGAAGGCGAACCAGGCGCCGACGGCGGGAAAGAACCAGAGGGGCGTGGGCGGGTACTCGGTCCAGGCGACGGTGCCGAGACGCTCGGCGTCTGCGAGTTGGTGTTCTATGGCGTTGAGGTCACTATTGCTTTCCATGTTGGAAAGTATCGCGAATGCTTTCCAAAGTGTCAAGCATTATCGTCGGGCCTTTCCGGCTCGACAATCTGGGCATCTTCGATGATCGACTCGGCCAGCTCGGCCTCGGCTTCGGGCTTGGCCAAGGTGCCTTCGACCTTCTGGCGGATCTGCTCCAAGGCATCGTCGCTGTCGGCCATCTGGTCCTCGAGCATCGCCATACGTTCTTCGGGTGTGGCGTCGAGTTCGCGCTGCTTGGCGTCGATCGACCGCTCCGCCGCGCCGGTGACGTCGTCGAGCATGTCCTTGGCCTCGGCGGCCTCGGTCTTGAAGAAGTTCTTGAGCGAGTCGAGTAATCCCATGGTCCGACCCTAGGTCGGGCCGAGCGGCAGGCGCATCCGGAGCTCGTCTTTGCACGGATCGGACGGCAGCGGCGCAAACTCGCCGGTTGGAGCGAAACCGCAGCGCTCGTAGAACCGCAGCGCCCGGTCGTTGCCCTGGGTGACCCAGAGCTCACATGCTTCGTAGCCGGCTTCGGTGCCCCACGTGACAACCGCGTCGACCAACGCCGTTGCGGCTGGCGAGCCGCGCTGCGTGGCTCGCACCCACATCGAGACCAGGTGAAGGACATCGCTACCGGGCCGATCTCGATACGCGCCGACGAGGCCAACAACCGAATCGCCCTCGCGCGCGAAGAAGTTGGCCTGCTCGGGACCCGACGATCGATCGCGCGCGGCGTGGATCCACTTCTGCTGCGGGTAGGCAACTTCTTCTTCGTGGGTCATGCCGAACGCGCTCGGTTCGTCGAGCAGGGCTTCTAGGCGGATTCGACGTAGAACGTCGAACTCGGCTTCCTCGATGCGCCGCACGGATATTTGGTCGTCGCTCATGGGCTACTAGTTTCGACGGAATGGACCTTGTCGACAAACGAATTGCCATCACCGGCCTCACCGGACAGGTCGGTCGGCCCATCGCCAGAGCGCTCGCCGCGAACAACGAGGTCATCGGTCTGGCCCGGTTTGCCGACGCCCAAGCGCGAGCCGAGCTCGAAGCCGAAGGCGTGCAGTGCTGCCCGGTGAACCTCATCGAAGCCGACTTCCGTGACGTGCCGACCGACGTGGATGTGGTTTTGAACTTCGCGGTCCTGAAGGTCGGCAAGTGGGACAAGGACCTCGCCGGCAATGCCGAGGCTGTCGGCCACCTCATGAGCCACTTCCGGACGGCCAGTGCGTTCCTGCACTGCTCGAGCACCGCCGTGTACCGCCCGCAAGGTCCGAAGCCGCTGACCGAATCCGACCCGCTCGGCGATCACCACCAGCACGCGATGCCCACGTATTCGATCTCGAAGATCGCGGCCGAATGCGTTGCCCGTTTCGCCGCCCGTGAGTTCGAACTACCAACCACGATCGCCCGGCTCAACGTGCCGTACGGCGACGCCGGCGGGTGGCCGTGGTTCCACCTCGAGATGCTGTTGTCCGAGCAGCCGATCGTCGTGCATGACGACGGCAGCCTGTACAACCCGATCCACGACGACGACATCCTGGCCGACCTCCCGCATCTGCTCGACCTCGCAAGCACGCCGGCGCACACGATCAACTGGTCGGGCGATGAGACGGTCAGCATCGAAGAGTGGAGCACCTACATGGGTGAACTCGTCGGGAAGACGCCGATCATCGAGTCGACGTCCCACGCCATCCCCAGCGCCGCCATCGACTCCGACGCGCAAGAGGCGTCGCTTCCGAAACGCACGGTCGGGTGGCGTGATGGGTTCCGTCGTCTCGTCGCGGGCACACATCCCGAGATTCTGTTGCCGTAGTTCAGTTCTTCCGAGCGACCGCGTCCCAGGCGATTGGCACCTTGGCGTAGCCGTCGATCAGGTTCGAGTGCACCCGTTCCAAGCGGTCGGTGGGTGCCTCCACCCGGAGGCCTTCGAACCGTGAAAGCAGGGCTTCGAACATGATGCGCCCTTCCATGCGGGCGAGGGACGCACCCAAACAGAAATGTGGTCCGCCGGCGCCGAAGGCCACGTGATCGTTGGTCTCGCGGGACAGGTCGAGCTGAAACGGGCGGTCGAATGTGGCGGCATCGCGGTTCGCTGATGGATACCACAGCACCACGTGCTCTCCGGCGCCGACCGCTTGACCACCGACGACCGTGTCGACCTTGGCCTTGCGGCTGAAACTCATGACCGGTGAGGTCCAGCGCAGCAACTCTTCAATGGCGTTCGGGAGTCGTGCGCCGACATCTTCACGTAGCCATGCGAGCTGCTCGGGATGGTCGAGCAGCGCGACCATACCGGTGGTGATGAGGTTGCGGGTGGTCTCCGACCCGGCGTTCTGCAGCAGCAGGAAGAAGGTTTCGATCTGGAACATGGTGAGCTGTTCGCCATCGATGTCGGCGTCGATGAGCACCGAGATGAGGTCGTCTTGCGGGTCTTCTTGGCGGGCTCGGCACAGCTCGTCGGTGTACAGGAACATGTTGGTGACGGCTTCGCCGCGCTGCTCGTCGCTGAGCGTTGGGTCGAAGCCGAACGACTGCTCGGTCCATTCGAAGATCTGGTGGCGATCTTCGGGCGGCACGCCGACCAACTCGGCGATGACCTGCATCGGGAGTTCGCCGGCGAGGTCGGCGACCATGTCGCAGCTGCCACGATCGATCACCGCGTCGATGAGTCGGTCGACGTGGCCGACGATGCGCTCCTCGAGCTCGCGCACCCGTCGGGGGGTGAATCCCTTACTGACCAACATGCGCATCCGGGTGTGGTCGGGCGGGTCGAGGCTGATGAGCAGCCCGGAGGTGCCGTTGTCGTCGTCGGCGTCGCCCCAGAACGGGTTGGGTTGGCTGGTGAAGACGTCGGAGTCGCGAGAGACCTGGCGCACCTCGTCCTGGCACAAGGCACTCCAGTAGTGACCCCACTGCTCGTGTTCCTGGCGGTGCATCGGGCCGCTGTTGCGGAGCTCGGTGAAGATCTCGTGCGGAAAGCCGTCGACGTAGGTGAGCGGATCGGTGAAGTCGATGTCGGACATGATGTGCTTTCTAGGCGATCGGAGTCACAAAGGGGAAGTGAGGTGGCGCGGTATCGGAGACCGCGCGGTTGGCGGGAAGGCGCGCTAGCGCGCGGTATCGGAGACCGCGCGGTTAGCGCGCGGTATCGGAGACCGCGCGGTTGAACACCTACGGGTTGTGGTGGGCGCCGCCTGGTCCGCTCATCTTCCGGCGGGTTCACCGGCAATGACCTGACAAACTGCCTGCAATGAACGATGCCGAACGAGCAGCGGCGCAGTACGACGCCATGGCGTCGGAGTATGCGGCCGACAACGACGATGGTGCCTTCAACTCGTTCTATGAGCGCCCGGCATTGCTTTCGATGGTCGGCGACATCACCGGACTTCGCGTGCTCGACCTCGGGTGCGGTGCTGGCCAACTCAGTGCCGAACTCGTCGAACTCGGCGCGGTGGTGACCGGCATCGATGTGAGCCCGGCGATGATCGACATCGCACGGCGTCGGCTCGGCGCGTCGGTCACGCTCCTCGTCGGCGACATCAGTAGGCCCCTCCCATTCGAGTCGGACTCGTTCGATCTCGTCGTCGCCTCGCTGGTCTTGCACTACGTCGAAGATTGGGTGCCCGTGCTCCACGAGGTCCGTCGTGTGTTGACGCACCTGGGGCCGCTGCTGTTCTCGACGCACCACCCCACGATGGATTGGAAGCGAATCAGCAAGGACGACTACTTCGCGAAAAGGCAGGCGACAGAAACCTGGGTCAAGGGTGGGAAGCCGTTCGACGTCACCTTCTGGCGTCGACCGCTGTCGGAAATCAGCGCCGCGATTCGCGGCGCTGGACTCGTCATCGACCTGCTCGTCGAGCCCGAACCGGCGGCATCGTTGGCCGAGGTCGATCCCTCGATCGACGAGTACCTAAGGACCCACCCCCACTTTCTGTTCGTGCGGGCCATCCCAAGGCGGTCGTAGCGCGCGGTATCGGAGACCGCGCGCTGGCGGGACCGCGCGGTATCGGAGACCGCGCGCTGGGCTAGGGCAGTGACGGTCGAGGCTCGAGGCCGGCGGCGCGGTAGCACGCGTCGATGATGGCCATGGTGGCCAGGGCATCTTCGCCACCCGTGAGGGGTTTGGTGCGGCTCGATATGGCGTCGCGAAAGGCGACGAGCTGGTGAAAGTACGTGGCGGTGGTGGCGACGTCCTCGGTGCGGGTCTCGTCGCCAACCACGACGGTCAGCAGCGCTCCCATGTGTGGCGCGAGCGGGTTGAAGACGGTCATCGTTCCCTCGCTACCGGTGACGACGAGGTCGAGCACCGGGTCGCCTTCGTCGATCATCGACGATTCGACCATGCCCGTGACCCGGCCTCCGTGTACCTCGTCACCCCACACGAGCTCTGCGGTGAGCTTTCCGTCGACGCCCTCGACCGGGCACTCCGCCGTGGCGGACACGACGGTGGGGTCGGCGCCCATGATGAAGCGGGTCCATTGGATTGGATAGCAGCCGAGATCCATTGTGGCGCCGCCGCCGATGGCGAGGTCCCACCGGATATCGGAGCGAGGAATCGCCCCATCGGGCAGGTTGAAGTGCGCCTCGACGCGTTCCACCTTGCCGAGCTCACCCGAATCGACGATGGTGCGCATCTGCTCGGCCAGTGGGTGGTACCGCCAGTGGTACGCCTCCATCAGGATCAGCCCCTCGGAAGCGAAGGCAGCCTCGCCGGCGGCGACCATCTCGGCCGCCTGGTTGGCATTGCTGGCGAAGGGTTTCTCGCACAGCACATGCTTGCCGGCGGCCAACGCCGCAAGCGTCCACCGGTGGTGCAGTCCTGCCGGTGTGGCGATGTAGACGGCGTCGATGGTGTCGTCGGCCAGCAGTTCGGAGTACGACCCGTACGCGGTCGGCAGTCCCCATCGCTCGGCGGCGTCCTGCGCCCGTCCGAGGTCGCGAGCGGCGACCGCCACGACCTCCACGCCGTCCACATCGCTGACCACGTCGATGATGGCCTGGTCGGTGATCTTGGCCGCTGCCAGTAGTCCGAGTCGCATCGACGCACCGTACCCGTGGCACTGGGGTGATGAGCAAGCCTCCCATCTCGTCGCCTGGATACGGCTGCCGGAACAGGGCCATGGAGGCAAGGCCGCCACTGACGATCAAACGATTTGGTCGGCCAACATCTACAATACGGACGTGGTGCTACGACACGAGACGCCTGCCCCGCCGGCGATGTTCCGCAACCGGAATGATCGGTATGCGCAGCGCGGCGCCAGCGGCCGGCGACTCCGCACTTCCGAACACTCTTGCGCGCAAACGGTCGAGCTCGAGGTTCCCGGATGAGCCAACAAGCATGCGGGTAATCGGCGCCGGTTTCGGCCGGACCGGTACCCAGTCGCTCAAGAACGCCCTCGAGCAGCTCGGATTCGGCCCCTGCTATCACATGGATGAATTGAACAAGCGTCCACAAGACCTGAGCACCTGGGTAGAGGCGTTGGCCGGCGAGCCGGTCCATTGGTCCTCGCTGTTCTCCGACTACGAATCAGCCGTCGACTGGCCGACCTGCACCTTCTGGGCTGAGCTGCACCAAACCTTTCCCGACGCGAAGGTCATACTCACCACCCGCGATCCTGACGGTTGGTATGACTCGGTCGTTCGGACCGTCAAAGCCATCACCGACGCTGGACTCATGCACGCATCGGGCGAACAGCTCCGCCAGATTCGATTCGGCAACGAGCTGATCTTCGAGCAGACGTTCGGTGGCAGATTCGACGATCGCGAGCACGCGATTGGAACGCTCAACGAACACCTAGCTCTCGTGCGAGAAGCTATTGAGCCTGCCCGGCTACTCGAGTTTCGAGCTGGCGACGGCTGGCAGCCACTCTGCGATTTCCTTGGTGTCGGGGTGCCCGAGTCGGACTTTCCGCACACGAACACGGCTGACGCGTTCGACCGACGCGTGCTCGGCGTCTCTTCGCAGGACGACTAGCCGATTCGAAGACCCTTCAGGGTTTGATCCAGCAGACTTCGTTCTTCGGATTCGTCACGGTGAGTTCCGCGTCTATGCCGTGCATCGCTCGGTACTCGTCAATCGCTGACCGACAGCCTTGGAACTTGAAGTAGTCGTCGACAATGACGACCCCGCCAGAGACCACTTGGTCATAGAACGCGGACACCGTGAGCATTGTCGACTCGTACCAGTCGCTGTCGAGCCGCAGGATCGCAATCGGTCCAACCGATTCGAGGCGCGGCTCGATGGTCCGGTCGAACCAACCCTTGACGAGGCGGAGCCGATCCTTGGAAACGCCGAGAGACGCGAACGTGTGATGCACCGCGTCTTCGCCCTCTTCTCCGGAGGCGGGAACGCCCACCCACCTTTCGCCATCACCGGCGTCCTGTTCGGTGAGATCGGGAAACCCTTCGAAGGAGTCGAATCCCCACACGGTTTGATTCGCCCCAGACAGGTAGGTCATCAGGGCGATAGCCCCACCCTTGGCGACGCCGCATTCGACGATCGAATCGCTTGTATCGCGGTAAGCCCATACGAGATCGACAAGGTTCGCCAGTCGAACCTCGTCGAGCATCGACAAACAGTCCGCGTGGACTCGTTCTGAAGCCACGGCCGCGAGGCGGTCAAACTCCGATCGAGACACGTCTACGGGCACAGCCTCAAGCCGCTCGCCGACCGGTGATACGGGCCTGCTGACGATGGCCTGAGCGATGGCGTCTTCGTATTCGGTCATGAACTTTGAGGGTACCGCATCGCAAATATCGCGAGGCAGTCGACTACTGCTTGCCGATGCGCTGTCTCCGGACGAGCTCCATGGCAATGGCATTTTCCTCCTCGTTCGTGGGTATCACCTCCGCCGCGCAGGCGAGCAGTCCGAGTCGCATCGACGCACCGGACCCGTGAGACTGACGTGATGAGCAAGCCTCCCGCCGATCGACCTCACCGCGTCCCCACCACGATGTCAGCGGTGCTGCTTTCCGGCCACGGAGGTTTCGATCGGCTGGAGTATCGAACCGACGTCACCACCCCAACCCCCGGACCCGGTGAAGTGCTGATCCGGGTCTCGGCGGCGGGTGTGAACAACACCGACGTGAACACGCGCATCGGTTGGTACTCGAAAGCCGTTTCGGGTGAGACGAATGCGGGAGGGGCTTCGGGCTTCGGCGACGTTGGCGACGACGGTGCCTGGTCTGATCGGCCGATCGGTTTCCCACGGATTCAAGGCGCGGACTGCTGCGGCCACGTCGTCGCGGTCGCGGACGATGCCGACGACAGCCTCGTCGGCCAACGCGTCCTGGTGCGGTCGATGCAAGCCGACCACGAGCACGCAGATGATCCGTTTCGCATCTGGACATTTGGCTCCGAGGTGGATGGAGCCTTCGCCCAGTACGCCGTGGCAAAGCGGTCCGAGACGTACACGATCGACAGCGACTGGAGCGACGTCGAGCTGGCATCGATCCCTTGTGCGTACTCCACCGCCGAAGGTCTGATGCATCGGGCCAATGTCGGCGCCGAGCGGGTGCTGATCACCGGCGCTTCAGGTGGTGTGGGTTCAGCCGCCGTGCAGTTGGCCAAACGCCGCGGCGCTGAGGTGATCGCGGTCGCCGGTGCGGCAAAGACCGATGCAGTTCTCGATCTTGGCGCCGACCGGGTGGTGGCCCGGGGCGACAACTTGGTGGAGGCTCTGGGGTCGAACAGCATCGACGTGGTGATCGATCTGGTGGCAGGTCCCGAATTCGCCACGCTGCTCGACGTGCTTCGGCCGAGCGGGCGTTATGCCGCGTCTGGCGCCATCGCTGGACCACTGGTCGAGCTCGATGTGCGCACCCTGTACTTGAAAGATCTGACGCTGCTCGGCAGTACTGCGCAACCGCCCGTGGTCTTCGAGAACCTGGTCGGCTACATCGAGCGCGGGGAGATCCGCCCGATCGTGGCCGCGACCTATCCATTGGCCGACATCGTCGCAGCACAAGAGCGGTTTCTGGCCAAAGACTTCGTCGGCAAGATCGTGCTGACGATCTGAGACCGAAGGGGTCACCGACCTAGGCTTCGGCCATGACCGCACCGAAGAAGATCCCAAAGGACGACCCGCGAGCGCGCTACCGGGCAGCCGACGTCGTGGTCGATCGGGACGAATTGGCAGGCCACGTGGCCGGTAGGCATCGCTGGGTGTTGGCGACGATGCGCAAGGACGGCCGTCCACAAATGAGCCTGGTGACCGGTGGCATGACCGCCGACGGGTCGCTCGCAATCTCGACGTATCCGTCGCGGGTGAAGGCGAAGAACATCCGCGCCAACGCCGAGGTGTCCGTTGCCGTAATGGGTGAACGGTTCAACGACGCCTGGGTGCAGATCGATGGTCTGGCTACCGTGCTCGACTTGCCGGAGGCGTCCGACGCCTTCGTCGAGTACTACCGATGCATCAGCGGCGAGCATGACGACTGGGACGAGTACCGCCAAGCGATGGTCGACCAGGGGAAGTGCATGATCGTCATCGAGCCGACGCGCTGGAGCCCCGTGAGTAAAGGCGGGTTTCCACCCGAACTCTTCGAAGACTGATTGCCCGCGCGACTTAGCTTGGCTGGTCGAGTTCCGGACTTCGGCGCGAAGCCGGCCGACTCGTAGAGCGCTTGCCCTTCATCGGTCGCGTGCAAGAGAAACTTCCGAATGCCCAACTCGCCGCCACTGTCGAGCGCGGCTTGTAGGAGGCGTCGGCCAACCCCCTGGCGTTGGTGTTGGGCGTGTACGTACATGTTGATGATGTACGCCTCGGCGGTGCGTCGGTCTTCGGGCTTCGGTGGCCGAAACCAGAGCAGTAGCGACACGATGCCAGCCACTTCGTCGTCGACGTCGGCAATCCACGTGTGCAAGCGCCCGCCAGCAGTCTCGGCCTGTGTGAACGACTGCGTTTCGGCCGCAAAACCTGGCGGAACCTCGTAGTCGGGTCCGCGCACTTCAGCGAGAAAGGCGAGTCGCTCCCGGACGATGATGTCGAGATCGGCCAAAGTCGCTTTGCGTAGGTTCGTTGGCATCGGACCACTCTGGTCGCGGTGCGCGCCCTGAGTCGAGGGAATTGCGGTTGCGCGATATTGCACGGCCCCGGCGTTGGTTGATGCGAAGCTCGCCTGATGGACCGCGACGCGACTGCCGAGCCCACGCTGTATCTCACCTGCGGACTTCCGGGGTCGGGAAAAACCACACGAGCCCAAGAGATCGAAGCTGAAGGTGGCGTCGTCCGGCTGGGCGCGGACGAGTGGATTGTGGACCCGAACCGAGCGTGACAGCTATCGCAACCGAGCGGCCGAGCTCGGAGCGGTGGTCCGACTCGAAGTCACCGATTCGCCGCTCGACGTTCTCGAACAGCGGGTGGCGCGTCGCACCGAGAACTTGCCCCCGGGAACGTTCCACGTCTCGATGGCCGAGATGGACGAGTTCGCCGGGTCCGTCGAACCGCTGGGGCCCGACGAGTTGTAGGGCGAGCGAACGTCCCGGTCAGGTGATCGTGACCCGCCGCTCGAATACGAACTCGTAGCGAAACTCGCCGGTGTCGTGGTCGGCGGGACTCTGCGCCGGCGGCGTGGATTGCAGCAGCATCCAGCCGTCGGTCAGCGCATCGCAGGCTCGGGGGTACGGTGGCGATGATTCGCCGAGGCCCGGGCCCGAGCCCGAGGTGCCGTCGTGAAACGCCCACCCGATCACCGGGGTGTCCATGGCGGATTCGGCGGTGTAGAGGAACAGCACTTGTTGGCGTTCGTCGGCCGAGCTCATGAGGTGCGACCCTCCAAGCGGGTGAGGTAGTAGTCGACATCGAACGAGTCGTCGTCGGTGAGGTGGCGCCAGAGCCGAGCCCGCTTGACGAGGTCGTACCGGTAGTCGTGGCCGCTCTGCCACGGATGCCGTTTGCGCAAGATCGCGGCGATCGAGTCGGTGCGAGCGTTGGCGAAGACGTGGTCGTCGACGCCGCTACGGAGCGCGTCCCAGTCGTCGGTGTTCCAGCGTCGCTGCTGCGACTCGACGGGATTGAGCCGGATCTTGTACAGCCACCGATCGTTGTCGCTCGGGTTGCGTTGGCCGGCGTGCCACATGCCGTGGTGAAACACCAACACGGTGCCGGGCGGGCCGACGAAGAACTCGTCGCCGACGATGTGTTGGTAGCGGCTCACCCCTTCGGCCCGAGCTTTGCGCAGGTGGGTGCCGGGCACGAAACGGGTGCCTCCGGCGCCCTCTGCGACACCGGCGGGGAAGTAGAAGAGCTGAATGTCGAACCCCGGCTCGGCGGTGTCGACGATGGCATCGACGTGCAGGTTCTGCTGGTCGCCATGACCTGCGGGAAGGTGGTGGACGAAGTCGTGATCGAACATGGCGGTGAGCCCCACCAACGACTCGACGATGCCCTGCACTTCGGGCCGCGCCAGGTACTGGCCGAGCCCGGTGCCGGGGTCGTAGCAATCGAGGTACGGCGTTCCGGTGTCGGGAATCGTCACGCCTTCGGGTTGTGGCGTTCCCAGGATGTTGGCGTACTTGGCGTCGAGCACGCGTGGGATCTCGGCGATGACCGCCTGGTTGACGTCGTCGGGCACCAAGGCATCGAACCGGAGGTATCCATTGGCCACGAACTGCGCGACTTCGGCGGTGGTCAATCGATGGTCGTCGGCGGGCATGGCCCCAGCGTCGCAGCGGTGGGCGGGGACGTCAAAGCTCGTGGTGCGTAGCGGTCGGCGTCGCCGCGGCCAATCACGATACGGTCGCACCGATGACTGAACCGATCGGCGTGTGGCGCTCTCCCAAGACCACGGTCCAGACCAGCCCACTCGGCGGCCGCGGTCTGTTTGCCGTCGAACCGATCGTTGCCGGCGAGATCATCGCCGTGAAGGTTGGTCACGTGGTCGACACGATCGAGATGGAGCGGCTCACCGCAGAGGTGGGCGACTTCGCATTGCAGATTCACGATGACGTGTTCTTGGCGCCGCGCACCGTCGACGAAATCGACCGCTACACCGTGATGATGAACCACTCGTGCGATGCCAACGTCGGCTTCGACGGGCAGGTCACCTACGTGGCGATACGAGCGATTGGTGCAGGGGAGGAGCTGTGCCATGACTATGCGATGGCTCGAACATCGACGTACTCGCTCGATTGTGCGTGTGGTGTCGACGACTGTCGGGGCACCGTGACCGGAGACGACTGGGCGCTGCCAGAAGTGCAGGCGAAATACGGCCGATGGTTTCAACCGCACATCTTGCGTCGTATCGACGCCGACCGGTAGTCGTTCGAACCGGCCGAGTGTACCTAAAGGTCCCTTGGGCATCCGTCGACCATCGCGGGGTGAATCCCCTCGTCGCCGAAGCGTTGGAACCGAGCGAACCCGGACGGGCCGTGCGGGTGCTGAGTCGCGTCGTGCCGGGGGTGCGTACGACGCGCCATCAGATAGCCGATTTCTCGACGCACTGGCGCTCCGAGGCCGAGGCCGCCCTCACCGAGACGGCGTTGCCGGGATCGGGTCCGACCTTGGTGGCGTTCGGTGACTCGCTGGCGCAGGGGATTGGTGCCAGCGACCCGTGTCGCGGGTATGTCGGGCTCGTGGCCGAGGCCATGGGAGACGGTCGGCGTCTGCCGGTTCTCAACCTTTCACGTTCGGGCGCCCGTATCGCCGACGTCCTCAATGTCCAGATCCCGGCGTTCCACGCCGCCGCGGTGACCCCCCGATTGGCGGTGTGCACGGTCGGGAGCAATGACCTGCTGCGATCGGGCCGATTCTCACAAACCAAAGCCGAGCTCTCCGAGCTGCTCGACGCGTTGCCCGAGCAGACGATTGTGGTGACCGTGCCGGCCGCCGGCAGCATCATGGCCAAGCGCTTCAATCGGCATCTGCGCGCCGAGGCGCAGCGCAATGAACGTGCCGTCGCAGACCTCGCCGCCCGGCTGACCTCATGGCGAGGGAAGGCAGCGAAAGACGGGTTTCATCCGAACGATGCGGGTTACGAGCTGTGGGCCGAGGCGATACTCGACGCCAGTCGCCAGCCGACCTAAAGCGCGCGGTCTCCGATACCGCGCGTTCGGCGGCGGAGCGCGCGGTCTCAGCGCGCAGTCTCCGATACCGCGCGTTCGGCGGCGGAGCGCGCAGTCTCCGATACCGCGCGTTCGGCGGCGGAGCGCGCAGTCTCAGCGCGCAGTCTCCGATACCGCGCGTTTGGCGGCGGAGCGCGCGGTCTCCGATACCGCGCGTTCGGCGGCGGAGCGCGCGGTCTCCGATACCGCGCGTTTGGCGGCGGGGCTGCTCTCGGACTTTGACGCCGGGTAGCATCGGCGACATGGACGCTACGACCGTGTCGTTCTCCGAGATCCCGATCGTCGACTTCGAACGGTGGACGAAAGCCGACGCGTCGGGCGCCATGTCGTTCGCCGAAGAGGTTTGCTCGATCTGTCACAACGTCGGCTTTTTCGTCCTCGTGAACCATGGGGTCGATCCGGCCGTGTCGTCATCGCTCTTCGCCACGATGCGCGACCTCTTTGCGCTGCCAACCGAGGTCAAGTCCGTGATCGACAAACGCCACAGCCGCCATTTCCGGGGTTGGGAGCACGTGGGATCAGAGTCCACGAACAACCGCCCCGACATTCGTGAGCAGATCGATCTCTGGAGCGACCTGCCTGCTCGCGCGTCCGACGCAGTTCCTCCCTACCTCCGCTTGCTCGGACCCAATCAATGGCTGCCCGATGATGTTGTGCCCGGACACCGCGACGTCATCGAACGCTGGATTTCCCAGACGCAATCGGTGGGGCACGAGCTGCTGGCCGTGCTCGGTTTGGGACTCGGCCTCGATGGAGCCCGCCTGCCGGGACTTTTCGGGCC
>RCMY010002572.1_pt1 | contig 16398 bp, 13 predicted proteins | sample 2041341 | NCBI WGS metagenome assembly RCMY01 (sample SAMN09708234, study PRJNA481090) | Marine sediment metagenome, whole genome shotgun sequencing project. | reverse complement strand
AGGCAATCGATGCCTTTGGCGGTCTGGATGCCCTTGTCAACAATGCTGGAATCTTGCGCGACCGGATGCTCGCCAACATGACCGAAGCCGAGTGGGACGCCGTGATCAACGTGCACCTCAAGGGGACCTTCGCTCCGGCCCGTCACGCAGCGGCGTACTGGCGCGAGCGTTCGAAAGCCGGTGACGAGGTCGCGGGTCGCATCGTCAACACCACCTCGGTATCCGGCATCTACGGCAACGTGGGGCAGTCCAACTACGGCGCTGCCAAGGCGGGCATCGCTGCGTTTACTCAGATCGTGGCGATGGAACTTGCTCGTTACGGGGTGACCGTCAACGCCGTGGCTCCGGTCGCCCTCACCCGAATGACCGAGGATCTCGGCCCTGCCCCGGAGACGCCGGAAGAAGCCGAGATGCGCTCGCCGAAGTGGATTGCGCCGATCGTCACCTGGTTGTGCTCCGATGAGGCAGCAGGGGTGACCGGTCGAGTGTTCGAAGCGTCAGGCCAGTTCCTCGCTGTCGCCGAGGGTTGGGTCCGCGGACCCAGCACGACGCCGGTCGACGACCCCGAAGCCCTCGGCGAAATCGTTCAGTCGCTGCTCGCCGACGCCCGCGGCCGCACCGGCATGGACGGCAAGCCGGTAGCGAAGTGACAGCGGACTGACGCGAAGCAGGCGGGACCCCTGCTCCCGGCCCCGAAGTGACACAACCCAGATTCAAGGAGAAGTGACATGCCGATTAACCCCGACGCTGTCGGATCGAAGAGTGCGCCGGTCGAGGCGAGCTGGACGTCGAAAGACACCCTGCTCTACGCCGTCGGTATCGGCGCCGGGCACGAGGACTTGTCGTTCACGACGGAGAACAGCAACGAGATCAACCAGCTCGTCTACCCGACGTTCCCGGTGGTGGTCGGGTGGGGTCGAGGTTCGGCCATGGGCAAGATCGGAACGTTCAACCCGGCGATGCTGGTGCACGGTCAACAGGCAGTCACCTTGCACCGTCCGATTCCTGTCGAGGGCACGGTGACCTTGACCAGTGAGATCACCGGTATCTACGACAAGGGCAGCGCAGCCGTCGTTGTTTCCGAGACCGTTGCGGTGATGGACGGTGCTCCGCTCTACACGAACGTGGGGTCGTCCTTCATGCGTGGCGAAGGCGGCTGGGGCGGCGACCGCGGCCCCTCGGGCCCGAAGAACGTGCCCCCGGAACGAGCTGCCGACCATGAGGTCACCTACGTCACCGATCGAGATCAGGCATTCGTCTACCGGCTGTCCGGTGACCGCAACCCGCTGCACACCGACCCAGCTTTCGCTGCAATGGGTGGCTTCGACACGCCGATCCTGCACGGACTCTGCTCCTATGGATTCACGGGGCGCGCCCTCCTCGCTGCACTCTGCGGCAACGATCCGGCACGTTTCCATCACGTCGAAGGTCGCTTTGCCTCGCCAGTCATTCCCGGCGAGGCCTTGACCGTTCGGATGTGGTCGGTGGCCGACGGGGAAGCGATGTTCACGACGAGCGCAACGCCAGCCGATGGCGGCGACGAGCGCATCGTCATCGACCAAGGCCTCCTCCGTCACTCTTGACTCGGCCGAGAAAGTCACAAAAGGGGCCTGACCCCATTTGTGACTATTTGGTGAGGGCGACGAGGTGATCGACGATCGACGAGGTGGAAATGTTCTCGCGGTCGCCGGTCTTGCGATCTTTGACCTCGATGGTCGGGTTGTGCTCGTCGTTGAGGCCGCGGCCGACCACAACGATGGTCGGAATTCCGATGAGTTCGGCGTCCTTGAACTTGACGCCGGGGGAGACCTTCGGCCGGTCGTCGAGCATGACACGGAGGCCGGCCGCTTCGAGTGACGCGGCGAGTTCCTCGGAGTACGGGCCGTGCGGCGTGCCCTCCTTGCCGGCGCTCACGATGTGGACGTCAGCGGGGGAGATCTCACGCGGCCAACAGAGGCCGCCGTCGTCGAGCGTTGCCTCGGCGATTGCCGCCAGGCAGCGCGACACGCCAACGCCGTAGGAGCCCATCATTGGCGTGACGGGCTTGTCGTTCTCATCGCGCACGGTCAGATCGAGCGCTGCGGCGTACTTCGTGCCGAGCTGGAAGATGTGGCCGATCTCGATACCGCGGGCGATCTCGACTGCAGAGCCGCACGACGGGCACGTGTCGCCTTCGAGCACTTCGGCAGCCTCGATGACGCCGTCGCCCGTGAAGTCACGACCTGCGGTGAGGTAGAGCACGTGGTTGTTGTAGGCGTCTGCGCCGGTGATCCACTGGGTGCCGTCGACGATGCGCGGATCGAGGAGGTAGCGGATACCGGACTCCTTGTCAGCGCCGAGCGCGCCCGGCCCGATGTAGCCCTTCTTGAGCGCTGGGTACTGCTTGAAGTCATCCTCGTCGAACGGCTCGACCTCAGCCGGAGCGACCTGCGCTTCGAGACGCTTCATGTCGACGTCGCGATGGCCTTCGAGTCCGACGGCCAGCGGCTCGATCGTTCCGTCCGGATGCTTCAGCTTGACGACGACGTTCTTCAACGTGTCGGCTGCGGTCCAGTCCCGTTCGGGATGGCGGGTCTCCGGGTCGTTGTTGACGAAGTCGACGAGCTTGGCGATCGTCGGAGTCTTCGGCGTGAGGTGCGGCATTGCCTCGCGGAGGCCGTCGAAAGGCACGGCGTCGGGGACGGGGGTATGGACGGCCTCGACGTTTGCTGCGAAGTCGCAGGAAGTGCAGCGGATGAACGTGTCTTCACCGACTTCGAGTGGGGCGAGGAATTCTTCCGAGGCTGATCCGCCCATCGCTCCCGATGTGGCTGCGACGATCACGAATGGCAGGCCCATCCGGTTGAAGAGCTTGATGTATGCCTCGCGGTGGGCGTCGTACGACTTCTGGAGACCTGCTTCGTCGAGGTCGAAGCTGTAGGAGTCCTTCATCAGGAACTCGCGGGTGCGCAACAGGCCAGCACGCGGCCGGGCTTCGTCGCGGAACTTCGTCTGGATCTGGTAGATCACGAGCGGGAGGTCGCGGTAGGAGCCGTACAGGTCTTTCACCGTGAGGGCGAACATCTCCTCGTGCGTCGGTGCGAGTAGAAAGTCGGCGCCGTGGCGATCTTTGAGTCGGAACAGGTTGTCGCCGTACTCTTCGTATCGATTGGTCGCCACGTACGGCTCGATCGGCAGCAGAGCCGGGAAGTGGACTTCCTGGAAGCCCGCAGCGTTCATCTCTTCACGGACGAGCCGCTCGACGTTACGAAACACCTCGTAGCCAAGCGGCAGCCAACTGAACCCACCCGGAGCGGCGCGCCGGATGTAGCCGGCACGAACCAGCAGGCGGTGACTTGGCACCTCCGCGTCTGACGGGTCGTCACGCAGGGTTCGCAGGAAGAGGGTCGACATCCGAAGCACGGAACGAAGCTACCCGCTTCGGCTGTGACTCAGAGTTGTTCCACAGCGAGCTGATCGCCGACGATGACGACCCTGGCGAGTCGGGATGGCCCGGCCCGAACGGGACGGTTGTCTGCTAGCATCAGTGTTCGCAATTTGGTTCGTGACCAAGGCGTGGGGCTCTGCCTCACGCCTTGTTCTTTGAACGGGGACAATGTCCCAGAGAACGAGAGGAGGCACACTGACATGACCGAGAACAGCGAACTCACACGAATTCGTGGCATCGTCGAACCCATCGCCTCCGATCTGGATCTCGACGTCTACGACATCGAGCGCCGCGGTGTCACCGTCCGGATCACGCTCGACACGCATGCAGGCTCCGAAGGCGGCATCACGCTCGACAACTTGTCGTTGGCGACCCGCCTCATCTCTCGCGAGATCGATCACGAAGATCCGATCAGCACTCGGTTCACGCTGGAGATCACAAGCCCCGGCCTTGAGCGGCAACTCCGCGTTCCTTCGCATTTCCTCCGCGAAGTGGGCAAAGACATCACCGTGCGGTTCCGCGACCCTGACGCCGACCCGCGCCGCATCGATGGCCAGCTCACCGCTGCCACCGAAGCAACAGCAACACTCCTGCTCGACGACGGCAGCGAAGTCACCTTCGATCTGGATGGCGTCGACAAGGCGCGAACCGTCTTCGAATGGGGCCCTGGGCCGAAACCAGGCGGCTCGAAGAACCAAGGCACCAAGCAGCCACAGGCCGCGAAGAAGCCAAGCGCGAAGAAGCCGTCGGCCTCGAAGCAGGCCAGTTCGAAGCGCTCCGCCGCATCGAACAACACGCCCGATCACGACTCAGACCAGGACTCGGACCTGGAGACAAACAAGGAGAAGCAGACGTCATGACCAACATGGACATGAGTGAAGCCATCGGCATGATTGCCCAGGAAAAGGGCATCACCGAAGAGACGTTGCTGCACGTTCTGGTCGATGCGCTCGCCTCGGCGTACAAGCGTCGCGCCGACGCTGCTGACGAGGTGGTCGTCGAGGTCAACCCCGAGACCATGGACTTCTCCTTCATCGCCTACGACGTCGACGAAGACGGCAACTGGGTCAACGAGCGTGACGACACGCCGCGCAAGGAAGAGATGGGTCGTATTGCGGCCATGACCTTCCGCCAGGTGATGAGCCAGCGCATCCGCGAAGTCGAATCGGACCGCAAGTTCGAGGAGTACGCAAACCGCGAGGGCGACATCGTCACCGGCATCATCCAGCGCACCGACGCCCGCTACACCTTGCTCGACCTGGGCCGCGCCGAGGCGCTGCTCCCGCAGGCCGAGCAGGTACCGTTCGAGCGCCCCGCCCAGGGCGACCGCCAGAAGGCGTACATCGTCGAAGTGCGCCGCACGCCGAAGGGCCCGCAGATCGTCGTGTCCCGCACGCACCCCGGCCTCATCAAGCGGCTCTTCGAACTCGAAGTGCCCGAGATCGCCGAGGGCATCGTCGAGATCAAGGCCTGCGCGCGTGAACCCGGTCACCGCACCAAGATCGCCGTCTGGTCGAACGACAACAACGTCGATCCCGTCGGCGCCTGCGTCGGTGCTCGCGGTGGCCGTGTGCGCATGGTCGTCAACGAAATGCGCGGCGAGAAGATCGATATCGTCCCGTTCAGCGAAGACCTCGCCGACTTCGTCGCCAAGGCGTTGTCGCCGGCGAAGGTGACCCAGGTCATCATTTCCGAAGACGGCACTGCTGCTGACGTGATCGTGCCCGATCATCAGCTCAGCCTCGCCATCGGTCGCGAGGGCCAAAACGCACGGCTGTCCGCCCGCCTCACCGGTGTGCGTGTCGACATCCGCTCCGAGACGCAACTGGCCGAGGGCATCCCGGCGAGTCACGGCCGCGATGCCGATGTGGAGTACGCCGTTGGCGAATGGCGTCCGAACGCAGAGACCGGCGAGAACGAGTGGCACTCCGCTGACGGCAGCGTCATCAGCGAGTCGGAATGGAACAAGCAGGTCGAAGACGCCGAAGCGAAGGCTGCCGCGGACGAAGCAGCTGTCCCGGAGATTCTCGAAGAACTCAAGCCAGGCACATGGGCCGGCTCGGTGCTTCCGATGTCCGATCCCGACCAGGTCCCCCCGGGCTTCGAGATCAAAGCCAACGAGGGCAGTGACCTCTATCACCTCCCAGGCTCGCGGTACTACGACCAGACCAAGGCTGAGCTGTGGTTCCGCTCGCTCGACGCCGCCGAAGGCGCCGGGTTCAGCCCGGCAGGTGGTTCGGCTGACACGTCCGACGAGGATGCGGTCGACGCCGCGCCCGCCGACGACGCGGTTGCAGAAGACGCGGTTGCAGCGGTCCCAGACGAAGCACCCGAAGCGGTTGCAGAAGAAGCACCCGAAGCGGTCGACAGCGACGAAGCGGAAGCCACCGATGAGGCGGCGACCGATTCCGAGGCGAGCAGTGAGGCAGACGACTGAGCAGCACGAACCCGTACGCAGCTGCATCGGCTGCCGCACACGGCATCCGCAGTCCGCACTCGTGCGGATCACGCGGACCGAGGACGGCATTGCGGTCGATGGACCAAGCAGCGGGCGCGGGGCGTGGCTCTGCCGAGACGGCAGTTCCGGCAGAGAAGAAGACGAACAACGTCAGGTTGCGGGGGAGTGTTTCGAAGCCGCACTCAACAAACGAGCGTTTGCTCGGGCGTGGCGCACCGATCTCGGTGCTGACGACATCACGAAAATTAGAAGACACACCGGCCACTTGTGACGCCGGTGCGATGTGCATTGATTGGCACATCGACGAGGGAATCCCGAATGGGAAAGGTTGAATCGAAACGTGGCAGCTAAGAAGATCAGAATCCACGAGCTCGGCAAAGAGCTTGGGATGACTAACCAGGAGGTCTTGGACCTCTGTGGCGTACTCGGCGTTGCCGCGAAGGGCCCGTCCTCGTCGTTGCAAGAGGCCTACGCCGACATGGTGACCCGACGCGCCCAGCGCGACGGTCTCACGCGTGAAGAGCAGCCCGAGGAACCCAAAGTCGTCAAGAAGACGACGACCAAGAAGGCAGCAGCCAAGAAGGCTCCCGCCAAGAAGAAGGCAGCTGCCAAGAAGGCCCCGGCGAAGAAGACCGCCGACGACTCGGACGACGATGTGTCCGACGCCGCCGAGCCGGCAACTGCCGAGCCGGAAACCGTCGAGACTGACAGTGCTGCCGCGACCGACGCCGTTGTCGAACCGGCACCTGTCGCCGAGCCCGCAGCGGTCAAGAAGGTTTCCACCGCCCCGATTCCGCCCCCGGTTGTCGAGCCGACCCGTGTCGCTGCTGCGCCGGCACCACAGCCCGCTCCGGTCCCCATTCCGCAGCCTGAACCGAAGCCGATGAGCGCTGCTGATGCAGTGGTTGCGGCCGCAGAAGGTCTGCTTCCCGTCGGGGAGTCACCGACCGTCGACCAGACGCCGAAGGCCGCCCCGGCCCCCACGACGCCGACACCCGAACCGCACCAGCCTGAGGTGCCTGAACCGACACCTGAGCCAGTACCTGAGCCCGCCGCACGAGTCATCTCGAGTGCCCGGCCCGACGCCGATGGCCGTCCGCCTGAGCCAGCTCCGGGTTCCGTGCCAGTAGCGGACGCCACGACAGCTCCATCGACACCGCGTCCGGTGTCACCAAGCGGCAAGCCCGTTCCCCCGCCACCGGCTCGTCCGTTGTCGCCGAGCGGCAAGGTCATTCCTCCTCCGCCTGGCTCGGCACGCCCGCAGCCGGGTTCGAACACGCGCCCCGGTGGCCGTCCGGGTGGCTACACGCCTCGCCCCGGTGGTGCCCCCGGCGCGGCCCGTCCAGGTGGCGGCCCCGGTGGCCCAGGTGGCGGTCCCGGCCGCGGTCCCGGCAATCGCCCGAGTGGCCAGCGCAGGCCCCCACGTCGCACCGGCCGACGTCGCCGTCGTCGCGACCAAGACGACCTGCAGCCGCAGGACATGGGGTACACGTCGTCTGACGTCCCCGTCCCCGAGGGCGAGATCGTCATCGAGCGCGGTGTCTCCGCTCAGGAGTTCGGTCCCAAGCTGAACCGCACATCGGCTGACGTTCTGCGCTTCTTGCTGAACAACGGCGAAATGGTCACCGCGACCATGACGCTTGCGGACGAGCAGATGGAACTCTTCGCGCTGGAAGTCGGCGCCGAGGTCCTCCTGGTCGAGCCTGGTCAGCAAGAAGAAGTCGAACTCCAGAAGATGTTCGACGACTCCGACGACGACGAGGATTTGGAGCCACGTGCCCCGGTCATCACCGTCATGGGTCACGTCGACCACGGCAAGACCACGCTCCTCGACCGCATCCGCGGCGCCAACGTGGTCGATGGCGAAGCGGGTGGCATCACTCAGCACATCGGTGCCTACACGGTCACCAACGAGAACGGTTCGGTCACCTTCCTCGACACCCCGGGCCACGCTGCGTTCACGCAGATGCGTGCCCGTGGTGCCGACGCGACTGACATCGTCGTGCTGATGGTCGCCGCAGACGACGGCCTGATGCCCCAAACGATCGAAGCGATCAATCACGCTCGGGCGGCCGATGTGCCGATCGTCGTGGCGGTCAACAAGATCGACAAGGCCAACGCCGATCCGCAGCGGGTGCTCACGCAGCTCGCAGAGTACGAACTCGTCCCCGAGTCATGGGGTGGCGACACGATCGTCGTCGAGATGTCGGCCCTCCAGGGCGTCGGCGTCGATGAGATGATCGAGCAGCTCCAGCTGGTTGCTGAACTCGAAGATCTTCAGGCCAACCCCAATGGCCGTGCCAAGGGCATCGTCATCGAAGCGCAGCTCGACAAGGGCCGTGGACCGGTGGCGACGATCCTCATCGACAAGGGCACCCTCAAGGTCGGCGATCCAATCGTCGCCGGTGGCGCCTGGGGCAAGGTCCGGGCAATGATCAACGACAAGGGCGAGCAGGTCAAGACCGCTGGCCCGTCGACCCCAGTTCAGGTGCTCGGTCTGTCCGATGTACCCGAGGCCGGCGATGAGTTCCGCGCCGCGCCGGATGCGAAGACAGCGCAAACTGTCGGCGAAGCCCGTGCGATCCGCTTGAAGGCTCGCCATCTCCGTGAAGACAGCCGAGTCAAGACCGGCACCAAGCTCGAGGATCTGTTCGCTCAGATCCAGTCGGGCGAGAAGGCGTCGCTCAACATCATTCTGAAGGCTGATGTCCAGGGTTCGCTCGAAGCGGTCACCGAGGCGATGCGACGGCTCGAACGTGAAGAAGTCGACCTGCAGTTCGTCCACCGTGCTGTCGGCGGCATCACCGAGAACGACATCTCGTTGGCCAACACGACCAACTCGACGATTCTCGGCTTCAACGTCCGCCCGGACGGCAAGGCCCGCAAGCTGGCTGAGCAGGAAGAAGTGGAGATCCGTCTCTACGAGATCATCTACAAGCTGCTCGAGGACATCGAGCTCTCGATGGTCGGCATGCTCGACCCCGAGTACGTCGAAGTGGTCACCGGCGAAGCCGAGGTTCGCGAGATCTTCCGGGTGCCCAAGCAGGGTGCCATCGCTGGCTGCATGGTGCAGTCCGGTGTCATCACCCGGGGCTCCAAGGTCCGCTTCATCCGCGACGGCACGATCATCTGGAAGGGTGCAATCGAATCGCTGCGCCGCTTCAAGGACGACGCCAAGGAAGTCCGCGAGGGCTTCGAGTGCGGTATCGGCCTCGACGACTTCCAGGACCTCAAGCCTGGCGACATCATCGAGACCTTCGAAGACCAAGAGATTCCGAGGACGTAGGTTGAAGACGACTTGGTGCCAGGCACCAAGTCGTCCGGTAGGTTCGACCAATGGCTCATCCCGATGCAACCAAGCAGCCCGATCTGGACTTCTTCTGGGATCCTGTTTGACCGTGGGCCTGGATCACCTCCCGTTGGGTGGTGGATGTGCAACAACAGCGTTCCTACGACGTCGACTGGCGATTCATTTCGCTGTGGATGCTCAACGAGGAACAACAAGGTGAGTGGTACACGCCTGCGTACCGGGCGGGCCACTATCTCGGCCACAAGGGCCTTCGCATCGCCAACGCGATCCGGCTCCAGGAAGACGGCGAAGCTGTCGGTTCCTGGTACACAGCGCTCGGCGAAGCGCTCCACGTGAGCAACCGACGTGACGAGGCCCGTGCCGACAACGAGGCGTTCCTCGAATCGGTGCTCGACGATGCCGGCTTCTCGGCGGCGTATCTCAGCGATGCGGACGACGAGAGCCACGATGAGTACATCCGGGCCGACACCGAGATGGCCTTGAGCCGGACCGGAAAGGATGTCGGGACGCCGATCCTCACGTTCCGGCCGGGGAGCGACAAAGAAGGCAGCTTCTTTGGGCCGGTCATCTCGAAAGCCCCGAAGGGCGAAGAGGCAAAAGAGCTCTGGGATGCCGTTGAGAAGCTCGCTACTTCTGGCGTTGCAGAATTGAAGCGCTCGAATCGGGCAGCGCCCGACTACACCTGACAAGGACTCACCATGGCACAGCGACGCGGCCGGAATACCGGCCAAAAATATCCACGAAGCGCGCGCGTCGGCGAGACGCTGCGCGAAATCATCGCCGATGATCTCGTGCGCCTCGACGATGAACGGCTCGAGTTCGTCACGGTGACCTCGGTGGACGTCGACCCGGAACTGAACCGGGCAATTGTGTTCTTCGACTCGCTCAACGGCGAGGACGGTGACGACGCCATTGTCGAGACGCTCGACGAATACCGCGTGAAGCTGCAGGCGTCGATCGCTCGGCAGATCAAGGCGAAGAAGACACCGATCCTCAGCTTTCGGCCGGACATCGTCATCCGCTCGGCCGAGCGCATCGAAACGATCTTGCGGGCCGACCGCGAGCGCGACAGCTATCGGTCGCCCGAAGCAACCGACTGACGCAGCACGCAGATGGCTCGTAAGAAACCTGCGACAACACACGGCATCGCAGTTGTCGACAAGCCGTCAGGCGTGACCAGCCACGATGTGGTCGCTTTGCTCCGCAAGCGCTTTGGCGAGCGCCAGGTCGGTCACGGCGGAACTCTCGACCCCAGTGCAACCGGTGTCCTTGTCGTTGCCGTTGGTAAGGCGACCAAATTGCTGCGCTTCGTCGAGAAGACCAAGAAGGCATATCTCGGTGAGATCGTGCTGGGAACGGAAACCAACACGCTCGACGCCGACGGCGAAGTGACAGCGACTCATGACATGGCCGGGGTCACCTTCGAACAGGCGCAGGCCGCAGTTGCTGAGCACCTCACGGGCGACATCGAACAGGTCCCACCGATGGTGTCGGCAATCAGAATCGACGGAAAGCGGCTGCACGAATTGGCACGGGAGGGCATCGAGGTCGAACGCCCGCCGAGGCCAGTCACGATCCACTCGTTCCAGCTGGTGCCGACCGACGAACCCCACGTCTTTCTCGCCGCTGTCGAGTGCTCGCCGGGAACCTACATTCGAACGCTGGCCGCAGACCTCGGGGTGCTGCTGGGGGGCGGAGCGCATCTGCGCAACCTTCGCCGCACAGCGGTCGGCCGATTCACGATCGGGGAGGCGGCCGGTCCCGACGACTGTGTGTTGCTCCCCGTTGAAGAGGCAGTCCGGACACTCGACCGGATCGACATCACTGCGGATCTCGCTGACCTTGTTGCCGACGGCCGAGTTCTTCCGGCATTCGACGGTGCGGGTCCCTGGGCGCTGTTCGATCCCGCTGGCGTCCTGGTGGCGGTGTACGAAGCGTACGGAGACCAGGCGAAACCAGCGGTCGTGGTCCCTCGGGGCTGAACCCGGCCTTCGGATGGGTGCTGCTGGCCGGGTGCGGTGCTGAGGTGAGCTGACCGATATCGTCAGCGTCGTGGAGATCATCAGCGACCAGTCGGTGCCTGCGTTCACCGATCGGCGTGCGGTCATCACCATTGGCGCCTACGACGGCGTTCACCTGGGCCACCAAGCCGTGATCTCCCACGTCCGCGAACGTGCTGCAGATCTCGGTGCGGTTTCAGCGGTGGTCACCTTCGACCGTCATCCGGCCTCCGTCGTGCGACCTGAGTCGGCGCCACTGCTGCTCACGGCGCCCGATCAGAAGATGGAGCTGCTCGAAGCAACGGGCGTTGACGTCGTCGTTGTGATTCCCTTCACGGTGGCCCAGGCCGCGGAGAGCCCCGAGTCGTTCGTCGAGCGGGTGTTCGTCAACTGTTTGAACACGCAGCTCATTGTGGTCGGCGAGGACTTCCACTTCGGCCGCCATCGTGACGGCAACGTTGACCTCCTGCGCAAGCTCGGCGCGGAACACGACTTCGAAGTCGAACCACTCGAGTTGCTGGCGCGCGTCGACGGCGTCGGCGAGCCGGTCAGCAGTACTGCGATCCGCCGGGCACTTGCGGGCGGCGATGTCACCCGCGCCAACGAAATGCTCGGCCACACCTTCGAGGCCCGCGGTTCGGTCGTGACCGGCGACCAGCGTGGCCGCCTCCTCGGATTTCCGACGGCCAACGTCGAGGTTCCCAACACGATTTCGTTGCCCGCCGATGGCGTGTACGCCGGCTGGTATGAGCGGGCGACCGGTGAGTCACACCCCTGCGCCATCAACCTCGGTCGCCGGCCCACGTTCTACGAGCACGCCGACAGCTCACTACTCGAAGCGCACCTGCTCGACTTCGACGGTGACCTCTACGGCGAAGATGCCCGGGTCAGGTTCACGCACTTCCTCCGCAGCGAACGAAAGTTCGACGGCATCGAAGCCCTCAAGGAACAACTCGACCTCGACATCATTCTCGCTCGTAACCTGCTGCGCTGAGCGCTCGAAGCTCACTGCGTTCGCCTCGCTGTGGTAGCGGTCGACGACCAAGCGACCGGAGCTGACGCACTCGCGGCGACCGGGCCAGTCCACCTCACCTGTTGTCGGGTGCTACGTCGGCGCCACCAAGCCAGGCCCCGACCTCAAGCAGGGACACATGACTCGGCAGCTGTGCAGGCGTCAGCCCACATCGTTCCGCCGTCGACCGATACCACAGCGACGGGAGCGCAGCGACCCTGGAGCGCTCAAGCAGGAGAGCAGTCAAGTAAGCACGTGATTCACTTGCGTGTGATCAAACACCCAAGCCTCAGGCAGGCGCGCGATCGTTGGTCGTCAGCTCGGCCAGATGACGGCGCCGTCGGCGTCGTAGACAGTGGCGAGGATGTCGTTGCCGAGCCGTGATGCAGCGTCGGGTGTCTCGGCGTCTCCGAAGAGGCCGATCGCGGCGTAGGCATCGAGCTCGGCCTGCAGCGCTGCACCGTCCGGCACGCCGAAACCGACGCCGGCTGGCGTCGTGTCTTGAATCAGCGCGGCGTCAGTACTCCAGCGGAAGATCTCGCCGTCCGGCTGGAGGAACATTGGATTGCCGTTGGCGTTGATCAGGTCGATGGCGACTTGTGCAGCTGCATCGGGGTCCGCGATTGCATCGGCCAGGCCACGCATCGTGGCCCGCATGAAGTCTTCAGCGGCGGTCGGGTGCTCGGCAATGAACGTGGCGTTGCTGTAGATCACGCCGAAGGAACCGGGCACATCGAAGTCGAGCGGATCGAACAGGTCGAACTCGATGCCTGCGCGCTCGAGCGCTCCGGGCTCGTTGCTCTTGTAGCCGGGGAAGCCGACGATCGGTTCGATGGCGATGTGTGCCAGCGGGTCGAAGCCATCGACGAGAACGGTCTGATAGTCCTCGTCGATCGTGAGGCCTGCGGTGAGGAGCATCGCCTCGACGCTCGGCGGCATCTTGAACTTGACGCCGATGGTCGAACCGGCCAGATCTTCGAGCGACGTGACCCCACTGTCTGACTTGACGATGAGGGAGTCGATTGCGGTGCGCCCCTCGACGGCGGTGACCACGAAGTTGGCCTCGGTGGCCGTGGCGAACGTGGCGACTTCGCTGAACGAACCGCCCGATGCGAACTGCGCGTTGTTGTTCGCGATGAGGGGGTAATTGTCGGTTGAGCCGCCCGGCTTGATCTCGACATCGAGGCAGAGCGCGTCGTAATACCCGGCGTCAGCAGCAACAAGAACGTCGACGATCGAGGCAGCGGCAGCGAAGTCGAACCCGGTGAGGTACGTGATCGTGCCCGCCTCTTTGTTGGCCTCGCACCGTGCCTCGGGGAAGGGCTCACCGGCAACCACGTTGATGTCGCCATCGGCTGTTGGAGTTGACCCATCGACCGTGGTGTCTGCAGTCGAGCCGCTGGTCGGATCGGTGTCGCTGGTGCAGGCGGCGAGAGCGAGCGTTGCGGCGAGGGCAGGGGCGATGAGCAGGCGAGTTCGCATGTGGTCTCCGAGACTGAACTGGATCGGCGAAGATTGCCGATCTGGGTCACGTCAGGCTAACGGTGCACGTCACGGATCGAAGGGTCTCAACGTTGCGAGGCATGCCACTTGAGTGCGACGCGTTCGATCATCGAGAGAAAAACAAGAATGACGATGCCGAGCGCAGCGGTGCAGAATACGGTGGTCCACAGGACCTCTGCAGCAGTGAGCGGCCGGAGATCGACGCGTGAGCCGACGGCGCCGAGGCCGGTGGTCCGGTTGGACCGGCCCTCGCTGTAGTACGTGGCTGCCAGAGCAATACCGACGGCGAAGCGGGCCGTCGTGAAGATCGACGGCAGAGCGGCCGGAAGTCGAAGAAACCAGAGGACCTCCCACGGCCGGGCGTCGACACTGGCGAGCAACTCCCGGGCAGATGGGTCAGCGGACCGCATTCCGCCCACCACTCCGAAGGTCAGCACCGGCAGAGCGGTGAAGGCTGCAAGGAAGATGATCGGGGCGATCCCGAACCCCAACCACACCTTGACCGAGCCGAAGTACGCCACCCATGGGGTGACCAGGAACAGAATGAGGATGGGTTGCGCTGCTTCTTCGGCGAATCGTGACGACGCCAGTGCCGCGCCGACAATGATCGACAGCACCAGCGAGATCGCCAGGCCCAGCAACATGTGGCCGGCGGTGATGATCGTGTTGTCCCAGTAGAAGCCAGGCGCCACAAACAGCTCCGCAAGAATCTTCGACGGGGCGAGCAGGACGTACCGTCGAACGTCGAAGATCCGGACGAAGAACTCCCAGACGAGCAGGAAGCTGACGATCCCCACGATTGGCGCGAGAAAGCGGCGCAGCAGCATCATGCCGAGCCCGCCTGTAGAGCAGTACGCAGCCGCGCAGTGATTTCGAAGAACTCGACGGTGTTCTCGACCTCGGGGCGGCGAGGATGCGGGAGGTCGATCGGGATCTGCTCGACGATGCGCCCCGGTCGTGGCGACATCACGACGACGCGATCCGACAGAAACGCAGCTTCGGCGATCGAGTGCGTGACAAACACGACTGTGGTCCCCAGCGGCTCGGTGAGGCGACCCAGCAAGTGGCGCATCTCAGCACGTGTGATCTCGTCGAGCGCGGCAAAGGGTTCGTCCATCAAGAGCAACGGCGCATCGAGGGCGAAGGCGCGGGCGAGGCCGACGCGCTGCTGCATGCCGCCTGACAACTCGTGGGGATACGCCTCGGCGAAATCGTCCAAACCTGTTTCCGTCAACAGTTCATCGACCGAGACCGATGGTTTCGTCGGCGATGCACCGCGATTGATGTCGAGCAGGAGCGCCGCATTGGCCCGCACCGAACGCCAGGGGAGGAGTGCAGGGGACTGCGGAACGAAGCCGACTCGCTTGCTGCCCCGGGCGGCTTCGGGGGTAGCGCCATCGATCGAGATCGTGCCGACGTCAGTCGTCTCCAACCCGGCGATCATGCGCAACAGCGTGGTCTTGCCGCAGCCCGATGGGCCGAGCAGCGTGATGGTCTCGCCTGCTTCCGCCGTGAGATTGATGTCGCTCAGTGCCTCGACGTTGTCAGCTGTTCGTCGGCTTCCCCGGCTCAGTCCAGCGAATGTCTTGGAGACACCGGAAATCACGAGACTGGCTGACACGCTGGTGAGCGTAACCGGCCACGGTGGGGTGCCTTGTGGCCGGTCGACGCAACGGTGAGTGCTGCTTGCTGGTGCTCGAGGTAGGGCGTGGGTGGTGTCTGCCAGGACGCCCCGTAGCATTGCGTGGTCCGTTCAGGCTCCGGCGTGGACGTGATGCAGGCGTTCCGGTCCTCGGAACGAATGCGACCTCCAACGAAAACGGAAGGCAGTCTTCATGCCCAACAAGGCCGAGACCATCGACAAGAACAAGACCCACGACTCCGACACGGGGTCGCCCGAGGTGCAGATCGCGCTCATGACCGAGCGCATCACCCACCTCACCGAGCATCTCAAGATGCACAAGAAGGACCACCACAGCCGTCGTGGACTGCTCATGATCGTCGGCAAGCGCCGTCGCATGCTCGACTACGTCAAGGGCATCGACGTCGAGCGCTACCGCAAGATCGTCGCAGACCTCGGGCTCCGTCGCTGAGGCGATCCAGTTTCCGTCTCTGCAGGGCGGATGAAGTGAACTGAAGAGAAGCGGCTGCTCCGGAGACGGGGTGGCCGTTTCTCCGTTTTCGGGGTCCGCGTGTTCTTGCGGTCACTCTGGGTACACTCTGTGCAGACCGGATCGTCCGGTCGACGGAGTTCTGGCGCTGTGTGCTGGGAGATGACTCCGAGGTGTCGTGCGGAGTCTTTGATTTCAAGCCGTCGATCTCGGGTCAGACCTCGGAACCGGCTCCTCCTCTCCGATCATTTGCCACGCGGCAGGGTGTCGCGTGATCGAAAGGAATCAACATGGCTGAAGCCATTTCCGTGTCCGGACCCATTTCAGGGACCGACAAGACACTCACGTTGGAAACGGGCAGGTTTGCCCCCAATTCGATGGGTGCCGTGGTGGCATCGATCGGTGCAACACAAGTACTGACCACTGCCAACGCTGCGAAGAACGTGCGCGAAGGCATGGACTTCTTCCCCCTCACGGTCGACGTCGAAGAGCGTGCCTACGCTGCCGGCAAGATCCCGGGTTCGTTCTTCCGTCGTGAAGGCCGCCCGACCGAGGACGCCATCCTCACCTGTCGCCT
>RCMY010002571.1_pt1 | contig 16402 bp, 22 predicted proteins | sample 2041341 | NCBI WGS metagenome assembly RCMY01 (sample SAMN09708234, study PRJNA481090) | Marine sediment metagenome, whole genome shotgun sequencing project. | reverse complement strand
ATTTGCGATAAAAGAAATGAGGTGCATCCCGCATAAAGGGCTCTGGCGGAATAAGTATCTCAAAAAATATAATTATTAGAACCCACCTATACTTATTGAGCAAGAGTAGTTTGTAATAACATGCCAATAAGTTTATTGCCAACATTGCTAATGACTATCCTTGTGGTGGGATATACACCTGGACCAGCTAACATATATTCGCTTTCTATGTCTATTCGGCATGGAAAGCGAAATGTATTTAATATGTGGTTGGGGCTGCTTACAGGATTCTCAACAGCTGTAGTTATCCTAGCCATACTTACGCATTTATTAGGTGCTATACTTGGTTCATATATAGAATATGTGAAGTATCTTGGTGCAGCCTATATCATGTGGTTGGCATGGAAGATTTACCATAGCAGTGGGCAAACGAAAGAAGACAATAGAGATTGCACATTCTGGAGTGGTTTCATTGTACAAATGACGAACGCAAAGATACTCTTGTTTGACATCACGTGCTTTAGTTCGTTTGTACTTCCCTACTCTAACAAACTCTGTGATCTGCTCATTGTTTCAGCTATATTACTTATTGCAGGTCCCGGAGCCAATCTTGTTTATGTTTACATCGGCACGTATTTAAACCGCTTCTTTAGCAAATATCGCAGACAATCTGACATTGTTATGTCACTAGCCCTTGCATTATGCGCTATTTATATAGTGGTGAACTAAAAAAACATAGAAAGAATACCAATGAAAAAAACTTTTCACAAATTCGAAATAACTACAGTACAATGTGGTTACAACTTAGAAAATAATCATCACGCATTAGCTGACACTGAAGACTGTGCAGCTAGAATATTATAAACTAAATAATTTTATAAAATGGAATCAACAAACAAACAATTAGACTCACTGTTTGAGTACTGGAAAGCAAAGAGTAAAGCATTAAAAGACGCAGATGAAATTGTCACAGATGGAATTATGCGTAAATTTATTACAACAGACACAATCAATAACACTCCATGGAAAGATAGAAATCTGCGTATTGCATTTTTAGTTAAAGATAATCCTGATGGTGCACATGATACGCGTAATTGGCTAGAAAAAGAAGATAATAGAAATTTAAAGTCAGTGTTTTTACATAAGATTGCTAACCTATTTTATGGGCTTAGCCATTCAACTAATGATGATGGTAAACAATGGTGGTTTGGTGAGATTGAGCAACATGCAGAAGATGTTAAAACATTTTTTAACACCGAGCCTTTTGCCTTTGTTGAATGTAAGAAACAATCAGGGACAACAGAAATAGATGATAAAAAGCTAGAGACATATATCAAAAAATACAAAAACTTGCTGAATGAAGAAATAGAGATTTTAAATCCAAATATCATTGTATGCATGGGACAACCTATCTTTGACTTTGTACTAAAAATGTATAGTGCAACAGAGGAGAATTTGGTTGCAGAAAAGAATATACATTATATACCATCTTGTAAGAAAGTTATTATATATGCAGCACATCCAAGTGGGCGAGATAGCTACCAAAATCATTATGAGGGTGTAATGCATTGGTATAGGCAGTTTTTACATTCAAAAGCTTACAAGGAATTTATGTAAGCTCAATAAGAGACATATTATGCCCCTAAATTTCAAGATAGCGAGTATCATGTATAGAGTAATTTTACAAATAAATATCAAAAACTAAAATATTAAATTATGGCACTTTGGAAAATTTCAGTTAAGAATAGCGGATATGACGCATGTAATGACAAACAGCAATGGATTGAAAAAGGAATGTTCATAGAAACAAGTACTCGTTCATCAATGTCACCACTTGACATTAATCGGGAACGACCTTTATTAGCACGTCTATTTATGAACAAATATGGCATTGAGATAGATCCCAATAGAATGAATGAATCATATTTTAAATGTGAGAATGTGAGAATATGAGGTAACTAACTCAGAAATTCATCTTTCTAAAAGTATCATTAGCGAAATGCAATCTAAAGATTTATATAAGAATTAGCCTAATTAACTATTTGATTAGGCTAATTTTTAAATAAGTTCGGAGAATTACGACGAATGATTTGTAATTTTGTACCAACATTACGTAATTAAATAGCAAGAGAATGAAAGATATAATATTAAAATCAGCTCGTTTGATAGCAACAGACGACGAGAGCAAGGGAATCATTGAAAGACTTAGGTCTGAAGGAGTTTGTGGTCAGGAAGATAACGAGTTGTTGTTTATGAATATTGTACTCGTATCTTCTGCTGAAGGAGTTGCAAAGCTTCCAAATGTGCTTTCTAATAAGTCGTTAGCAAAACGAAATATAATAATTAAGACCGATCCGTCTTTGAATATTGATAATGATACTAATTACTATTCTGTACTCTCATTCTTTCATGGAGCAGACCCTTATGAAGAAATAAAGTTGTTATTGTGCTTCATTCACACTAATGAAGATACTAATAGGAACATTGCGTTTGATGAATATGAAATCTTTACTTTAACTAAAGGCAGAAATATGATATCAACAGCATCGTATTCTTATAATGAGAACGTTGATAAAGCGATAAATGAGCTTAAGAAAATTAAACTGCATAATAATCACAGATATGTATTGTTGTTCACATACAAACATAATATTAAAGGAACAGGCCTTGATATGTTATCTGTGAGCAACTATTTAGATATGTTTCCAGAAAATGCAACCGTATGTTGGAACATTCAAGAGTCCTCTGTTAACCAAGTTACACTATTAATGTCAATTTCTATATAAAAACATATTTCGTAAGAAACAAATTGGAACTATATAATAATGATATGTTGTTGTAAATAACACTACTCTACCATATCATTATTCAGCGTATTAAAAAAGCAAAAAATCATAACTACATTCAAGTACTCTTATTCATTACTTGTGAGAAGTATTTCTTCGCCACAATGAAACTGATGGATATGAGTATTGTTTGATTGCGTGAGCATATCAAAACAATGATCGCCAGTGCAATGACCTGTATAGAAATGTACATGAGGATAATCTTCATGCAAGCACACTGCAATACGATTTAATTGTTCGTCAGTTTCGTAACTCTGGTCCAAATGAGCATCTAGCAGATGAAAACCACCAATGCTCAAACTTATTGGTGCATCTATTGATTGCAGAATATTTAGAATGCCACTGTGAGCGCATCCTGTAAAAAGTACGCCATCAATAACAAAGGCAAGCTCATGAGTGAAGTTATCTGGCATAAACAGTCCAGCAGCATCGCTACAAAGTAAATTCTTATTTCCTAATGGAAGTGGATTTCGCTTTTCTATATTTGCATAAACTTTAACGGCTCCAACATTACTACTTTCGTTGACAAACACGAAACGGTCTTTATCTTGTGAGAAATCTACATCACCTGTAAGTGAATGCTGATAACGGCGCATTGAAGCATACTCTGTTCCAGGAATGGCTCCCGAAAGAATAACTTTAGCATTGCTGTTGAGTTTAAGAAAATAAGGAAGACCACCAATATGGTCATTATGCCCATGAGAGATAAGACAATAATCCACGTCGGCAAGATCTATTCCTAAAACCTTTGCATTACGTATGAAAAGATCAGACGCACCCGTATCTAGCAAATACTTGCCAGAAGGGCATTCCAAATATACAGACAGGCCATGCTCAGTCTGCAACAGTTTATTATTAGTGCGGTTATCACTCAGCACTACAAGTCGTGTTCTTTTCATACGTTTTAGCTTTGTCTACTCGTGGTCGTGATGATGACCTTCGCAATGATGATGGCAACTGCTATCACCATATACTATTGTTCCACCTAGATACTGGCCCAACACCTCTTCTACGGCAATAGTTGGAGCACCGCCGTGAACCTGAATACCAAGATCATTAAGCATAGTCACTGCTCCCTGACCTAATCCACCACAAAGCACATCTGTTCCGCCCTGAGCCGCAATAAAGCGAGGCATAGCACCATGTTCATGCTCAGGAGCCTTTAGTACAACAGTTTCTTTTACTTGTCCGTCTTCTACAGTGACAAATGTAACTTCTGGTGCTTTACCGAAGTGTTGCCACAATTTACCCTCTGATGTAGGGATCGCAATTTTCTGATTCATAACTTGTATGTTTGATTTTTGTTGTTGATAATCTTCAAATTCTATATTATCATTTGAAATAACTATTTTCTTTCCTTCAACCAAAGCCACAGCGATCTTCTTTCTAGCCTCAGCATAAATTCTCGTTAATGTAGGTCTAGAAACATTCATCTGCTTAGCAGCAACATCTTGCAACTGTCCTTCATAATCAATAAGTCTGATAGACTCATATTCATCGTATCTTAGTTGAATACTATCCTTTCTATGACAGCAACGTCCATAAGGGCGAAAGCCTGATACAACGGGCGAAGAAGAGATGATTCTACTCTGTTTTGGTCTTGGCATATTATCTATTTTAATGAACGTACGTTCGTTTTAACGACTGCAAATATAATGCTTTATTTTGAACGATAGTTCATTATTAAGAATTATTTAGAACTTTTTATTCTTAAATTATCTTATAATTGTTCTTACATTCTTGTGAAAATCCATAAAATAATGTGTAATGATATACCTTTGCAATTATTAAATGCAACTAACAAGTAAAACATTAAATACCATTATGACAAAAATATTTTCATCTTTAATCATTGCCCTATTCTGCTTTGTTTATTCTACTTCTGCACAAGAGAGGTTGCATGAGGCTCAATGGATTTCAGCTCCACATACACAGACAGCATCAATGCCGATGTTCAGAAAAAACATTGTCGTTAAGAAAGATGTAAAGGATGTTCTAATTTATGCCAGTGCACTAGGCGTATATCAGATTTATGCTAACGGCAAAAACCTGACTGATGACAATTGGGCTTTTTCAGTATAATAAGCGATTGCTTGTTATACTGAAAAAAGTAAGATGATGCTTATCCTAATAGATACATATATTTACAGCTCGTTCACTATATATTTTTCTAGGCTTAAAGGTGAAGCAGTTGGTGAAAAACGATGAACAACTTCGCCATTCTTATTAATGAGAAACTTAGTGAAATTCCATTTAATAGCACTCCATAAGATTCCTCCTTTCTTGCTCTTCAGCCACTTATATAGTGGATCGGCATCATTTCCATTAACATTGATTTTCTTCATAATAGGAAATGTCACACCATAATTTAACGAACAGAACTCCTGTGTCTGATTGTCTGAACCAGGATTTTGATTAGCAAACTGGTTGCATGGGAAACCTAAGATTACCAGACCTTTATCCTGATATGTATTCCATAACTCTTCAAGTCCCGTTAATTGCGGAGTGAATCCACACTTCGTTGCAATGTTTACTATCAACACTACTTTATCTTTATACTCAGCGAGACTTACAGACTCACCTTTCTTGTTCTTAACCGTGAAATCATATAAATTCTTTGCTTCCATAATTTTATGTTTTCTGATCTAAGTTTGTGCTTATCATGTTGCTATATGTAGCAAACCATTATAGCTACAAATATAGTAATAATATAAACCGACTCCAAATAAATTTTTGCCTTATCAACATTGAACAACAAAAACAATCATTCTGTTATATTATCCTGTTATACATGTATTTACATATTCAGCAATATAATATTGATGAATAGTAAATAAAGTTATAGTTCGTATTTTGATCAATAATTATTATCAAATTGAGTATCGTATTTTGGAGAAAATATGTAACTTTACCGAATGTATAACTAACATCATACGAATATGAAGAGTTTTAATGCAAAACCATGGCTGTTGCCACAGCCAGTACTCATTATTGGTACATACGATGAAAACGGAGTTCCTAACGCTATGAATGCCGCTTGGGCTGGTCAGGTGAATATGAACGTAATCACAATTTCTATGGGTAATCACAAGACTACGAGCAACCTGAATGCTAATGGCGAGTTCACTCTTGCGTTTGCTTCAAAAGAGACGATGGTTGCATCTGACTATGTAGGAATTGTGAGTCAGAAGAATCATCCAGACAAGATGCAGAAATCTGGTTTAACCCACGAGAAAGCTCCGAACGTGAATGCACCTGTATTCACAGACTATCCGATGACATTTGAATGCCGCGTCAAAGAGAAACTTTATGAAAGCGAAACTGGCTACTTTATTGTGGCAGAGATTGTGAATATACTCGTAGACGAAAAGTATCTTGCAGAAGATGGCAAACCAGCTGTCGAGAAAATGAATTTAATTACTTTTGACCCTATCCATTTGGGATACATTGCACTCGGCGATCGTGTTGGTCAGGCTTTTGGTGAAGGCAAAAAATTAAAATAAGAATGAAAGAAACGCTACTACATATCAAGACATGGCTCCAAGGTCTTTCGTTCCGTACTGGTGTCATCGTTTTAGCTTTATGCATACCGTTTTATATTCTATCTTTCGCACAGATGGCGTTACCCACAAAATATCTTTCAGTAGAAACTAAGGGTATTCTTTGGGTAGTGCTATTCGGTATGGCGAAGACATGCCAGTATGGAGGTCTTACCATTTTAGGAGTTGAAGGATATCGACGAGTAAAAACATGGTTGAAAGTAAACAAGGAAAACCATGTAAACAAAGATAATTCAAATAGCCACAAATGTTGATTCATGGCTAACGGATAGCGAGATTCAGTAGGTGTAAATCAACTCTACTCTATGGAAATATTTCGCTATTTATACGGATTCATTGTCAAAATGATTATCTTTGTTCAAAATTTAAATATCAATGAATTATAAAAATATTATTTTCGATTTAGGTAATGTTCTCGTTAAACTCGACGAAGATGCCACAATGCGTGCTTTTGAAAAGCTTGGAATGGGTAGTTTTAAACACTTGCGCGAAAACCCTGAGGCCCTTCAACTATTTCAAGCTATGGGAATTGGACGTATTACTAATCAACAATTCTTTGATTCATTCCGCAAAATTGTCAATCCAGATGCTACAGACAAGCAAATAATTGATGCAACTAACGCGATGCTCGTCACAATTCCAGATACGAAAAAACAAAAATTGATTGATCTTCGCAAAGCTGGATATAGAACATTCCTGTTAAGCAACACCATTGATATACATTGGCGCTATTGTAGAGACAAGCTATTCCCAATGGATCACTACACTGCTGATGATTATTTTGACCGCATTTTCACATCGCAAGAGATGCACATGAAAAAACCTGATGACGAAATATTTCAGACAGTCATTAAAGAAGCAAGTTTAATGCCTAATGAAACTATCTTTATTGATGATCTTGAAGTGAACTGTGAGGCTGCTGAAAGAAACGGAATTCAAGCATTTCAGAATAAAGAATTTGATGATTGGATGAAATTATTTAGCTAACATAAAGCAATATCAAATTGTTTTTGCCTATATTTGCACTATAGACAGACCCTTGTCAATGAATAACAGCGATGCGAAACGTTAATAAAGCATCGCACAAAGCATAAATATTTGAATATGAAAGCAACTAAGATAACAGAACTCTTTGGAATAGAATATCCTATCATTGCTGGTGGAATGGTATGGTGTAGTGGATGGAAATTAGCTTCAGCTGTTAGTAATGCTGGTGGATTGGGACTAATTGGTGCTGGTAGTATGCATCCAGAAACACTTGCCGAGCACATTGACAAGATGAAGACTGCCACTGACAAACCATGGGGGGTAAATCTTCCATTGATGTATCCTGAACTTGATAAGATTGTGGAACTTATTATCAACAAAGGTGTGAAAATTGTATTCACATCTGCTGGTAGCCCTAGCAAACTAACGGCAAAGTTTCACAAAGCAGGTATAAAGGTTGTTCATGTCATAGCCAACAGCAAGTTTGCACGCAAGTGCGAAGAGGCAGGCGTTGATGCTATTGTTGCCGAAGGATTTGAAGCTGGCGGTCATAATGGACGTGAAGAGCTCACCACAATGACCTTGATACCGCAAATTCGTAAGGCAACATCGTTACCACTGCTTGCTGCTGGAGGTATTAGTTCTGGCAATGCTATGTTGGCAGCTATGGCTCTTGGTGCAGATGGCGTGCAGATAGGTACACTCTTTGCGTTGAGTGAGGAGAGTTCGGCATCTATTGCTTTCAAACAGCGCTGCATAGATCTCGGTGAAAGCGACACCATGCTTGCACTAAAGAAGTTAGCTCCTACACGTCTTGTAACAAATGCACTTTACGCACGTATCAAAGAAGCTGAAGATCGTGGAGCTGACGCTGACGAACTACGCCACATCCTTGGAACCAACGCTGCAAAAAGAGGTATTTTTGAAGGTGATATCGAGAATGGAGAAATGGAGATTGGTCAGGCAGTAGCCGGAATCCATGAGATAAAACCTGTGAGTTTGATTATGAAAGAATTGGTCGGCGAATATGATAAGACATTACAAACACTTAGATGAACCATATACATCTAAGTGCTTGTAAATATTCACATTATAGCAACCGATTACACTTTATCAGAATACTTTAATCTTAGCATTTTTGGCAGACCACTAATCACGAGATTATAGGATTCTACAATCCACTTTTCAATTTGTTCTGCATCGAATGTATGCTCTATAAGGATATCATTCCAATGGATTTTGTTCAGATGATACCCGGCACTTACGGCTTCATACTTATCACGAAGACGCTGTCCCTCTTCAGGTGGCAGTTTGATAGAGATACGTGGTTCAGCATATTCCAAAGGCAGATGTAAGAATATCTTGCCTTCAATTCTAAACACGATCATATCAGGACCATACGGAGAATCCTCTGTAACACCAGGTAGTGACAGACAATATTCTCTAACTTCTTCTGTATTCATAATAATATTGTTTTACTTGGTTTTAAATTTCATATATCTCGCCCACTCGTCCTGCATATCTGTATCATGCTCTCCGTCAAAGAATTCTACTTGGCATTCTTTTTTAAATGGACTCCAGTTACCACAAATCCTGCCATCTTTAGCTACTATAGGCTGAAAGATTCCATTGTTATTATGAGCCTTATGCTTGTATTCTTCTGATAGCACAATGTCACGGCTCTTATAACTAATTAGATATTCATCATAGGGAGAAATCAAAAGATACTTATCCTTTCGGAATCCACGTGTCTTACAATCGTCGGTCAGATAGAAGTCTCTTCCATCGTATTTCTCAAGATGAATAGAATCACCTAAAAGAGCTATTCCTTTTCGGCAATCACTCATACTTAATCCCGACCACCATGCAAAATCTTCCAACGTAGCCGGCTGACGACTTTGAAAGTATCTGCGAGTGAAAATCATCAAAGCATTATCGCGGTCTAATTTAGCAGACTGTTTCACCTTATCTGCTGTTAAAGCATAAGTAGCTTTCATCGGCAACAAGTCTCCGCTACAAATAGTACCCGACATCTCTGCCATGCGAATATGATGGGATAGCCGGTGATTATCCAGCCGAATATCTTTCTTTGCAAGCGCATCAATAAAGTCTTCTTTCGTTACGCTTTTCTTGTCGGCAGCTGTCTGAGCTAGAATATCTCTGACTCTCATCAGTTCATCATCTGGAATGCTGATTTTATTACTGCTCATCCATCCCTTAATTACAGCTATTGACTTTGGAGCACAAAGTTCTATCAAGTTCCAATAATCATCCGCAGATATTAGTTGCCATGTGCCTCTCATCAAGTGCATGCGTATAATCTTTCCACTGTCAAAAGCTTCTTTAAATGCTTTTGCCGATGGCTTGCGAGTACGCATCTCCACAGCCCATCGCATCATGCGATATTCCTGTGCCTGCATAGCGCACATATAGTTAACAACATCTTCTGGATTATTGAATTGCGGACATATCAACTGCTGATTTAAAAGTCGTATAGCTATAGGATTCATACCGTAATCTCAATTAATACTCCTTCGGGTCCTGCAATGCAACTTTCGTAATAACCATCACCTGTAGTACGTGGTCCACTGATGCACTCGTAGCCTCCATTCTTTAATTCGTCAGTCTTTGCATCAACAGCATTCTTGCTTCCAAGCGCTATTGACACATGAATAAATCCGCCACGAAATATATCTGTCAAAGGCTCAATCACCTCTGGCCTAGACATGATTTCCAATCGTGCACCACCATCAGGGAAACTTAAGATATACGTTTTAAGTCCTGTACGTGGATTGTGATATAGTTCATTAGATGCACAGCCGAAGTGTTCCATAAAGAAGCGCTTCATGCTTTCAAGGTCAACACAATAAACAGCAATATGGTCAATATTCATATTACTTAGTTTGTGTATAACCTTCTTTCTTCAAAATGTCGAGAAGTCGTTCACGGTGATCTCCTTGAATGATTATCTCTCCATCCTTAACAGAACCACCAACACCACATTTCTGCTTTAAAATCTTACAAAGAGCAACCATATCATCTTCTGAGCCAACGAAGAATTTTACGATCGTGACCGTTTTACCACCACGCCCAGCACGTTCCATATACAATCGTAACTTCTGCTGATTCTTTGGTAGTGAAATCGCTTCATCCTGAGTGTCCTCAGAATAATCAAAGTCGGTATTCGTAGAGTAAACCACTCCTACTCGCTTCTTTCTATCAACATCTTTATTTTCTGATGTCTCTACATTATCGTCAGTTGCTCCTAGAGCTTCCAACGCACTTTTCCAATCTGCCATTATATTGTATTTTCAATTTACTAATCATTGCATAATATCAGGCATTGATATTTTCATTACCTGCAATTACAAACCAATGAGCAATCATATTATTTCAAAATCAAAATAATCTTTTCCATAACCACAACACAACTACTGCACCAAGAACGCAGAATACGAAATTTGTGATATAACCTTTACCAAATAATTCGATATTCAGCAAATGACTTATCAATGCTCCTGCGTAACTACCAACAACACCAATTATAAGATTCATGCAGCATCCTTTACCTTCACCGATCATGATCTTGTTTGCAATGTAACCGATGAATATACCTGTGAATATCGGCCATGCTGTGAATTCAGCTATATGTTCTAACATTTTAATTATAAATATTCATTTACTGTGTTTCTTAACTCTAATAGCGATAAAGCTCCACTTCTTCTCCATAGTGACTGGCCACTGCGAAATAGCATCAGTGTAGGCACAGACTGAATATTATATTGTGCAGCCGTTGCATTTTGTTTATCTACATCTATCTTTATGATACGGATTTTATCACCCAATCCCTCTTTCAGTTGCTCCAAAACAGGATGCATCATCTTGCAAGGTTGACACCATGTAGCAAAGAAATCTACCAATACTAGTTTATCGCTTGATATTACATCATTGAATGTTTCCATAATTTTATATTTTAAGTTTTTGTATTACATTCAAATTCCTTTTTACAAGGAATAATGAAGTTGATGTGTCCATCTAGTTCTACGTAACCAAGAATCACACAAAAGTATAGCTATTACTGATAAAAGCACGACTTATTATTATGAGTACAAATATACTTATTTTTCTCAATGTAATGATTAGGTGAGTTTAAAAACTTGTTTTACAATATCTATATTTAACACTTTCAATAAATTATTTTAGCCACTTATTTAATGAATATATAATAATATCTTCTGTATACCTTAATCAAAATGAGTATAACATAAGTATTACTATTATTCTTTTTTCTGAGAAATAACAAATTTAAGTTGGAAGTATTAAACATAAAATGTATATTTGTGAGCGTTGTTATAACATTGATAACAACTCGTGTCATTATTAGTATAAATTTTAAGATATTGATTATGGACAAAAAAGCAGATATTGGTTTAATAGGACTCGCCGTAATGGGCGAAAACCTTGTTTTAAATATGGAAAGCAAAGGCTTTGCTGTTGCTGTGTATAACCGTACTTTACCTGGTGTTGAAGAAGGCGTTGTAGAGCGGTTTATTAACGGACGTGGCAAAGGAAAGAATATCATAGGGTGCACAGAAATCAACAATTTTGTAGAAAACATCAAGACTCCCCGCAAAATTATGATGATGGTACGTGCAGGGAATGCTGTTGACCAACTCATGGAACAGCTTTTTCCGTTACTTTCACCCGGAGATATCATCATTGATGGTGGCAACTCTAATTATGAAGATAGCAACCGCCGTGTGAAAGATGCAGAAAAACGTGGATTCAGATTTATTGGAACAGGCGTAAGTGGTGGTGAGTTTGGTGCATTGCATGGAGCCTCCATCATGCCCGGAGGATCACAATCAGCATGGAGTGAAGTAAAACCTATATTACAACGGATTGCTGCAGTAGCTGAAGATGGCACTCCTTGTTGCGATTGGGTTGGTCCTGAAGGTTCTGGACATTTCGTGAAGATGATCCATAACGGGATAGAATACGGTGACATGCAACTCATCAGTGAGGCTTACTTTTTATTGAAACATCTTAAGAAGATGGACAATGAAACGATTGCCTCTGTTTTTGAACATTGGAACGAAGGGCGATTACACAGTTATCTCATGGAAATCTCAGCTCAGGTGCTACGCCACCGAGATAAAGACGGTGACTATCTGATTGATAAGATACTTGATACTGCGGGACAGAAAGGAACAGGCAAGTGGTCGGTCATCAATGCAATGGAACTCGGCATGCCTTTAGGACTAATTGCTTCAGCAGTGTTTGAGCGCAGCCTCTCTTCTGACAAGAACCTGCGTGTAGAAGCTGCTAAACGTTTAGCAAATGATCGCAAGATAGAAGCAACAACAGACCTATCATTTGTTGATGATATCGAACAGGCACTCTATGCTTCTAAATTAGTATCTTATGCTCAAGGATTTGCTGTTTTACAAAAAGCCTCAGACAACTTTTCGTGGAATCTCGACCTAGCTTCCATCGCACGTATGTGGCGTGCTGGCTGCATCATCCGTTCTGCCTTTCTAAATGATATTTCTGATGCTTACCAAGCTTCCGAGAAACCTATGCACCTACTCTTTGCACCTAAGTTTGCAGCAGAAACAGTACAGGATCTTAAAGGATGGAAAGCTGTTGTAATCAAAGCACTTCAAGCAGAACTTCCTGTGCCTACACTCAGTTCGGCTCTTAATTACTATCTATCTCTCACCACTGCTAATCTCCCTGCAAATATGATACAGGCACAACGTGACTTCTTTGGCGCACATACCTTTGAGCGCAACGATATGCCACGCGGAGAATTCTTTCATGAAGACTGGACTGGCAAGGGCGGCAACACTCATTCTGGTAGTTATAATGTATAATCACATAAATATGAGTAATTATGCCAAAGTCATTATCATTCATCATCTTCGGTGCCTCGGGAGATCTTACCAAACGTAAACTCTTTCCGGCACTCCTTGGTCTCTTCTCCGAGAAACGCTTACCTCAGAAGTTTGAGATCGTGGGTATAGGGCGTACACCTTATAGTGATTCAGAATATCGTAATTATCAGCATAGACAATTGCCGAAATATATCAAAACAGAAACTTGGAACGAAGAGCTGGTCAATAGTTTCATCTCTCATATCCGCTACGAAACGATGGATCCCGCTAAGGAAGAGGAATACCCTGCACTTGTGGAACATCTAAAAACAAGCAACAGCGAGAGCATCATTTATTATCTTGCTACTCCTCCGCTGCTTTATGGCGTGATTCCGCAGCATTTAAAAACCTTTGGACTGAATGGCGAGAACACGCGCATCATTGTTGAGAAACCTTTTGGTTATGACCTGACCAGTGCCAAACAATTAAACGATATTTACAGAGATGCCTTTCAGGAACAGCAGGTTTACCGCATTGACCATTTCTTAGGCAAAGAAACTGCACAGAATATTCTAGCTTTCCGTTTTGCCAACTCAATCTTCGAACCGATATGGAATCGAAACTACATTGATTATGTAGAGATTACTTCGGTAGAAAATCTAGGCATTGAAAACCGTGGAGGTTATTATGAGACAGCAGGTACAATGCGTGATATGGTTCAAAATCATCTGGTGCAGCTTCTTGCCTTGTGTGCAATGGAACCTCCAGTAAAGTTTGATGCCGACAGCTTCCGCAACGAGATTGTGAAAGTGTATGATTCGCTGGTACCACTAACAGAAGACTATATCCGTGAGAATGTAATCCGCGGACAATATATAGCTGGAGGTGATAAAGTTGGTTACCGGCAAGAGGCTCATGTGTCACCCGACTCACGCGTAGAGACTTTCTTTGCGATGAAGGCAGAGATAGACAACTGGCGATGGAGCGGCGTACCCTTCTTCTTCAGAGTGGGCAAGCAAATGCCTACCAAGGTGACAGAGATCGTTGTTCATTTTAAAAAAGTACCTCATCTGCTTCTTAACAATATGAATGGTGCCCATCCGCATGCCAATAAACTTGTGTTACGTATTCAACCAAACGAAGGTATTGTGTTGCGCTTCGACATGAAACTACCAGGAACAGGGTTCCAGACCAAACAGGTCGATATGGATTTTGTTTATGACAGACTCAGTAATGTGAAGACAGGTGACCCATACGCCCGCCTCATCGAGGACTGCCTTCTGGACGATCCGACCCTCTTTACACGTGATGATGCCGTAGTATCTTCATGGAAATATTTCGACGCTATTCTTGATTACTGGAAAAAATATCCAGAAGCACCTCTCTATGGTTATCCTGCTGGAACGTGGGGACCTCTTGAAAGTAATGCCCTGATAGAAAGTGTTGGCGGCAATTGGACCAATCCTTGTAAAAACTTAATACATACTGATGAATACTGTGAACTCTAAACTTTCAAAACTCTCACGCCACATGTACAGTTCTCCATTGGAAGTGGCACGTACATTAATTTTTCGCATGAATGAGCAAGCCTTAGCGAAGAGTGACGAGGAGAAATATAATGTGGCACTTAGTGGCGGTTCTACGCCCGATATACTTTTTCGTTTGTGGGCCGACGAATACGCTCTAACAACACCTTGGGAGAAATTCCGTTTTTTCTGGGTAGATGAGCGTTGTGTCCCTCCTACAGATGAAGCTAGCAATTATGGTCGTTTCAAGTTCCTTCTTTCTGGCAGTATACCTGATTTGAAAGAAGGAGAGAATGTTTTTCGCATTATCGGTGAAGCCGATCCAAAAGTAGAAGCCTTGAGATATTCAGAATTGGTAATGCAACTAGTGCAGCAATTTGATTGCATCATTCTCGGTATTGGTGATGACGGTCATACCTCGTCCATATTTCCAGGACAAGAGCAGCTACTCTCTGCTTCTCAACCTTATATGCCATCAGTGCATCCCGTAACAGGCGTCAAACGTGTGGCAATGACAGGAAAGCTGATGATGCACGCTAAACAAACCATTTTTATGGTTACTGGAAGCGGAAAATCCAATATCATCAACCGCATCATCGATGATGGCTTCGACTGTCCTGCTAGTCGGGTTATGCAACAGGCTGATGCTCCTGAATTAATCGGCGATTATGCTGCTTTAAAGAATATTTAGTAAACTAAATCAAGCAAAAAAGTTTAGTTTAAAACATTAAACAACAATCATTTAGGTTATTTATATAAAACTTTTAGTTTAACAAATAGTTCTAGCATTTATGGAGTGATATCCTAAAAAATTAAGATGACATACATTACATATTGACATATCAGCTTAATTTTTTCATCTTATCATTCCTTTTGTTATGTAAGTCACAATTTCACTATTCCGTAAACCCTTTGTCTTTCATCTTTTCTGCATCTACAAATAAAGCCATCCCTGTTTTCATCTTCCTGAAACCTTCCTTTTCATAGAACGCTTCTTTACCAGGAGAAGCATATAAAATGCTATTGCAGTTTGGTATGTTTCCAACAATAGCACGAACGATTGTTTTGCCAATCCCCTTCCCTTGATAACTTGGCGTAACGGCCACATCATAGATAGCTGCTTGATATTCACCGAAGGTTAAACGTTGGTAAGCTTGTTGGTAGGGAAACCATTCAAAATCAGAATGCTCCTCGGACAAAACCGGATCCGCTTCTATTTGACTGAAAAAAACATGCTCGACGACTTCAATAGGATCCTGCCCGTAGAGCCTGCGCCATTCATCTTTAATAGGGTAAATCAGTTTAAATCCCGTCGCTGTAACAGCTTCGATTCGCAGACCCGTTTCTTCGAAGACCTCTCGTTGAGCAGCCCTTACAAAACTTTCTTGTTTTTTGTGATGGTTTTCTAGATGTTGAAATTAACATAAATAATCATTTAATTCTCCCATAAAAAAAATTTAGGAATTTTCCCTTTTATTCCTTTTTCACTTCTGCATTGTGCTGCTGTTTTCCCAAACAAAGCCATATTTAGAATATCTGCTTCTGAAGCATATGTATATGCCATTTCCTGCGGAGATAATGTGGGCGTTATCAAAAATTCTTTTACTGCATCCGTGTGGATACGATAG
>RCMY010005909.1_pt1 | contig 16403 bp, 10 predicted proteins | sample 2041341 | NCBI WGS metagenome assembly RCMY01 (sample SAMN09708234, study PRJNA481090) | Marine sediment metagenome, whole genome shotgun sequencing project. | reverse complement strand
GATAAACACCAGCGTGGCGACGCCTAGCGGCCATGCGCGTGCGCGCATCCGCTCTTGCAATTCGCCCGTGGTTTTGGCCACCAGCCACGTCGCGCCCAGCAGCATGTAGCCGACCATGACACCGACACCGACGGTCAGCGAAAAGGGCGTCGCCCAGTCCCACCAGCCGCCCGAGTAGGCGCGCGCGACCTTGTCGATCTGGATGCCTTGCAGCAACGCGCCCAGCGCGATGCCTTGCGACAACGCGGCCATCGCCGAACCACCGATAAAGGCGGCGTCCCACGCCCAGCGCCTCCGCTCGGAGCGCCAGCGAAATTCGAACGCGACCCCGCGAAAGATCAGCGCCAGCAGCATCGCGATGATAGGCGCGTATAGCGCGGGCATGATCAGCGCATAAGCCAGCGGGAACGCGGCCATCAGGCCCCCGCCGCCCAGCACCAGCCATGTCTCGTTCCCGTCCCAGACCGGCGCGACCGAGTTCATGATGGTGTCGCGGTCGCGACGGTTTCGTTCGGTCGCGAATAGCATCCCTAGCCCTAGGTCAAACCCGTCGAGGATGACGTAGACCAGCACCGAAAAGGCGATCAGAAACGCCCAGATCGTCGTCAGGTCCAGCGAAAAGCCTTCGGTGATGGGCATGGCTCAGTCCTTCTTTGCGGCTACGTCTGGTGCGGGGGTGATGCCTGCGGTGCGGGTCGGCCCCGCGCTGGAGTCCTTGAGGCGCGGCTCGTCCGCGGTGGGCGCGCGGGCCATCAGGCGCAGGATGTAGTAGGTTCCCGCGCCAAACACCGAAAAGTAGATGATGATGAACGCAACCAGCGATGCCCCCACCGCAGGCGCGGCCAGCGGAGCGGCGCTGTCGGCGGTGCGCAACAGGCCATAGACGGTAAAGGGTTGGCGACCTACCTCGGTCGTGACCCATCCGGCCAGCACAGCGATCAGGCCCGATGGTGCCATCGCCAACGCCGCGCGGTGCAGCCACGGTGCCTCGTATAGCCGCCCACGCCAGCGCGCCCACAGCGACCACAGCCCGATCCCCATCATGGCAAAGCCCAGTGCGATCATGATCCGGAACGCCCAGAAGACGATAAAGACAGGCGGCTGATCACTGTCGGGGATAGTGTCGAGGCCCGCAAGCGGAGCGTTCAGGTCATGCTTGAGGATCAGCGACGACAGCTTGGGGATGCCGATGGCATAGTCCAGCGTCTGCGTCTGATCATTGGGGATGCCGAAAAGGTAGAGCGGCGCGCCGCCCTCGTGGCTCTCGTAATGGCCCTCCATGGCCATGACCTTGGCTGGCTGATGCTCCAGCGTGTTCAGCCCGTGCTGGTCCCCGAGGAAAATCTGCACCGGTGCCACGATCGCCGCCATCCACATCGCCATCGAAAACATCGTGCGCGTGGCCGCGCTGGCCTGCTCCCGGCGCTTACGGCACGCCAGCAGGTGATAGGCCGCAACGCCGCCGATGATAAACGCGGTGGTCAAATAGGCCGCCGTTACCGTGTGCGCGAGGCGGTAGGGAAACGACGGGTTGAACACGATCTGCCAGAAATCCAGCGGCACAAATTGCCCGGTTTGCGCGTCGATTTCGAACCCGACGGGCGTGTGCATCCAGCTATTGGCGCTGATGATCCAGAACGCAGACAGGAACGTGCCAAAGGCGACGGCGGCGCAGGCGCCCATATGCAGCCCATCACCCACCTTTTCGCGCCCGAACAGCATGATCCCCAGAAATCCCGCCTCAAGAAAGAAGGCTGACATCACCTCATACGCCATCAGCCCGCCGATCACCGGCCCGGCCTTGTCGGAAAACACCGACCAGTTGGTGCCGAACTGATAGGACATGACGATGCCCGACACGACGCCCATGGCAAATGCGAGGGCAAAGATCTTGATCCAGTAGCGGAAAAGGTCGAGGTATTTCTGCTCGCGAGTCCACAGCCAAAGACCGTTCAGAACTGCCAGATAGCTGGCCAGTCCAATGGTGAAGGCTGGGAACAGGAAATGGAATGAGACGGTGAAGGCGAACTGGATACGTGCCAGCAGCACGGCATCGAACGATCCGAGCATGGGATACCTCGCTATGATCTTCTGGATGACGACTTAGTCTTTGGCCTGCCAAGGGCAATGGCGCGGCAGGTCCCAGGGACGCGGCATAGGGCCGCGCGTGGCCTGCCAACACGTTGGCGGCGCGTGCCGGTAATCGGCGGTGCAAAGAGCCAAGGTGCAACCAGTTGGACCCTGCTGCGTTTTATGCCAGACAAGGCACGTAGCCCGCCCGCATCACCGACAAGGAGTGTCCCGGTCATGAGCCAAGCAAAGCAAGCTGTCACCCGTCACTCGCCGTCCACCGGGCCGAACAGCCCGGATGTCTGGGGTATCTACGAGCCTGATACAGGATCGATCCAGTATATCTGCGCTTGCCCGCAGACGCGCTCGGCGGCGTTGATTGACGTGGTCTGGAACTTCGATCCGCGCAGCTTTGCCACGGATACGCAAAGCATGGACCAAGTGCTGGCGCTGGTCGCGCAAGAGGGGCTGAGCATTCAGTGGATCCTCGACACCCACCCCCATGCCGACCACCTCATGGCCTCAGCAGAACTGAAAGAGCGCACTGGCGTCCCTACGGGTATCGGCGCCAAGGTCCGCGAAATCGCCCGGCTGTGGGAGGGGATCTACAACACCCCCGGCGCATTTCACCCCGAGGCAGATTTTGACCGGTTGTTCGAGGACGGGGACAGCTTTGCCATCGGCAATCTAGAGGTGCGCGTGATGCTGTCGCCCGGTCATACGCTGGGATCGATCAGCTATGTCTGTGGCGATGCGGGGTTCGTCCATGACACGCTGATGATGCCGGATTCGGGCACCAGCCGCGCCGATTTCCCCGGCGGCTCGGCCGGTCAGTTGTGGGAGTCAATCCAAGCCCTTCTTGCGCTGGACGACGCCACGCGCCTCTTTGTTGGGCACGATTACGGCGCGCCGGGCCGGGACGAGCCGGAATGGGAGGCGAGCGTCGCGCGCCACAAGGCCGAGAACAAGCATGTGAAGGCTGGTACGCAAAAGGGCGACTACGTCCGGACCCGCGAGGATCGCGACAAGACGCTATCGCTGCCCGACCGTATGCTGGCGGCGTTGCAGATCAACCTGCGCGGCGGTCGCCTGCCGCAGACCGAAGGCGACGGGCGCAGCTATCTCAAACTGCCGGTGAACCGCTTTTGAGTGAGGCCTGCCGCTCGGCCCCCGGCGCGACGATCCGCGACAATAGGTCTAGAAACATCGCGAACAGTTCGGCCTGCGAGGATACGCCCAGCTTGGCATAGGCGTGGCGGCGGTGGACCTTGACCGTGTCGGCGCTGATCTCCAGCTTCAGCGCGATCGCCTCGGTCGAATGGCCCTTCAGCACCAGCGCCACGACCTGCCGCTGGCGCTGCGACAGCACATGCTCGCCCAGTGCGGCCAGTGCAGCGGCGATGGGATCGGGGGCGTTGCCCGCCCCCGTCGCGCCGCCAAAGCCCAGATCGACCCCCGCCCAATGCCGCCGCGCCAGCGCCGAGACCAGCGGCGCGAGGGCGCGCAGCAGCGCCACCTCGCCCGGCGCAAAGGCCGGCCCGTGGTGGCGGCGCGTCACGCTATAGACCAGCACCGCGCCATCCGGCACGGTAAGGAAAATCCCCGCCTCGTCAGTGATGCGTGTGCGGCGATAATGCTGCTCGTAATATTCCGAGGCGAAAAACTCATCCGGCGCGATATCCCCAAGGCAGGCCAGCCCGCCGGTGCGCCCCTGCTGCACCTCGCTATAGAACGGGTCCAACAGGAACGGCCCCAGCAGGTATTGATCGACGACGATCCGCGCCTCTGCAGGCTCGGCTATGTCGGTATAGGGGCCGCGCGGGCGCTCACCCTCTTTGTAGGCAAAGAGCATCGAATTATCGAAAGGCACCGCGCGCCGCATCGCGCGTGTCAGCACGTCCATGAAATCCGGCGTGCCGATGGCATCGACCACATGCGCCAGATCGGCGGCCAGATCGCCGATATCGCAAGTGTTTCTATCCATCGTCGTCATGTCATTTGCGTAAGCGGCCCGGCGGCGGGCCTATAATCCTTTGGGGTTATTGGGCAGATTGAACGCTTCAGCCTAACCTTGTCGTCAGGAATTAACCAGATGCTGCATTGTGGTGGGGTCGGACGGGACATACGTGGCGAAAAAAGAAGATCAGACTCAGACGGCAGGGCAGGGCGCACCTGCATCCCCCGACAACGTACATATCGGCATCTTTGACGCCAACGGCGTGTTTCGCCACAAAAAGGTCAGCGGTGCCAAGGCGACCAAGCTGGCCAAGACGGGCGGGCCGTTCTGCGATGTCCTCTATAGTTGGGACACCAACGAAGAGCCGCAGGAGACGGGCGCATTCATCGACCGACCCACCACCATCGATCCCGATTCGATGCGCGCCTATCCCTTTGCCGCAAACGACGCGCTGGCGATCTCCGACTTTGTGGCCCCCTTCGGCGCGAGAAGCGCACGTAATCAGGCGCAAGCGATGGTGGACCGCGCCGCCAAGGCCGGCTTTACCGTCCATGCGGCGTTCGAATTCGAGTTCACCGTGATGGACGAAACCCCGCGCAGCCTGCGCCAAAAAAGGTATCGCGGCCTTGACCATTTCGCCGAGGGCAACCGTACCTATTCATTGCAGACAGAGGCGCTGCACCACGATCTTCTGGCCGATTTTGAGGCCATGATGACCCGCCTCGGCATCACTCTGGACGCCATGCATACCGAACTGGGGCCGGGTTTTTTCGAGGCGCCGCTGCTGCATGCCGAAGGGTTGCGCGCCGCCGACGATGCTGCCCTCTTTAAAAACTTCACCAAGGCTTTTTTTCTGCGCCAAGGTCTGACGGCGGCCTTTATGGCCAAGCTGTCGCCGGATCTGCCCGGCCAGTCCGGCCACCTGCATATGTCGCTGCGCAAGGATGGCGCGCCTGCCTTTGCTGACCCGGATGCCGAGGATGGCCTGAGCGAAACCGCCCGACATTTCATCGGTGGTATTGTCACGCTGATGCCCGAAATGCTGGCGCTGTGCAGCCACACAATCAACGCCTATAAACGCATGGTGCCGGGTGCTTGGGCGCCGACATGGTCTAACTGGGGCATTCAGAACCGCACTGCGGCACTGCGCGTCATCAACGACGATCCCGCCGCGACGCGCATCGAATTTCGCGTGCCTGCCGCCGATACGAACCCCTTCGCCGCCTATGCGATGTGCCTTGGTGCGGGGATGTATGGTATCGAGAACCGCATAGAGCCGCCCGAACCCGAGGCCGGGGATTGCTACGCCATCAATGCACCCGAGGCGCTGCGCCTGCCGCGCACTCTGGACGAGGCGGCGGACCGGCTGGAAGCGTCTCAAGTAGCGCGCGAGATATTTGGTGACGATTTCATCGACACGTTCGTCAAGCTGCGCCGCTACGAGGTGGCTGCGCATAACCGCCAGGTCGGCGCATGGGAGCTGGAGCGCTATCTGGAAGTGGTCTGAGTCCGGCCCATAACAATAATAAACAGGGAGAGAAGCGAAATGACATTTTCCAAGAAACATCTGACGGACCGCCGCAGCGTGCTGCGCGGCGGGGCGGCGGCACTCGGCGCGGCGGCGATGGGCGGTATCGGTAGCCGCGCACACGCGGCAACCGATATGCGATTCATGTGCTGGGAGGGCTATGACAAGCCCAGCATCATCGACCCGTTCGAGGCGGCCAATGACGCGAACGTCGCGGTCGATCTGATCACCGACAGCGCGGGTGGTTTTGCCAAGCTGGCGGCAGGCGGGTATCGCGATTTCGACGTGGTGTCGTCGGACAGCCCGTGGATCGCGCGCATGGGGCCTGCGGGCATCTGCCAGTATCTGGACGACGCCGAATTCGCCGACGTCTATGAGGAATTCTATCCGCAGTTTCGCGCGCCCTTTGCGCCACTGCAATACGAGGGCCAGACGACCGGCCTTCCGACGCGCTGGGGCTGGGTCGGCCCGACCGTCAACACCAAGTTCGACAAGGTCGAAACTTGGGCCAGCTACGATCCCTGCTTTGATCCAGCCTACCGCGACAAGATCTGCGTGCTGGACTGGGGCGACTGGCCGATCATGCCGATGGCGCTGCATGCCGGGATCGACCCCTACCAAGAGCTGGGCGATGCCGAGCTAAAGGAAATCCGCATGGTCCTGCGCGCGCTGTTCAAGAACACGCGCGCATTGGTCGGCGATCTGTCGGTCGCGCAAAAGGGCCTGATGGACGGCTCGTTCCGCGCGCTGATTGGCGGCGGCAGCTATTGCACCTCAGCGCTGCGCAAGGACGGGCAGGACCACATCCTGTCGATCGTGCCCGAGCCCAAGGATGGCCTGAAGCAGGGTATCATCTGGATGGAGGCGACCGGCATCCTCAAGGACACCGACAATCCCGATCTGTCCAAGAAGCTGGTCAAGCATCTGGTGTCGCCCGATGTCGCGGTCGAGCTGGCCTGGACCGAAGCGACCTGCAATCTCGTTCCGAACCAAGCCGCCGAGGACAAGTTCACGGATGAGCAGAAGGCGGCCCTGCAGATGGACTACATGTGGGAGGCGTGGGACAAGAGCCACTTCCACTCGGTCGCGCCCAATATCGACGACATGCTCGCCATCTTTCAGGAAGAGCTGGCCGCGTCCAACTGATGCGCACTGCCCATCCGGTCCGACTGGCCGGGTGGGCACCCTCGATAATCAAGAGCCGGAGACAGCCCGCCAGTGAGTGATCCAGTGACCGACGCAGCCCCCATCATCGACGCTTCTGGCATCGATAAGTTCTACGAGAGCTTTCAGGCGCTTTTTGATATCTCGCTACAGGTGATGGACGGCGAATTCGTCGCCCTTGTCGGCCCCTCGGGCTGTGGCAAGACGTCATTGCTGAAAATCCTCGCCGGGTTCGAGCAACCCACCAAGGGCAAGCTGGAGATCCAAGGCAAGTCAGTCGTTGGCCTGCCCCCATCGCAGCGCCCGACGCGCATGGTGTTCCAGAAACTGGCCCTTTTCCCGCACAAGACTGTGCGCGACAACATCGCCTTTCCACTGAAACTGGCCAAGATGGACATAGCCGAGCAGGACGCCCGCGTCGCCGAGATGATGGAGCTGATGCACCTGCCGGAAAGCTATGCCAGCCGCTATCCCGCCCAGCTATCGGGCGGTGAACAGCAGCGCGTGGCGCTCGCCCGGTCCATGATATCGCGCCCCAGCGTTTTGCTGCTGGACGAGCCGCTGAGCGCGCTGGATGTCAAGCTAAAGAAGGTTCTGCAAGCCGAGATCAAGCATCTGCACCGCACAATCGGCACCAGTTTCGTCCACGTCACCCACGATCTGGAAGAGGCGATGATGCTGGCCGACCGCATCTGCGTCATGCGCAAGGGGCGCATCCTGCAAAACGGCTCGCCCTCGGATATCTACTATCGCCCCGCCGATGCCTTCGTCGCCGGTTTCATCGGCGAGACTAACCTGATCCCGGTGCAGATCGACGGCGCCGCATTTGCCAACCCCGTGCTGAAATGTGTCGCGCCCCTGCTGGAGGAGGGTCAGTTCAGTCCCTCCCACGCGGGCAGTAGCGGCCTGCTGATGATCCGGCCAGAGCTGATCACGATGCATATTGAGGCCGCCAAGCCGGGCAATGACACCTGCATCATGACGGGACAGGTCGAGGAATTCTTTATCAAGGGCGCGTCGATCCAGTACCGCATCACGGTGGACGGGATGCGCGAGCCTATGATCGTCGACGTCCTCGGCACCGCCATTCCGCCTGCGGATGTCGCACAGCGTGTTTGGCTGAGTTTCCAGCGCAGCGATCTCTACCTTTTGGGCGAGGATTAGGCCGATGCGCATCACCCGCAAACGCCTGAGCGATCCCAGCCTGTTGCTGGCCACGCTGCCGCTGACCGCGATCATGGCCTTCTTCTTTCTCATCCCGCTGGTGATGACCGCACTTCTCAGTTTCCAAGGCACGCAATACTACCGCCTGATCTGGACATGGAGCAGCGACACATGGGTCGATGTATTTACCCACTGGCACTACTGGTCGATCCTGATCCGCACGCTGACCATGGCGCTTATATGCGTCGTGCTCTGCATCCTCATCAGCCTGCCGGTAGCCTACGCGATGGTGCATCGCCTGCGCGCTCTTGAGAACCACATCACCATCCTCATCGTCTTTGCCTTTCTGACCGACGCGGTGCTGAAAACCTTTGGCTGGGTGCTGTTTCTGGACCGCACCGGCGTGATGAATGGCGCGCTGGCTGCGCTGGGCTTTGGCACGGAGGCGACCGATATCCTGTTCACGCCAACCGCGACGATGCTGGGCATGGTCTATAACCTGCTGCCCTACACGATCTTTTGTATTTACCTCTCGATGCAGCGGATCGACCGCGATCTGATGCTGGCTGCCTATGATGCGGGCGCGTCCCGCTTTCGCACCTTCTGGGAAATCACGCTGCCTTTGGCGCGGCCCGGCATATTTGCGGGTGGGATCCTCGTCTTTGTGCTGGCGCTGGGCGTGTTTCTGGAGCCGAAGGTGATGGGCGGCGGCACGTCCCCCATGGCGGCCGAGCTGATCCGCCAGACATTCGAGACACGGGTGAACTGGCCTCTGGGCGCGGCGCTGACGCTGGTGGTGATCGTGATCGGCACGACGACGCTGGCCATCGCGGGCGCGGTAGCGCTGCGCGCGTCCAAAACCGCAGGGGAGGGCGCGGAATGATCAGCTATCGCACCGAAGGCGTCATTGCGGGCGTGATCCTCTATGGCTCGGTCGCGGCAGTCCTCATCTTCTTCTACGTTCCGATATTCACCCTGATCCTGTTCTCGTTCTCAGAAAGCCGGTTCCTCAGCTTCCCCATCGAGGGATTTTCGATCAAGTGGTATTTCGCCCTGTTCGCCTCGCGCGAATTCTGGCCCGCGCTGGGCAATTCGGCGATCCTTGCGGGGGTATCCACCGCCATTGCTACGGTCCTCGGTACCGGCGGCGCTATCGCGTGGATGCGCTGGCGCTTTCGCTTTCAGCGCAGCTTTCAGGTGATCAGCTTTGCGCCACTGCTGTTCCCGCAGCTGCTGCTGGGGGTGGCGATGCTACTGTGGTTCTCGGTGCTGGGTGGCTGGCTGGATTTCTCACCAGCGCTATGGACGGCGATCATCGGCCATGTGGTCTATATCACGCCCTTCGCGCTGATTATCATCGCGGTTCAGGTCCACGGATTTGACGACACGCTCGAAGATGCGGCGCGCGACGCGGGGGCGAATGGCTGGCAGGTGTTCCGCGAGGTGACCCTGCCGCTGATCTGGCCCGGCGTCATGTCGGCGGCGATCTTTGCCTTTCTGCTGTCATGGGGCAATTTCTACGTCACCTATAGCCTCGCCGGGACTGCGCGCACGCTACCGACCTTTGTGTTTAGCGGAATCGCCGTCGGCTCGTCCCCGGTCTATCCGGCGCTGGCAACGGTCACGTTCGTTCCGGCGCTGTTGCTGCTGGCCCTCGCGGACTGGTTCCGCCGCCGCGCGGCCAAGCGTCAGGCTGGCAGTTGGAAAGACAGCTGAGACCCGAGCTTTTTTTTCGGGTATTGGCCGATGACATTGGGTGTTGCCATTGCGCCCAACCCTCTGAAAAATATGGTGTCACCAGCACGTCTGCGCCACGGGGACAGACGCGCCTTGGCGTTGTTGCGCCGCCGGGTTTGGTTACGTTTGGGAACCTGCTGGCGGCTCACTTGTTGATGGCCTACGATTGCGCCAAAAGGTGCCTTGCGCCGCAGTAAACAACGACAAGAGGATTCACACGTGGGTTTCAGAACAGATGCGCTTCATCTGCCGAAAGTCGTCGCTATTGCCTCTCTCGCGCTTGCCGGTTCTGCGGCGGGCGCGCTGGACACCCTGCGCTTTGAAATTCCGGCCGCCGACAAGGATCTGCGCAAGACATTGATCGGCGCGTCATTGATCCAAGCGGCCCAAGAGGACGGGCGTACCGATCCGCAGGACATCATAGCGGCGGCCAATGCCGACTATGCCCAGCTGCTGGGCGTGCTTTATAAATATGGCTATTACAGCGGCGTCATCAACATCACGGTCGACGGGCGCGAGGCGGGTGGGCTGTCGCCCTTCGCCAAGCCGTCGGGCGTGCGTGAGGTGGTCGTGCGGGTCATTCCCGGCCCGATCTTTGCGTTTTCGACCGCGCAGGGCCCCGATCGCCCCCGGCACCGAATTGCCCAAGGAGTTCGCCACTGGCGAGCCGGCGCGCGCGCCCATCGTCGGTGCGGCGGCGGATGCGGGCATTGATGGCTGGCGCGACGTTGGCTATGCCAAGGCCGAACTGGCCGGCCAGAACATCGTCGCCGATCACAAGACGCGGACCCTCTTGGCCCAACTGGCGCTGCGTCCCGGCCCGGTCGTCACCTTTGGCGATCTGGTGCAGGTCAAGGACAGCGCCGTGCGCCCCGAACGTCTGCGCCAGATCGCAGGTCTGCCCACGGGCGAGCGGTTTTCCCCCGAAGAGCTGGAGAAATCGGCCAAGCGTTTGCGCCGCACCGGCGCATTCAAGTCGGTCGCCCTGACCGAGACCGAAGAGCTGCGCGCAGGCGACGTCATGGATATCCAGCTGAACGTAGCGGATGAAAAGCCGCGCCGCTTTGGCTTTGGCGCCGAGCTGTCGAGCAATGAGGGCGCGACGCTCTCGACGTTCTGGCTGCATCGCAACCTCTTGGGCGGGGCCGAGCGTTTGCGCTTTGACGCCGAAATCGGCGGCTTGGGCAGCCAGACGGGCGGAACCAATGGCGGCGTCGACTATGAGGTTTCCGGGCGCTTTGAGCGGCCCGCGACCTTTGGCGCGGACACGACCCTGTTCATCACCGGCAAAGTCGCCCGCGAGGATGAGCCGAACTACCTGTCGGACACGGTCGAACTTGGCTTTGGCTTTAGCAGGATCGTCACGGACCAGCTGACGCTGGAGGCGGGCTTGGGCCTGCGTTACACCGACGAGACGGACGTGCTGGGCAGCCGTGAATTTTTCCATCTGATCTTTCCGCTCAAGGCCACCTATGACAGCCGCGACGAACCGCTCGACCCGGCCAAGGGCTACTACGCGCAGGCCAGGCTGACGCCGTTCATATCGCTGAACGGCACTGATTCAGGCGGGCGCATCCTGCTGGACGGGCGCGGATATCGCCAGATCGACGAGGGCGGGCTGTTCACCCTCGCCGCGCGACTGCAATTCGGCAGCATCCTGGGCTCAAGTTTGGTGGATACACCGCAGGACTTCCTGTTCTATTCGGGCGGCGGCGATACCGTGCGCGGCCATCCCTATCAATCGCTGGGCGTACCTCAGGGCACCGGCCTGACCGGTGGGCGCAGCTATGTGGGTGCGTCGGCGGAAATGCGGCTGGACATTGCGGGCAATTTTGACCCGGTGGCCTTTTTTGACGTGGGTTATATCGGCTCCGAGAGCATCTATAACGACAGCGGACGCTGGCACAGCGGCGCAGGGATCGGCATCCGTTATGCGACGGGCATCGGCCCCATCCGCTTTGACATAGCCACGCCGGTCACCGGCGACACCGGCGACGGCGTGCAGATCTATATCGGCATCGGGCAGGCGTTTTGAGACATATGAAAAAGGCACGCACCTTGCGCATCATTCACACTCTTGCACTGGCTCTGACGCTGTTGACGACGCTGCCGCAGTTGGCGGCGGCGGCGGAGGAGGAGGACGATCGCGGTCTGCTGCAAAGTTTCATCGAGGATAACCTGTCGTCTGCGGGCCGCTCTGTGCGCATTGAGGGGTTTCGCGGCGCGCTCAGCAGTGAGGCGTCGCTGGACCTGCTGACCGTTGCGGATGATGACGGCATCTGGCTGACGCTCAAGGACGTGACGCTGGACTGGAGCCGCCTCGCGCTGTTGGGCGGCCGCCTCCAGGTGTCCAAGCTGTCGGCGGGCGAGATATTGCTACCTCGCCTGCCCAAAACGGAGGATACCGTCGAAATCCCTGATGCCGAGGCCACCGGATTTTCCCTGCCAGACCTGCCCGTCGCCGTTAACGTCGACGAGATCGCGGCGGACAAGATCGTGCTGGGCGCGCCGATCCTTGGCGAAGAGGTCAGCCTCGCGCTGACCGGATCGCTGCAACTGGACGATGGCGCCGGCAACGCCTCGCTGGACATAACGCGGCTGGACCGCGCGAATGACAAGGTGACGCTGGACGTCACTTACGCCAATTCTGATCATGTGCTGGCGATCGATCTTGTAGTGACTGAGGACGAGGGCGGCCTGGCGTCGACGCTGATGGACATCCCGGGCGCGCCGTCGATCAAGCTGACGTTGCAGGGCGATGCGCCGCTGGATGATTTCACAGCCGAGATCGCGTTGGACACAGATGGCGAGCGGCGCCTTGGTGGCGCTGTTCATATCGCCGCCCCGGCCACCGATCCCGAGACCGGCGAGGGCGCGCCGCTTAGCTTTTCTGCCGACATTCGCGGCGATATCGCGCCGGTCTTTGCCCCTGAATACCGCGCGTTCTTTGGCACCGAAATGGCGCTGGTCGTGCAGGGGTCCAAGCCCGCTGATGGCGGCCTTGGCATCCAGACGTTGTCGCTGACCGCTGCCGCGCTGAAGCTGGATGGCAGCCTGCAACTGGGCGTAGACGGCTGGCCCGAACGCTTTGATCTGACCGGGCGGCTGGCGTCGGGCGATGGAACGCCGGTCCTGCTGCCGCTCAGCGGCCAGCCGACCACACTGGACGATGTGGACCTCAGCCTGACCTACGATCTGGCCAAGGGCGAGGAATGGCGCCTGTCGCTGACCGCCGCCGGGCTCAAGCGCGAGGATATTACCCTGGAAACTGCGTCGCTCAAGGGCGGCGGCACCATTGCCAAGGGCGAGGGCAGCGCGCCGGGCCGCGTCGATGGCGCGCTTGATCTGGCTGCGACGGGCCTCGGGGTGCAAGACCCCGATCTGGCGCGCGCGCTGGGCAAGGCGCTGAGTGGCGACATCGTATTTGACTGGACCGAAGGCGACCCCTTTCGCCTGAGTGAGCTGTCGGTGAAAGGCGATGATTATGACCTGACCGGCGAGGCCGCGATCATGGGTCTGGGCAAGCCAATTGACCCACGGGCGACCGCCTCGGTCAAATTGAACGCCGCCGATCTGTCACGCTTTGCAGGTCTTGCGGGCGCCGATCTGAAGGGGGCGGCGCAGTTGCAAATCGACGGCGGCATCACGCCCAGCAAAGGCACGATGGAAGCCAAGGTGACCGGCACCGCGCAGGATCTGGCAGTGGGTCAGCCACGCCTCGATCCGCTGCTCAAGGGTCGCACGCAGCTCGATATCGCGGCCCGGCGCGGCAAGGACGGCACGTTCCTCGACAAGCTTCGCGTGACCTCGCCCACGACCGATCTGACCGCCAGCGGTGCCTACAAGACCGGCGCCAGCACGGCGGACCTCACGCTGAACGTGCAGGACGCCTCGCTGATCGAGCCCAGCCTCAAGGGGCCGGCCAAGTTGAACGTCGATGCCGCTCAATCCGGCGATGTCTGGACGATCCGCGCGGGCGGCTCCGGCCCCGGTGAGGCGACGCTGACGGCGGATGGCACGGTTAGCGTAACCGGCGGCAAGCCGGGCCTTTTCGATATGCGCGCCAGCGCCGTGGCCAGTGATTTTGCGCCCTATTCGACGCTTGCGGGTCGTGATCTGGGCGGGGCGGCCAGCGTAGTGATCGATGCGAAGGGCAATGTCTCGGACTTCAGCGGGCAGATCGATCTGGTGATGAATGGGCAGAACCTGTCCGTGGACATTGCGCAACTTGATCCCATCCTGCGCGGCACCTCCAGCGCAGAAATCTCGGCGCAGCGTAGCGCCGATGGCGGGCTGACGCTGAGCAAGGGTCTGCTGAGTACGCCGATGATCGACGCCGATGTCGAGGGCTACATGGGTGCCGATGGCACGGCAAAGGGTACGGCCGACATCACCGGCAATGACCTTGCAGTGGGCATCCCGCAAGCCGACCGCATCCTGCGCGGCCAATCGCGCGCGCAGATCGAGGCGTTTCGCAGCGCCGACGGCACCATCACGATCAAGCGCGGTGACGTGAAAACCCCGATGATCGACGCCAATGCCACGGGTTTCTACGCCGCGAATGGTAGCGCCGAGGCCAGTGTTGATGTGTCCGGAGACAGTATTGCCATCGGCATTCCACAGGTCGACCAATTGCTAAGTGGTCGCTCCAGCCTCAAGGCTGAGGTGGCGCGCGGTGCGGACGGCACGCTGACAATTAATCAGGCCGATCTGGATACCTCTCAACTGACGGCCAAGGCATCAGGCACGGTCGGCACCGACGGCTCGTCGGCAGCGACCATCGACGCGCGGTTGGCCAATGTTGCGCTATTTGCGCCGGGCATTCCCGGCCCCGCGACGGCCAAAGGCACGATCCGCGGCGATGGCAGCGGCTATGTGGTCGATCTGGACGCCACCGGCCCCGCGGGCATTGCGGCGGATGTTTCAGGCCGTGTCGGCAACGACGGTACAATGAACCTCAGTATCGACGGCAAGGCACCTTTGGCGTTGGCCAATTCGTTCATCAGCCCGCGCAGCTTGTCGGGTCTCGCGCAGTTCGACCTGCGCGTGAATGGCCCGGCTGCATTGTCGTCGGTCACCGGCACGATCACGACCAGCGGCGCGGGGCTGGCCTTGCCCAAAATCAAGCTGGCGCTGGAAGGGGTCAACGCCAACATCCGCCTGAACGGCTCTGCCGCGCAGATAGATATCGGCGCGGGCGTCAACACTGGCGGGCGGCTTGCGGCGAACGGGCGCATCGGCCTGTCAGCCCCCTATCAGGCCGATATGGCGGTGGATTTGCAGAATATCGGGATCACCGATCCGGGCCTCTACACGACCACGGCGAACGGGCGCATCACCTTTAGAGGGCCCGCAACGGGCGGCGCTAAGATCGCCGGGCAGATCAATCTGGGTGAGGTCAACGTGCGCGTGCCCAGCGGGGCCATTGCGTCGGGCGCGAACCTGCCCGGCCTGCGCCACGTGAACGAGCCTGCTGCCGTGCGCCGCACCCGTGCTTTTGCAGACATGCTGAACAAGGGCGGCGATGGCGGGCCCGGCACCGGGGATGGCGTGGCCTATGGTCTTGATGTGCGGGTCAACGCGCCTGCGCGCATCTTTATCCGGGGACGTGGCCTCGACGCCGAGCTGGGCGGCGCGCTGCGCCTGCGCGGCACCACGGCGCAGGTCATCCCCGAGGGTCAATTCAATCTGATCCGGGGGCGACTGGACCTGTTGGGCAAGCGTCTGGACCTGACCGAGGGGTATTTGCGGATGCAGGGTAGTTTTGTGCCTTTCCTGCACCTTGTCGCGCAGACGACCAGCGGTGACATTCAGGTGCTGATCGGCATCGATGGCCCGGCGGACGAACCCGAGATCACATTTTCCTCGCAGCCCGAGCTGCCAGAGGATCAGGTCGTCTCGCAGCTGATTTTCGGGCGCGACATCAGCCAGATTTCGGCGTTTCAGGCGCTGCAACTGGCATCGGCCGTGGCGACGTTGGCCGGCAAGGGCGGTGGCGGCGTCGTGGGCAAGCTGCGCAAGGGCTTTGGCCTCGATAATCTGGACGTGACCACTGGCGCGGACGACCAGACCGAGGTGCGCGCGGGCAAATACCTGTCCAAGAATCTCTACTCCGAGGTCGAAGTGGACAGCGATGGCCAGAGCCAGATCAACCTAAACCTTGAGATCAACAAACGGCTCAAGGCCAAGGGCAGCTTTGGCGCGGGTGGCGACAGCGGTCTGGGTATCTTCTTTGAGAAAGATTATTGAGAGCTGGTTCAGGCTTTCTTGGTCCGGTCTGGGGTGCCAGGACGAACAGCGAGTATTGGCGCACTGCCCGCCATCGGCTAACCTGCGCCAAAACGCCCAAGGGAGGACGCCCCATGCAGATGAGTGACACACGCACGATCGAGGCAAACAAGGCTACCGTCTGGGCCGCGCTTCTCAGCCCCGAGGTTCTGAAGGAATGCGTGCCGGGCGCGACTGAGGTGACGGGCAGCGCCGAGGACGGGTTTGAGGCGGTCGTCACCCAGAAGGTCGGCCCGGTCAAGGCCACCTTCCGCGGCGCCGTCACCGTCAGCAACGTGGTGGATCAGACCAGCCTCACCCTGACGGGCGAAGGCAAGGGCGGCGCGGCGGGTTTTGCCAAAGGCGCCGCCGATGTGCGCCTTGATGAGGCGGACGGCGTCACCACGCTGAGCTACGATGTCGAGGCCAAGGTCGGCGGCAAGCTGGCGCAACTGGGCAGTCGCATTGTCGACGGCTTTGCCAAAAAGATGGCGGACCAGTTCTTTACCCGCCTCG
>RCMY010002570.1_pt1 | contig 16408 bp, 14 predicted proteins | sample 2041341 | NCBI WGS metagenome assembly RCMY01 (sample SAMN09708234, study PRJNA481090) | Marine sediment metagenome, whole genome shotgun sequencing project. | reverse complement strand
ATTTCAAAAAACTCGCAACCATGTGCCCTTGTGCGCAAGCTGACCGCATATTCGCCTTAAGGCTTTGATTTGGTTTTTATTGGCGGAACGAATTTAATGAAAATTTTCCCAATCACCTTGTTTTTCCAAGCATGAGAAGCCATTCCAAGATTGACCCCTCCTTGACGTGTCTTGCGGCCTGCGATACCGTTGCAATATCTGCGTGTTTGCCCCCCGCAGGGATCGGCGGGGCCGGAGGATCCCGTCGCCAGGCGGCGGGTTATGGGGTAATGTCTGAATGCAAAAGGACAAGCACATGAGGAACGGCACATCACTGCTTCTGCTGGCGGCTATCGCCCTGGCTGGCGCGGCGTGTCTTACGGCGCTGGGGGCTGGTACGGCAAATGCCGCAGCTCTGGAGCCAACGGACAGCGGCGCGCCATCGGCCATAGTCATGTTTCCGGTCGGCGACAAGCCCAATCCCAAGGGCGCGGCCATGAAACCTGCTGTTTTCAATCACCTTAATCACGAAAAGAAGATTGAAAACTGCGAGACCTGTCACCACACGGGTGACCCGGTGGCCTGTAGCACCTGTCACACCGTGGAAGGCAAGGCCGAGGGCAATTTCATCACCCTTGAGCGTGCCATGCACGCCACCAACATCGCCAAGCGCGCCAAGGGCAACACTCCCGTCAGCTGCGTGAGCTGTCACGAGCAGCAAACCAAGGAAAGGCGCGAATGCGCGGGCTGTCATGCTATTGTCACGCCCAAGCGCGACTCGGCATGGTGCGCCACATGCCACAATGTTACGCCGTCCATGACGCCGGAACAAATGCAGAAGGGCATCAACGGAACCCTTTTGCCCGGCGACAATGAAGCTCTGGCAGCCGAAACCGTGCTGGCCCAGAAGCCCGTTGCGCCTGTTTCTCCCATGCTGGCCCCCCTCAAGGTGGTCATCGACTCTCTGGCCGACAAGTACGAGGGAAGCAACTTCACCCATCGCCGTCACCTGACCTCCCTCATTGAAGGGATCAAGGACGACAAGCTGGCCCAGGCTTTTCACAATCAGCCTGAGCTTCTGTGCGCGACCTGCCACCACAGGAGCCCGCTCTCTCTCACGCCGCCCAAGTGCGGCAGTTGCCATGCCAAGGAAATCGACAAGGTCAATCCTGGCCGTCCCAACCTCATGGCCGCCTACCATCTGCAGTGCATGGGTTGCCATAAGGGCATGAACGTCGCGCGTCCCAGAGATACCGACTGCACCACCTGCCATAAGGCCGCGCCCAAGAGCGCCGACTAGCATGGAGTAAGAATATGAAACGCAGAACATTTCTGACCATTCTGGGAAGCGCGGGCGTGGTCTCGGCCCTTGGCACTGCCAAGGTAGCCCAGGCTGGCCCCCACACCTTCCCATACTATGCTGACAGTTACGGAGTGCTGCACGACACTACCCGCTGCATTGGCTGCCGCAAGTGCGAAGAGGCCTGCAACAAGGTCAACCACCTGCCCAAGCCCAAAAAGCCCTTCAGCGACCTCACAGTGTGCGACACCACCCGCCGTACCAGTGAATACCAGTGGACCGTGGTGAACAAGTACAAGGTCAACGGCAAGGACGTGTTCCGCAAGTTGCAGTGCTTCCACTGCAACGACCCGGCCTGCGCCTCGGCCTGTTTTGCCAAGTGCTTCTCCAAGCACCCCAACGGCGCTGTGCACTACGACGGCTCGCAGTGCGTGGGCTGCCGCTATTGCATGATAGCCTGCCCCTTCTACGTGCCCGGCTTCCAGTACGACGAAGCCTTTGATCCCCTGGTGCAAAAATGCACCTTCTGCGAGCCTCTGCTCAATGAAGGCAAGCTGCCCGGCTGTGTGCAGGCCTGTCCCAAGGACGCCCTCACCTTCGGCCGCCGCAGTGACCTCCTCCGCGTGGCCCGTGCCCGCATGGCCGACAGCCCCGGCAAGTACGTCAACTACATCTACGGCGAAACCGACGCCGGCGGCACCGCATGGATGGTTCTGAGCCCCGCAGTGGGCCAGGCCGCTGCCGCCATTCCGGCGGACGACGCGCCGCTGGCTGGCGACGAACTGAAACAGCTTGGTCTCAACACCCACCTCGGCAACCGCCCCATGGGTGAACTGACCTACGGCGCTCTGGGCGCGGTGCCCATGATCGTGGCCTTCTGGCCTGTGCTCTTCGGCGGTGCGTATGCCATCAGCAAGCGCCGCGAAGCCATGTACAAGGCTGAAAAGGACGAAAAAATCAAGGAAGCCCACGAAGACGTGGCCGCCGCCGTTGACGCCGCTGTGCGCAAGATTGAGGAAACCCAGGGGCCGGGTGCTGCCGACACGGCTCGCCGCGCCATGACCGAGGCCCTCAAGGCCAGGGAAACGGAGTGCAAGTGTCACGGGGAGGATAAGTAAATGTCGCACCACAGCATAGTCATTCCTACCAAGGACAAGCTGTTCAATCTTGGCGAGTTCTTCAGACCGACGCCGGGCAACATCATTACGGCCATCATCCTGTCGGTGGGCCTGGTAATCACCATTATCCGCTTTACCATGGGCATTGGCTCGGTCACCAACCTGAGCAACACCCAGCCCTGGGGCCTGTGGATCGGCTTTGACCTTTTGTGCGGCGTGTCGCTCGCGGCTGGCGGCTACTTTACCACCGTGGCCTGCTACGTCATGGGCATGAAGCAGTTCCATTCGGCAGTACGCCCCGCCGTCACCACGGCCTTTCTCGGCTACGCCTTCGTGGTTGTGGCCCTTCTGTACGACCTGGGCCATCCGCTGCGTCTGCCCTTCATGTTCTTCTTCCCCGGCACCACTTCGGTTCTCTTTGAAGTGGGCCTGTGCGTGGCCACCTACGTTACGGTGCTGCTCATCGAGTTCTCCGTGGCGCCTATGGAATGGCTGTCGTCCAAGTTCACCTTCCTTCTCAAGTGGCGCAAGGTCGTTGTGCAGGCCACCATCGTGCTCACCATCTTTGGCGTGACGCTGTCCACCCTGCACCAGTCCTCGCTGGGTGCGCTGTACCTCATTGCGCCCGAAAAGCTGCATCCTTTGTGGTACTCGCCCTTCATGCCCATGTTCTTCTTCGTCAGCTCCATGGCTGCCGGGTCTTCCATGGTCATTTTTGAAGGCATGTTCGCCCACAAGGGTCTGCACCACTACATGGACGAAACCCATCTGCGTGAAGCTGACGGCGTCATTTTCAGCTTTGCGCGCGCGGCTTCCTTCATCCTGTTTGCCTACTTCATGCTCAAGGTCATTGACATGCTTGTGCAGGCGAACCTGCCCTACGTCTTCTCCGGCTATGGCGCCTGGTGGCTTGTGGAAATACTGGGCTTCGTGCTGCTGCCCGCCCTGCTCTACGCCAAGGGCGCGCGTGAACGCAACGTGACCCTGTGCCGTATTGCCTCGGTCAACGCGGTGCTCGGCATTGTCCTGAACCGTTTCAACGTGTCCATGATTGCCTTCAACTACAATCTGCCCTCAGCGGAACGCTACTTCCCCAGCATCTGGGAATTCTGCATTTCCATCTTTGTGGTGACGATGATTGTTACCGTGTACCGCTTTATCGTCTACCACATGCCGGTGCTGTACGAACACCCCGACTTCAGGGATGAGCACTAGTAGTCAATCCGAAAGAGGAGAATACTATGGAATTCCATACTTTTTACGATTACTTCCTCTATACGAAGAGCTGGGCGTACGTCATGATGTTCGTGGTGCTGCCTCTCTATGTAGTGTACTGGAACTTTGTGCTGTTTCCCCGCAAAAAGGGGCGTAACGGAGAGTCCAAAGGGCACTAGGCCATAACAGGTCTGAATCTGCCTGAAATTCGCAGGGGGCGGCGTCGCAAGCGTCGTCCCCTGTCATTTGGCAAGGCTTTTGCCCTTGCGGCGCAGGCGCGGTGTTTTCTGATACCCGGCATTTTGCTGCGTCCGCCTTTTGTCGAGATGGGGTTTTACCGGTATGGGGTTTTGCCGGTATTGGCTCTTGCCAGCGCATCCAGCCCCTGAAAAAAGGCACATGCTCCAGCGCCGCAACGCCATGCCGAAACCCTTGCATATGCCCGGCCTGGCGGGGAATCGCCTTAACGGCGCAACGGCACATTGAGAACAATTACAGAGCGCATTGCGCCTTGCGAAGGCTTGCGCTATAGTTGGCTGCGTAGATTGGCTTCGGCGCGTTTGCCATAACGCATTTATGCAGCCATGAGCGGGGGGTTGACGTGCGAAGATTTTATCAAGAAAGCTGGCAGGGAATTCCATTCACATCCTTTTCGCATATCTCCTTTTTCCATTTGGCGGAGCCCAAGTTTTACGCCGTATTTTATGAAGAGCTCTTTCGCCGGTTCAAGGATTGGGACGATTTGCCCGCCGTCTGGCGCACCAACAAACGCAAGGACGCCCGCTGGCTTATCGGGCAGTTGCGCGACCAGCTCGCCAGGGAAACACAGCCGCGCACCGAGCCTGTGCGCGTGCTTTCCATCGGCAGTGGCGTCGGCTATATGGAAAAAATCCTTCTTGAAGAGCTGCCCGACCTGGAGCTGCACGTCAACGAGCCCAGCACCGTGGGCATGAAGTGGCTGCGCGAGATCATCCCCAACGAGCGCATCTACATCGGCCTGCCTCCGGCTTGCCTGCCGCCCGACGTTCACTATGACATGATATATTTGTCCACAGTGGACTACGGCATCCCCACCAATGAATTTACCCATCTGCTTCAGGAACTGCGCGCGCAGCTTACGCCCGGCGGCGAAATCATCCTGCTCTCCGCCTCGCTGCTGGAAGAGGACTCCTTTATCGGAAGCTTCGTCAACGCCATCAAGATTTTCATACGCGGCGTTTTGCATTACCTTGGCATACGGCGTCAGCAGTTCTGGGGCTGGCGGCGCACGCGCGATGAATACCGCCAGATATTCAAGCAGGCGGGGCTGACGGAAGTGAAAGACGGCTGGCTGCAGGACGGCTTTGAAACGTACTGGATTCGCGGGCGCTAGAGCATTTTAACTTTGAAATGCCTTGAGGATTGTTAACGCACAAGTCCGCGCGGTTATCGCGCGGACTTGTGCGTTTTTACGTATGCCACGGCATGCGCCGGGGTGTTCTTGCCTGTCGCTGTGCAGCGGCCCGGCCTCGCTAGAGCAGTTTACGAATGAAATGAGTTAAATGCTCGGCAAGGGTTTTTATGAAAATCCTTGCCACGAAATGCGAGTAGGCGGGCTTTTGCCTGCCGTACGCGCATTTCAAGTGTTAAATGCTCTATCAGTGAGGCCGGGGCAACTGTGCCGGATAATCTGCCGGGCTATTCAGGGTTGGCTTCGCGCACAAAAACATTGTACGCCTGACGGCTGCCCGCGGCGGCATTATTGAGATCCTCCCGCACGGGGTTGTAAAAACCCTCGTCCAGCCCTTTTGCAAGCGCGTCTTTAAACTCGGCGGCCTGCTTGAGAAACTCGCGGTAGGTACGCTCCACATCCGGCGAAGCGGGAAAAGGAGGGCGTCCCGCATCGGCAAGGCTGGCCTCAAGCTTGGTCTTCACCTGCTCAAGGGCCTCACGGTCGGGTTTTTGCGCAGTGAGCAGACCGGCCGTTCGTGAAAACAGCCCAAAAACCTTTCTGGCTTCCAGTATCTGCCGCTTGAGCGGATGCCCGTAGAGCAGCACTTCTTCCACAGATGCGGCCCTGGCTTCCACCGTGCCCATGTAGCTGCTGCGGGCAGCGGAAAAGCGCTCGTAGGTCTTCTCGATGTTGGCTGCCAGAGCTTTGCCCTTGACGCCGTCGTCACGAATGCTCTGGTCCTTCACATAGCGCTCAAGGGAACGGTAGTCTGCGCGCATGCTGTCGAGGCTCTGGCGCATGTCTTCCACCCCCTGCGCCATGGCGCGGGACTCGTCTTCGGTGAACATCCCCTGCGGGGCCGCAAGGCGAGCGGCCAAAGGCTTGCCGTCGCCGCCATCCGGGCGCGGGGCCAGCATCCATTCGTGCAGGTAGTAGCGCACGTTGCCCATGATCACATCGGCCTGGGTATAGTACGGGTTGGCAAGGGTGCTGGCCGCCGTATTATAGAAAGCCACCAGGGCGTCGGCCGCATCAAGCTGCTCCTTTGTGGGCGGCGGCCCCAGTTCCTGGGGCGCGCTGCCAGCATCTGCCACGACACTGGCCTCTGCGGCGGGAGCGGGCTGCGCCTGCTCCGTTTTTGCGGAAGACGCGGGGGCCTCTTCCTTGCTGCCGGAATCGCAGGCAGCCAGACACAGCACTCCAAGGCATGCAAGCCAGATGTAGAGTTTTTTCATCATAGTGTGTTTCGTCCCGGACGCCCCCACCCATGTGGCGGGGAGAGCCGGTTATTGTTGTGTGCTGTTGGAATTAAAGAGCTTCCTGGAAACGCGCAGTTATTTCGTTTGGCAAGGCGCGATCTTTTTTGAAGCAGGCGTGGACTCTTCCGTCCTCGACTGTTTCAAAAAAAATGAAGCTGGCCGCCAAAGGAAATACATCGGCGTTTCCTTAATGCACCGCGCGGGCCTTTATCCAGTCATTGAGCCCGGTAAGGTCCGGCCCCCAGGGATAGAGAGATTCCGAGGCCGGTTTGATGTCCGGGCCAACGCCGTAAAAAAGCGTGCCCACTTCTTGTGCCGCCTCGTGATCCGTGGGGGCGTCGCCCACCATGAGCACGTCCTCCGGCGCCAAGGGCAGCGCGGCCACAATCTGGCCCAGCAGCTTGGCCTTGGCCGGAGGCGAACCGTGAATGGACACGAAATACTGATCCAGATTGCGCTCGCGCAGCACCGCCTGCACTTCTTCATGGGGCGCGCCGGAACACACATAGAGGGGCAATTTGCCCTTCCAGGTGTCCAGAACCTCCTGGATGCCGGGGATAAGCGGACAACGGCGCACTTCGTCCAGGGCGTATTCCGCAAACAGACGGCCCAGCCGTTCGGACTCTTCATCCGAAATTTCGCGGCCCAGCACCTCGTTGTAAAACCACTGGAACTTCTTGTAACGGCTCACGCCGCCATGCCGCGTGTGGTACATCACAAAACGGTCCTGGGCTTCCTGCCCGTGGGGCGCGGCAATACGCGCGAAGGCCCGTGTTTTCACGGGCACGCTGTCCAGTATGACGCCGTCGCAGTCAAAAACAATGCATTGCAAAGCCATAACTATCCTTTTGCGGCCTGGGTCGCCGATCCGCCAACGCTTGCGTCGTTACTGCCACGCATGCCGATGACCTTGGCGGGCACGCCGCCGACAATGGCGAAGGGAGCCACGTTGCGGGTAACCACCGCCCCCGCGCCCACCACCGCGCCGCGCCCAATGCGCACGTCGGGCGTGATGACGCAGTTGGCCCCAATCCACACGTCTTCTTCAATAACAATCACGCCGGGCACATGCCCCTGGTGCATGATGGGCACGTCCTGCCGGGCTATGCAGTGGTTGGCCGCCCGTATGACAGTGCCCGGCCCCACGGCCGTATGCCTGCCGATTTCAATGCGTCCGGCGTCGGCCCCCACATGCACGAAAGGCGAAAGGGCCACGCTGTCGTGCAGCACAAGCGTGCCGTCCGTGGCGGTGATAAAGCAGCCGCGCCCAAGACGCACATTGTCGCCAAGCGTCATGCCCCTGCACCCCGCAAGGCTCAGCCCCGTGCCGAAGCGCACCGAGCCGCAGCGGGCAAACATCCAGCGCCAGCCAGCCAGACGCAGGGCCAGACCCACGGGAGTGGGGATCCAGCCCAGCAGCGCCACCCACAATTCTTCGAGCGCGGCCCCAAGCCGACGACGCCAGCCCGGCGCGCCATGGACAGGTGGCGGAGTGCTCCCGCCGGGCCCAGCCTGCGCGGCTGTGCTTGCCGAAGAAACAGGAACGGAAGGCGCAGCCGACCCATTGGCCGACCCCGCCTCCGCACCCTTTCCCATGCCTGATTTTTCAGACACGGCCATTTACTTGCTGTATTCCTTCATAAGATCGTCGCCTTCCATCAGGCGCGCCACGCGGGCCAGATCTTCGGGCGTGTCCACGCTCCAGCTGCGGCAGTCGGTGGGAACCATGCGCACTTTTTCCCCGTATTCGAGGATGCGCATCATGTCCACGGATTCATAGATTTCCAGGGGGCTTTCTTCCATTTCATTGAAGCGCAGCAAATAGTCACGGCGGAAGGGAATGATGCAGACCTGCTTGCGCATGGGCACCTTGTCCGATCCCTTTTTGCGCGAGGGGATGGGCTCGCGCGAGAAGTACAGGGCGTCGTTAAAGCGGTCCACCACCACCTTGACTTCATTGGGATCTTCAAATTCCTCAAGGGTGTCCATATCGGCCATGAGGTTGGTGACGTTGATGCTGGGGTCTGTGAGCATGGGGGCAATGGCGGCGTCGATCATTTCCGGGCGCACCATGGGCTCGTCGCCCTGCACCATCACCACGATGTCGGCCTTCTTGCCCGTGGCGGCCTCAATCTTGAGCAGGGCCTCGGCCGTGCGCGTCGAGCAGCGCACGTGATGGTCGCCGGTCATGACGCAGTCCAGGCCCGCACCCTTGCAGTAATTTTCAATGATATCATCGCAGGTGGCCACATAGGTGGCGGAAAGGGTCTTGCTCATGGCCGTACGAAAGGCCACATGCCCGACCATGGGCACGTTGTGGATGAGGGCCAGGGGCTTGCCGGGATAACGGCTGGACCCCATACGCGCGGGAATGATGGCAATGATGTTCATGCAACGGCTCCTTGTGTCCGTATAAAATTTTCAGATCCAGGCTCTGGTTCCGAAATCCGGCGGGGCGAGCTTGCGCGCCCGACAATGGCGGATTCCCGCGAACCTCAATTCTTTGCCAGAAACATTGTTTGCAGCGTCGGCAGCGCCGGCTGTGCTGACAATACTGCCGCACGCGGGCTGCGAAGCCGGGAACGGGCATGCCACAGCAAGCGCGCTCCTGAGTATTTTACCGCTGAAAAAGGTCACCCCTGTTGCCGCATAAAGGGGCAGCACGCCGCAACGTGGCGCGGGTTCAGCCGCAAATCGCATTTCGGCTGAATGGCTCGCTGAAATGCAGCGCCTTTCAGCGGCACTCCGGTCTAGTCGTCGGTTGCCACGAGATAGCCGCCCTCGGCGGACAGTTCGGGATGGATTTCCTTATGTTCTTCTTCCATCACGCGCAGCACGCCCTGGCCCAGATCCACGGTCAGCGGCGGCACAAGCTTGCGCCCCACCTTGGGCATGAAGGCGTAGGGGGTCACCTGGTAGTGGCCGCTGTTGGGGTCGTTCTGGTAATTGATGACCAGTTCCTTGCCCAGCATTTCGCCTATCATCTTGAAGAGGTCGCTGACCCGCATGGGCTGGTTGCCGGAGATGATGATGTTCTGGTTTTCAAACTCCGGGGCAAGCACGGCCAGGGTGGCGGCGCTGGCGTCATCCACATGCACGTATTCACGCAGGGCCGTGGGCGCGCCATAGTAGGTGATGCCGCCCGTGGTAAGCGCTTCGTAAACAAAGCGGTTGATGGCGTTGCGCCTGTCCGACCGGGGGCCGTACAGCGAACCGTAGCGCAAAATGGTGTACGGCAGGTTGTGCATGGCCTGGTAGTTTTCAATATACAGTTCGCAGGACTGCTTGCTGCAACGGTAAAAACCGCCGGACTTGCCGTACACATACAGTGAACTGGCGAAGACGTAGCGCTCGACGGCCGCCTTGCGGCAGGCTTCAAGAACCATGACGTTGCCGACCACGTTGATGCGCGCCGTGTCCACCGGGCGGTTATTGGCCTCGCCAATATCCGCGATGCCCGCGTAGTTGAACACCATGTCAGCGCCGTCCACGGCTTTGTTCACGGTTTCCTCTTCAAGGATGTTGCCCGTGAGCATGGTCTGATCGGGTCGCAACCAGGGCGAGGGGTGCAGGTCTACAATGGTGACGTTATGTCCGGCCTCGGAAAGCTTGTCGCAAATATGCGAACCCAGGAATCCTGAACCGCCAAAAACAGTTATTTTCACAATGCTTCTCCCTGGAGAATTTTCTTGATCAAACGCGCGTCCGCAGTGCTGCGCGACGCAGGGGGCAAATCGGCCCTGTGACGGGCCTGCTGCAGCCTTTATGCGGCGGCAGAACTAGTTAGAGCATTTTCGCATTGAGAATATCCATTCTCGCGGTAGCCATTGCCCGTTCCTTCGGGCTTGCCTGAACCGTTGGCGGAAACCGCCTTACGGGGCAGGACAGCCCTGCGGGCAACGGCTGAAGCTGCGCTTGCGCCTCTGCGGCGGGCGTCTGCTCCCGCATCCGCCAGAGCAATTCCAAGCGGCAGCCCTTAGGCGACGAAGAAGCCTTACGGATGGCGACAGCATCGCTAGAGAAATTGCTCTAGGGGCGTTCAGCCGCGCCCCAAAGAAAGACGGAATCAATGCCATAGGCGATAAAACGGCTGCCCGCCGCCACCTGACGCGCCAGTTCCGCCGGGTCGGGCTGCACGATGTGCAGTCCCATGCGGGCCTTGTGCCGCGCGCAGGCGTCCACGATGCGCGCCATGGCCGCCTTGAAGTCTGGATGGTCAAACTGCCCCGTAAGGCCCATGGATCCTGAAAGGTCGTACGGCCCGACCATGATGGCGTCCAGACGCGGGTGCGTCAGTATGGCGTCCAGATTTTCCACAGCGCGGATATGCTCTATCTGCGCCACAAGAAAGAGCTCCGGGGCACGATGGGCGCGGTAGTCGTCAAAGTTTTTGCCAAACACGTTGGCCCGGCAAAAGCCTACGCCCCTGTATTCCTGCGCGGTCTCGCCCTTGGCCCGCCACGTGTCCTGACCGGGATACACGGCCCAGTCAATGGCGCGGTCAAGCTGCTCGCGGCTTTCTATCATGGGAAAGATCAGCCCCTGTGCTCCAGCCTCAAGGGCGGACTTTATCTGGGTTTTGCTGGCTTCGGGCAGGCGGGCGAAGGGGGCTGCGCCGCCGCATTCGATGGCCCGGAAAATGTCCGGCAGGCCGGTGCGCCCGAAGGATCCATGCTCCATATCCACGGCGACCCAGTCATACCCGGCGCGGGCCATAAGCTCGGCCACGTCCGTGGAGGGCAGTTGCAGCCATGTGCCTACCGTGGCTTTGTCCGCTGCCAGAAGCTTGCGTATGTCATGTACGGTCATATCAAGCGGCATACCGCCGCAGGGTTGAGGTTGCATACAAAGGATCACTATACGCCCAGGCGCGACAGCACGCAATACGGCCCAGAGCGGCATGCCCGCAACAGATGTTTGCATGTGTGCCGTGAAGATGTATGTTTGTCGGGTAGATTCTCTCCTTCCGTCCACTCACGTCCCTTGCCCTTCCAGGAGGATACAATGCCCCTCGACGCAAATATATATACGGAAATTACGTCTCTTGACGATGCCCTCGACAAGCTGTTCAAAGCCCTGGATGCGGCGCGGGAGTCCAGCGGTCAGGATCAACTGCCGCAGGCCATGGCCTGCCCCACGGGTCAGGCCGAAGGCAGCGTGCTGTGCGCGCCAGTGATCGCCGCCCGCCCCTTTCCGCCCTTTGCTCTCGCCGCAGCCAGCGGCTACGCCCTCAAGGCCGCCGACACCTACGCGGCAACCGACGAGGCCCCGGCCACGCTCCAGGAAGGCAAAACCTGCTTTGCCGTAAGCTCCGGCGACGCCCTGCCCCCATCCTGCGACGCCGTTGCCCTGTCAGCCCATGCCGCTGTGGACGGCAAGGGCGGGGTCAGCATCACGGCGCCCATGCTGCCGTGGCTGCACGTTCGGCGCGTTGGTTCGGACATTGCCGCAGGAGAAGCCCTTTTTTGCCGCAACCATATTCTCCGGCCCAGCGACATCGGCGCGCTTCTGGCGGCGGGTGTGGGCGAGGTGCAGGTGTGGGACAGGCTTGAGGTCTTTCTGGCCACCGTGGGCGGCAACTATCGCCCGGCAATGGTCACTGCTGACGGGGCTGCCACGGGGACAGGCACGGGGACAGGCACGGGCGCCGCAGATGGAACGCCTGGCGCTGCGGCGGGGGCCGCAAGGGCCCCGACGTCCGGCACAGCCACGGGCGCGACGCCAGATACCCGTCTGGTGGACGGCATCAGCCCCGCTCTGGCAGCCCGGACTCAAGCGCTGGACTGCCGCGCCCACCTTGCCGCGCCCCTTGCCGCGACGGCAGAGGCCCTAAGGGATTTTTTTCAAAAATCCCTGGCGGCTGGCGGACATGCACTCTTGCTGTGCGTAGCCGATGAAGCGGCGCTGGCCGTTGTGCGCAGCTTTTTTGAAGCCGAAGGGCAGATTGTGTCGCCCAATGTGGGCCTGCTGCCCGGCGCACCGGCCATGACCGCCGTTTATGAAGGCAGGCCGGTATTCTGCCTGCCCTCCAGCCCCGCCGGATCGCTGAGCGCCTTCTCGGCCCTGGTGTTGCCGACCCTTTTGCTGATGTCCCGTCGCCCCATCGGGCAATACGTCAGCGCCCAGTCCGGCGCGCCCACCGAATGCTGCGAACTTACAGCGGAACTGGCCGCCAGCCTGCCCGCCTACCCCGGTCTTGACGTCTTCTCTCCCCTGGCCCTGGCCAGAGTGGGCGAAAAAACCGTGGCCCTGCCCCTGCGCCTTGGCGAAGGGTACAAAACCACAGTCCGTACCCAGGGCTTTGCCCACATTTCCGCCAACGGCAAGGGCGCGCCCCTGGGCAGCAGGATTCGCGCACGCCCCCTCCGCCCGGTAGAAACGCTGTATTCGACGCTTTTTTGCGCTGGCGGCAGGGACATGGTTCTGGACATTATGGCTGATGCCCTGCTGCGTCAGCCGCATCCCGTACAAGCGATTTCCGTGGGAGCCGACGCGGGCGACGCGCTTGAGGCCCTGAAGAACAGTCATTGCCATGCGGCTGTGCTCCATATGGCTGATGACGACAAGGGCGAATTCAATTTTGGCTTTGTGCAGCGGCACTGGCCCCAGGGCAAGGTAATTTTTGTAAACCTGGCAATCCGGCAGGTGGGGCTTGTGGTTCCCGCCGGCAACCCGCGCGGGCTCAAAAGCATTGCCGACATCAGGAACAAAAAGCTGCGCTGCGTCAACCGGCTGGCTGGCTCCAGCACGCGCCTGCAGTTCGACGCGCTTTTACGTCATGCCGGGCTGACCCCCCAGGATGTTTCTGGTTATGAGACCGAGGCGGAAAGCCAGCTTGCCGTCGCCGCCGCCGTTCTCACGGGCAAGGCGGACTGCGGCCCCGGCGTTGCCGCTGCGGCCAGCGCCATGGGCCTGGATTTTGTTCCTCTGGGCGGCGAACGCTGGGATCTTGTGATCCCTGAGGCATTTCTGGATGACCCGCGAATTATCAGCGTGCAATCCCTTTTGCAGCAAACCGAATTCAAAAAACGTATCGACGCCCTGGGCGGCTATGAGACCACTTTGACAGGCCAAAAACTTGAGCTTGGCGTTCGCCTTGGAGCGTGATACTAAAAAAGCCCCACCGTCGGCAAACGGAGGGGCTGGGTATGGAGCGGACTGCGGCAGATCAGTCCGATCCTGGAGGAAGATGGGCAATTTCACGGCATAGGGCGTAACGAGTTTGTGTAGATTCTCGCCAAACGCTGGCGGGAACTCATAACCGGCGCCACCGAGAGCAGAAGACCCAGCGAAGGCGTCTGCTCGATGAAGTTGCAAAAGTCTTCCACATCTGACTCCTGGACTCCCAAGTCCAGGAGTTTTTGTTTTACGCCCAGGCTGAAAAGCCAGTTTTCAACGGCCTTGGCCGCTGCTGTGGCTTCTTCAGGCTCACCTTTCAATCCGGGAGCCAGGGGTTCGAGCACATGGGCCAGCACGTCGGGCCTGGCGGCATAGCATTCAGCGATGACGGCGGGCAGCAGCATGGCCAGCGCCAGACCGTGCGGAATTTTCTTGAAGCGGCTCAGCGGGTGTTCAAGCGCGTGCGCCATGTGCAAAAGGCTGTTGTCAAAAACCACACCAGCCTGAAGCGCCGCCAGGCACAGGCCATAACGGGCCTTGAGATTGTGCGGTTCGGCCAGCACTGTTGGCAGCCACCTGTGCACCAGCCCGACAGTCTCGCGCGCCAGGGTTACGGCCAGCGGGCCTGCCACTGTGGTGGTTGCGGCCTCCACTACCCTGCACAGCGCATCTATGGACACATAGCGGCTTTGCTCTGCCGAAAGCCCCGTCATGAGAGCGGGATCGTCAATGGCATAGCGCGGGTAGCTGCAATCATGACCAACAATGGATCTGTGGTTGCGCCCGGCCACGGTAACCACCGCAAATCGGTTTACTTCACTGCCCGTGCCGTGGGTGAGGTTGACGGCAACTAACGGAAGGGCCTTTTGGGGCGTGAAGCGAAAGCAAAAAAGGTCTTCGGCGCTTTTACCGGGGTTGGCCAGCAATACGGCCGCCCCCTTGCCACAGTCCAGTGGGCTTCCGCCGCCTATGGCAAGCACGGCTCCGGCATTGACGGCCCGGCCAAGGGCTGCGGCGTCATTGATGGTATCCGTGGTCGGGTTGGGCATGACCCTGTTGTACAGAGCCAGTACAATGCCTTGCCGCAGCGCTGCGGCCTCGGCTTTATCCCACGCGCCCGAAGCGCGGTAGGCATGCCCGCCGCAAACGCAGAGCACTGATGTCACGCCCTCGTTTTTCAAATTTCCCAGGATGCCGTCAATCTTGTCTATTGCGCCTACGCCAATATATGCCGTTGTTTTAACACGTATTTCACGGACAGTGTCATAGTCGCAGCAGTTATCCCACACGGTTGCCTCCTGCGATCACGCGGACGTTTTATTGCGCTGCAATACCGTAGAATGAATAAAGCAGTAGGTCAAGAACCTGCGCAATTTTTCACATAAATTTTGCAATAATTTTCTTCTTGATAAAAATGTCGTGGCACAGTATAAAAAATATTTGTGAAATTTTCAACTATCAGATTCCCCTTAAATATCGGCCGGTTCTGAACTGCGCCTCCTGCTATTTTCAGCCATGCTCTAGTGCCACGTTTTTAGCGCACAAGGCCCGGATCGCATCAGCGATCCGGGCCTTGGTCTTTCGGAGCGTTCATGGCCTGCAAGCAGGCCATGAACGCCAGAATAGCGTATCGTGGAGTTCGCCCGTCAGCATGGGGCAACGACCGTTGGGCGTTATCACGCGCCACGCATGCCTGCACGCGGCAGTTGAAACCTCGCCTGTCGCGTTGAAGCCTCGCCTGTCACAGGTGGAAGCCTCGCCTGTCGCAAGTGAAGCCCGCATCCGCAGCATATGACCCTTACCCCTTGAAAATCTGCATTCTCGCGGAGCATGCCCTCTTGAAAGGCACTGCGCACAAGGCGCGCTGCCCCAAGGTTATTTGGGCACCGCCAGAATAACCTGTGAAGCCTTTACGATGGCCGTGATTTTTTTGCCGGGAGCCAGGCCAAGGCTGGCGAGGCTGCCCATGGTGACGATGGATGCAATGGACTTGCCGCTGGGCAGATCAATCAGCACTTCGGCATTGACTGCGCCGGGCGTCACCTTGCTCACCGTTCCCGCAAACTGGTTGCGGGTGGACAAAAGGTAATTTTCGGCATCGTTCATGAGCAGCACAAAGCTGGCCTTGATCAGGGCGATGGCGTCCACGCCGGGCTTGAGACCCAGCTTTTTGGTGCTGACCTGGGTAATGGAAGCAACAATGCTCAATCCACCCTCAACGGACAATTCCACTTCATCATTGACGGCTCCAGAATGTACAGCCGCGACCTTGCCCTTGAAAACATTTCTTGCGCTGGTTTGCATATGAATATCCTTATGCCGGGTATCCCCCGGCTGGTAAGAGCGAAAACTTTTTTCCGCATAAATAAAGAATACAGCAAGACAATAAACCGTGCCACCCAGACACGCTGTATGCATAAAAGGGCAACAATTTCTTAAATCACAGAAAGTTACTCATACACGCACAAGAAAGGCACGCATGCCTGCACGTTTTCCAATGACAAAGGGGCCGGTCTTGAATACCGGCCCCTTTGTCAAAAAGCGCTTCAACACCGCTCCGGAACAGACAATTTTGAAAATCTCGCACTGCCTTGGAGCAGATTAACGCTGAAATGCTTCACGTTTCAGCATGTTCATTCTGCGAAGAATGAGATTTTGCGGAGCATCCACGGCACGTTGTATGCGCTGCATCCTCGTACGGCGTCAGGGCAGTCAACGCGTTCCCTTCGTTAACTGCGCAAAAATACAATAAGAGTTTTAGGGGGTGGGGGCGTGGGGGAGGAGACCCTTTTTTAGAGCATGTAACTTTGAAAAAAATTACATGCTCTTACGCTGCACGAGCGTGCAGCGCGCCACAACGTGGCGTGGATTCAGCCGAAAATCGCATTTTCGGCTGAATGACAACTTTGAAATGTAAAGCATTTCAAAGTTAATCTGGTCTAAAAGGGTCCCTCCCCCACAGAGCATCCTGGAGCAGATTACCTTT
>RCMY010002569.1_pt1 | contig 16412 bp, 5 predicted proteins | sample 2041341 | NCBI WGS metagenome assembly RCMY01 (sample SAMN09708234, study PRJNA481090) | Marine sediment metagenome, whole genome shotgun sequencing project. | reverse complement strand
GCCTGTTGCGCTGGTTATGCAAGATGGAACTGCGGTATTGTTTGTTGGCAGGGTTCGCAATAAACCTTTGGCGGCAGTTCTTGATCCTGGCCAGGAACCATTGCAGCAAAGGCAGATTCCTTTTCTTGAACTGGCAGCCCAATGGACGGGGATCGCCCTACTTCTTACACCAGGTCGCGCTCCTCACCGTCACGTCAACGCTCTTGTCAGCATAGCCCGCAATTATGGCAAAGATCTATCTGCGGATGAGATTATACATACATATCTGCTGAAAAATCATGAACCGGATCCGAATCTTTTTCTTCGCATGCTTGGCGAGTATGGGTTCGAGGGGCACACTGCAAATCTGAACCTTGAGGGGCTGGAGCAGATTCCCACATGCCTGCCCGCATTGCTGCACTGCAGGCAAGGTGGGGTGCTGATTCTCTGGCAAATTGACAAGACTTCTCTGGAAGTCGAAAACCCAGACCAACCCCAATTGGGGCGCACCACTGTTGCCCGGCGTGAAGTTGAACTGCTGCTTGATGGGCAGGTCACCTTTGTCAAGCTGGCCGCTGTTGGGCAAATTGGTCCAGCTTCACAACCGCGCTTTGGCTTTTCATTTTTTTGGAATGAAATTCGGCAAATGTCAGCCAACATGTCTGAAGTGGGCTTGGCCGCTGTGGTTCTACAGATCTTGGGGCTGGCCATGCCCCTGTTTTTTCAGATTATTATCGATAAAGTTGTCACGCACCACGCACAAACAACATTGCACATTCTTGCCTTGGGAATGCTGGCGGCCATTTTGTTTGAAGCAGCTTTTGGCTGGTTGCGTTCTTATCTGCTGTTATACGCCACCAGCGTGATTGATCTGCGGCTTGCGATACGCACATTTGAGCATCTTTCAAGCATCAGCCTGCCGTTTTTTGAAAAAAATCCTGCGGGTGTTCTCATAAAACACATGCAACAGCCTGAAAAGGTACGTGAATTTCTGACAGGAAGACTTTTTGGCGCAATGCTGGACAGTGTTTCTCTTGTTGTCGTTTTGCCCATTATTTTGGCATATAGTTGGCGATTGACACTTGTCGTTCTAGCATTTTCTGGCCTGAGCGCCCTCGTGATCTACCTTGCCATGGGGCCATTTAGAGCGCGGTTACAGTCATTATACGCCACAGAAGGCGAGCGGCAAGCTTTTCTTGTTGAAAATATTCGCGCAATGCCCACCATTAAATCGCTTTCTCTTGAACCACTACGCCGCCGTGGATGGGATAATAGAACCGCAGTATCAACCGGGATGCGGTTTAGAGTTGGCAAAATGTCCATTGCCATAAGTGAATTCATGCAGGTCATGCAAAAGTGTATGTCTCTGGCCACTCTTTGGTGGGGCGTTTACCTGGTTTTTGACAATGAAATGACTGTGGGCGCACTGATAGCCTTCAACATGTACTCAGCGCGTGTAAGCGGCCCGTTGGTGCAAATTGCAGGGCTGATTCAACAGTATCAGGAAACCTGCATTTCCATTCAAATGCTTGGTCAGGTAATGGACGAGCCAAAAGAAACAGGGGGCGCGCGCGGGATTATGCCCCGTATTCGCGGGGGCATCACCTGCAAGGGCGTTACTTTCAGGTATGGCAACGATGGTGCCCCTGCCCTGGCTGACGTCAGTTTTGACTGTCCTGCGGGCAAGGTGTTGGGGATCGTTGGGCGGTCCGGGTCGGGAAAAAGCACGCTCACCCGGCTTCTTCAACGCCTTCTACCCATGCAGGGAGGTGACATATGGATAGACGGGCACAATATCCGCGACATTGATATGCTGCACCTGCGCCGTTCCATTGGCGTTGTATTGCAAGAGAATTTCTTGTTCCGTGGTAGTGTCAGGGATAATATTGCCATGACAAAACCCACTGCGACGTTGGAAGAAATTGTTCATGTTGCTCGAATGGCCGCTGCGCACGAGTTTATAGAAAAGCTGCCAGAGGGATATAATACAGTGTTGGAAGAAGGGGGCACAAACCTTTCTGGTGGGCAAAGGCAAAGGCTGGCCATAGCCAGGGCGCTACTTACCGACCCAAAGCTCATGATTTTTGATGAAGCAACAAGCGCGCTCGACCCGGAGAGCGAGGCTGAAATTCAGGATAATATTCAGAGCATCGCTCATGGGCGAACCATGGTGATTGTTAGCCATCGCCTTTCGATGCTGCGGCACGCAGACACGATAATTGTGCTTGAAAATGGTAATCTTGTGGGTGTTGGCGCGCATGCACAGCTTTATAAGACCTGTAGCCAGTATCGTGTCCTGTGGGACAAGCAGAGCCAGGCTCAGGAGCGTGGTTGATGCGCATTGTACATACCCTGAAGCATTTATTGGCCAGTATCTTTGTCAACCTGACGGGTTGGGGCAAAGGCGATCACACCCAGGCCGTTTCGCAAGAGATTTTGCGGTTTCAGCCAGACACTGTTTTGCTCGAACGAGCCAAGCCACCCTTGGGCGCTCGAATAACTTTATACTTTCTTGCAGCACTCATTATCCTCTCAATTTTATGGTCTTTTTTGGGAAAAATAGACAAGATAGTGGTTGCTGAAGGAAAAATTGCAACAGTTTCAACGCCTGTAATATTACAGTCGTACAGCATATCCATTGTCAAAGACATAAAGGTTACAATGGGGCAGAAAGTCAAGAAGGACGAACTTCTTGTTGTGCTCGACCCCACATTTGCCCAGGCAGACATGTCACAATTGCAGGAACGCGCGATGAGCCTGACGATACACTGTTCAAGGCTTCAGTGCGAGCTTGATGGGCTGCCATTTCCTCCGGCAAAGGAGGGGGAGCAAGGCGCGCAAAACTCCTCTGAACAACGTGAACTGCGGGTTCAGGCTGATATTTACTCTAGTCGGCACGAAGAATATTCCTCGCGGGTCCGTACTTTTGATGAGCAGAGAAAAAAACTCTCCACAGGCATTGAAGCTACAATTGCTGACTTGAAACGCCGCCGGGAACGCCTGAAAATTTTTGCAGAATTTGAAGATATGCGGCGAAAGCTCTACGAACAGGGAATTGAGGCGCGAGCCGGTTACCTGGAGGTTAAAAAAGACCGACTGACAGTGGAAAGTGATGTGCTCCGGCTTGAAAGCAGCATCCAGGAACAAAAATTCGAACTGTCAGCTGTGGAATCGGACAGGGCCGCATACATAACCGGATGGCGCAGCGCAACTGCACAAGAAATGGTTTCCGTCCGGCGGGATCTGGACCAGACCGTGGAGCAGCTCAGCAAAGCCAAAAAAATGGGAGATCTCGTCAACATACGGGCTCCAATGGACGCTGTTGTTCTTGAGGTTGCAAAGCGTAATTCTGGATCAGTCGTCGATGAGGCCGAGACCTTGGTTACTCTTGTGCCTGCCAATGCTCCGCTGGAAATTGAAGCAGAAATTCAGCCTCAGGATGTTGGCTATGTGCATGCCGGACAAACGGCAAGGGTCAAACTCATGACCCTTCCTTTTCAGCAGCATGGCAAAATTGATGCAACCCTGGTAGCTGTGAGCGAAGATTCTTTTTTGAAAAAAACGGGCACTGGTGAGCAGAATGTTTACAGGGGAAAGTTGGCATTGCCGCCCAATCCACTGGAAACATTGCGAAACCTTCCTGCAGGCTTTGCCCTGTTGCCAGGCATGGCGGCTACTGTCGAGATTAATGTTGGCGAGCGACGCATTATTGAATATTTTCTCTACCCGATTTTGGCGGGTTTTGATCAAGGCTTGCGTGAACCCCGGTAGGTAGCCGGTAGTACGACAGAAACATTGGCCGATTCGGCGGCTCACAGCAATTTCCCCGGCCAGTTTCATAGACTGGCCGGGGAAATTGCTGTGAGCAAGAAGTATTTTCATATTGGCATCAGCAACGCACAAGGCGCTTCATTGACACATAAATGTCCAGCAAATGGTCGCAACCTCGCAATGGAACTTCTATCAATGCCTCCAAGGTGATACTTTATCACCGCAGAAACCAATATACGCTACGACCTACTACCAATTGCAATAATATTTGTTCCAGATTGGGCAAGCGAAAGCTTCTTCCATGATGAGTTGTCAATATCTGAAACATGAGAAACAATGCTTGAAATGTCGATACTGCCGCCAAAAAGAAGACTTCCAGCACTCTGATCTTTATATAAATTTAATTTGTCGCCGGAAAAATCCTGAGCAGTAAAATTGAGGATAGAATCTGTTTTTCCGTTTAAAATCCCTGAAATTTCCAGTGTAATAGTATTTCCGCTTACGTATTTTCTAAACTTCAAATCATCAGATAACTGGCTAAGAGATAAAACATTTCCAACACCAAAAAACTCTATAACATCTGCATCTTTTCCACTTTCATTGATTGTTGCAGCATAACCACTTGCCTGAAGCTGATAGGTGTCAGAGCCCAATGCACTAATCGAATAACGACTATCATAATCATTAAATCTTGCGTAGGCATCTGAAGAAGTATCGATGTGTCCTACCTTAAAAAGATCGTCCCCAGTACCGCCGCTGAGAAAAGTTTTTCCACTTATTATCTGATCGACGCAGATAGTATCATTGCCGCCATCTCCATAGAGGTACGCGGGGCCAGTAAGGGTTTCAGCTTTAATAAGGTCATCTCCATCACCTCCGTACAAATTGAAAAAGCCTGAGAGTCCCTTAGTCGCGACTAAGGTGTCTTGCCCATCCCCACCGCTTGCAGTGGGCTCCCAAGAAGTGGGGCCGTCCAGTTCAAGGTAGTCATTGCCGCGCCCCCCCAGGAGATAGTCATCTCCACCGTTGCCAATGAGCGTGCAGTCACCACTACTGGCGGAGAGTGTCTCCCCCCAATTGTTTCCAAAAATTTTATACGGATCTGTTGAATTTTGCATATCAATGCCGAGACTTTCCGATTGTATAACTTCAAGAGATCCACCAGCCGTCCCCCTCGACGCATAAACACTGTAATACTTAAAGGCTTCCTCCCCATGTGAATCAATATATGAATATGTGTACGAAACAACATTACTATCCACCTTACGCACATATCCGGCGCTGATGAGGGCATTGTCGTTAATTATATCCTCACCCGGGACGAAATCCATGATTTTTATCCTGCCACTGGCACCTGCAAGCACAAAAACATCTGCTCCAGATCCTCCACGCACGGTATCGCCATCGCGACAATATATTGTATCACTCCCAGAGCCTCCAGAAATTGAACTATTTCCGCCAATGCCATCAATCAAGTCATTTCCTGCGTTCCCGTACAGGGTGTTACTTCCGCCCCCATAAATTGCATCACCAAAAGCGCTGCCGCCCACATGAGTTTTGTTCAACCCTCGAATCAAAAGTCCATGGTCAACATCCATTGCATCTATATACTCAATTCCCTTGATCTCTGTACCAAGCGCTACTTGCGACACAAGCGCATCCGAGGCTATTTTTAATGTGTCACCGTGCCGTTGCGTAAAAAACCACCCATTGCTGCCAGCATCGATGGTTTCGCCTCCATGATAGTATATTAAATTATCATCACTAAAAGTTATAATTGTGTCATTGCCACCCATGCCATCAACAGTTGTACCGCCAATTATACTATTATTCCCTTTATTGCCGACAACTTTACTGAGTGAATAATTTATAGATGATGTAAAATTAATATTATTTGTTCCGCTCAGACGAACTTCATTAATGCCAGAAAACTTTGTCTTGCCGCTTGAATTTACATCAGACAAATCAATACTTTTATCTGATACAACAACATCATAGGTACCTCTACAATACACAAATTCTTCATCTCCATAGAGATTAATTATATTCTTATACCCACCAGCCAAGACATAATCGCCACCACCATTGGTAGTGATAGTATTCTCGCCAGCATCCGTTACAAACGTGTCTGATTGACTACTGCCCGTCAATACATTGTTTCCAGCATTATCCCGGATCGTTATACCTTCTGAGTAATTTGCTGTTACATTTATATCGTCTATTCCCTGCAAATCTACTTCTTCAATGCCTCCGAATTTTTTACTGCCATCGCCATAGACATCATTTAAATTCATATCTGCATAGGCCAGGATTGAGTCTATTCCGTCTCCGCCAAATACACCTTCTCCACCGCGATAAACGAGGGAGTCATTCCCATTCCCTCCCATGAGGGTATCCTCTCCGCCGTTGCCATCCAGATAGTCGTTGCCATCTCCCCCCGAAATTTGGTCGGCAAGATAGCCACCAATGAGCATATTACGCCCGCTATTGCCCTTCAGCACGTTTGCTTCATTAAGCTTGCCACGGGCAGTCAGGCTGTCAGCCCCCGCGAGTCGCACTTCATTGATGTGCAAAAACCTGCTGGATCCATTAACATTCTCATTCAAGTCTATATTGTCAAAAGAATTTATAACATTATACCCGCCATCTCCATCAATCTGCGCTTCAGTCCCATAGAAATTGATGGTGTCGTCACTTACATTGCCCCAAATAGTATCATTTCCGCCGCCACCATCTATAACATTTTTCCCTTTACTTCCCTTTATCTTGCTGCTTCCAGCATTGCCAATAACTGTGAGCGCACTATTTAATGAAGAAGCATCTATATCTGTTGCCCGCCCTGAATAGTTTCTATTATCAAAGAGAACGACTTCAAAATTTTTCAATGTCTTAAAATCAACACCTTTTACCGTGCTCATTACACGAAGAGTATCGTGACCAGCCCCGGCGTCAATTATTTCACCTGTGCCGTAATAGTATATTTGATCATTGCCATCACGACCGAATATTGTATCTGGACCACCTTTTCCATCTAAAACATCGTCTCCATCAGTTCCATTAATATATTCACCAGTTCCTTTGCGACCATTTATATAGTTGCCTTTTACCGGAACTCCTTTAACAAATGCAGAAAAAGACAATCCTTCCTTAAAATATACTATCTCGCTTCCATCATAATCAGCCAAATATGAACGTTGCCATCCTTCAGAGATAACGCTTTCATCATCAATTACATCTTCTTTTGAAAAATCCATTATCGAGAATGACAGTCGAGGTTCCAGCTCTTTAACCTTAAAAACGTCCTTGCCACTTCCACCATACAGTTCAGCAGCGGGAGCACAAACCAGCACGTCGTCACCTTGCCCGCCAAAAACAGTGCTTCCTGCGCCTGCAAGCAAGGTATCATTCCCGTCCCGGCCATCTATTGCACCCCAATAAAAAAACTGGCTCGCGTCAATAAAATCACTGGAATTAGTCCCATATATTGAATTTACATTATATATTGTCAGCTTTTCGTCACTCTTGCCGATTTGAATATTAACCCCAGTCGTGCCATCAAAATACACGGCGTCGTGAGAACCTCCATCTCCGTTGATTGTAACATTCCCGCCGGACACATCACCAATATGAAAACTTTCATAGTTGGCCATAGAGCCGAGCATGCTTATATTGCCACCGGAAACATTTCCCACATTAATTGTCGCAGAATCCTCAATAATCGGCTGAAAACCACCGTTCAATTGCAGTAAATAATTCCCACCTGTAATATCACCATCGACTGATATAGTATCTATCCCGTAACCACCATTCACAGATACGTTATAATTTCCACCTTTAACAACGATAAAATCGTTTCCACTACCGCCTGTAATTGAATCGTCACCGCCATTGCCAAAAACACTGCAGTTACCATTGCTGCACTTGATTATATCAGCATTTTCATTGCCTATGATAAATGCGGACGCCACACTTGAACTTAAGTCCAGCTGACCATCGCTCCCTACCCGTGATATTAAGGGCAAAAACGCAGTATCTGTAAAATTGGTAAAGTTGAGGCTGAAGCTGGTGCTGTCCTTGGTGTAGGCAACCGTTGTGCCTGTCGCGCCTGACGTGGGGGTTACCGTGCGGGCCCAGCCAGCAGAAAGCAAGGCGCTGTCGTCCAGCGTGTCCTTTCCGCGTTTAAAATCTGTGATGGTGCTGATAACGCCATTGCCCAGGGCATTGACCACAAGGGTATCGTTGCCGTCACCGGTGGTAATGCTGTCATTGCCGGTATCAGTATAGGTGCTGCTGCCGATCAGGATACGGTCGTTCCCGGCCCCGCCAATGATGGTGTCTTTGCCGAGGCCGCCCTCCAGCTGGAAGTATCCGCCAGAGATGTTGCCGGATTTGATCAGGTCGTTGCCGCTGCCGCCTTCAAGAATCATCACCTTGTCGGCATTGTCCACGGAAGTAACGGCGCTGCCGTCAATGGTGTCATTGCCATTGCCGCCTGTGTAGGCATTGAGGCCGCTGCTGGTAATATTTGCTTTTTGCCCGGCAATACTGACTGCGCCGAGATTGCCATACTTGTCGAGAGTCAAATAAACGTTGGTTGCCGCAGAGCCGCCCTGATCAAAGAAGCCCAGCTTGTCCTTGGCTTCGCCGTCGGTTCCGCCATCGACAAATACAGACGCCCCGCTTGCAACCGAGCCCAAATGGAACCTGTCGCTGCCCTTGCCTCCGGCCAGGGTCACCTGCCCGCTGGCAAGATTGCCCAGGTAAAAATTGTCATGTCCGTCGCCACCTTCAAGGGCCAGGCTGCCCTGCACGGAGGTCAGGGCAGCAGCATCAAAATAGTTGCCGCTGTTTGACCCTTTGTAATATTCAAACCCGGAAATGGAGACCTTGCCCGATGGGCTATAGGCAGTTGTCGTATTCCCATTGGAATCCGTAGTCGTCGTGTAGTAGCTCAGGGCAGGGCCAACCGTGTCGCTGAAGGTCAGCGCCACGCTCTTGTTTGTTGCAAACGTCAGGGTATCGCTACCCTTGCCGCCATCAAGGATCACCGTGCCCAGGCTATCCGAAGCAACCGCACCCACGACAACGCTGTCGTTGCCGTCTCCCCCCTCCGCAGATACCTGGTAATGGGCAGTTACATCCCCAAGCTTGATGGTGTCATTGCCACCGTTGCCATATATGCAGCTTGCGGCATGGGTTCCTATGGCTGTATACCCGCGGGCATCAAAGACATCGTTCTGCTCAGTGAGATCAAAGCTTTCAAAGCCGCTGATGCTGGCCCCAACCGTGGCGCCGTCCGCCGTAAGCGAACCTACTGCACCGTTGGTATCAAGGGTTATTCCAACAGCGGAATTGCCACGGAATGACACCGTATCAGAGGCATCATTGTTGTCTCCGCCACCGACAAGCTTCACAGCGCTATAGGCATTAAAACCCGAAACAGTCACAGCATCAATCGCGGCTCCGCCAATATAGGTGTCGTTTCCGCCGTTTGTCGAGTAGTGCAGAAAATTTCCACTTGTATTTGCATATGTTGTACCTGAAGCATCGACACTGTCTGCGCCGCCAGTACCCATATAATACTCAATGCCACTTACGGATACAGTGCCTGCATTGCCATTCAGCGTTACAGAATCCAGGCTGATTTCCGTTGATCCACCGCCAGTAAAATGCATGGCTACGGATGAACCCGAAAAATACAGGCCGTCGTTGCCATCATCGCCAGATATGCTGTTGGTAGTGGAGCCTGATGCATTGATGCCATCGATGTAGAACTTGTCGTCGCCCGCGCCGCCAGAAATGGAGGTCGCTGCAGTCCCGCCCAGGCTGTCCACAAAAATGACGTCAGCGCCCGCGCCGCCATCAATACTCATACCGGTGGTCGGCCCTGAAACAATGATGGTGTCGTCGCCCGTGCCACCCAGGAGAGTGTCCCCGGCGTGCCCGAAAATTTCATCGTTGCCAGCGCCACCGTCCAAAGCATTGCCGCCGCTGCTTTTCATCTGGTCATTCAGGCTGCCGCCGCTGACAGTATTGCCCGTGCCTGTCACGTTAATCTGCCACGGCATGCTGGAGGCAACGTCGGTAGCGGAAAAAGTTGTGCCATTGTCTGCAATGGTCTTGGTCATTCCGGATTTAATGTCAGAACCAACGGTATTCTTGAATGTTACCGAGATTTTTTGCGTGCTGTTGTTGAGATTGACGTAGGTGACAATGGCGTCGGCCCCGGACTGGGTCACTGTTTTAGACCAGCCGGCAAGATCCGTGTCGCTGATGGTGTCGAGTTGGGCATCAAAATCCATAACCGTGATGCTTGAGCCCACTGCCTCTTTCGTCAGTTTGACGGTGTCATACCCACCGTTGGTATAGATGCTGTCATTGCCGCCATCGGCAATGAGGGTGTCGGATCCGCTGCCGCCCTTAAGAACGTCGGCGCCAAGGCCGCCAGAGAGTATGCGCCCGTCTGTGGTTGCAGACGCGTCAAGCGTGTCATTGCCCGCGCCGCCGGAATATATCTCAAAGCCCGTCGCATTGACGCTGACTTTTTTGCCGGAAATTACCTGCGTGATGCTTCCATCGGCAGCAAAGGAAACCGAATCTGCACCCGCGCCAAAAGACAGCGTATCAATACCATCGCCGCCATCAAGTGCGCCGTAGCCACCCTGGTTGGCAGAAATTTCAACAAAGTCATTGCCGGAGCCTGCACTGATGGTATCCTGGCCACCGCCGCCAATGATGACATCATTGCCAGCCCCACCCTCAAGTTTGCTGCTGCCAGCATTGCCGATGAGCGTCATGCCCCTGGTGGCGCCTGATGCGTTGATATCAATGGCGCGGGTATTGGCGGCAACTGATTCAAGCTGTACTACTTCAAAATGATGCACCGCATCGTTGTTGATGGATGTGGCGGTATTTTTGACATACAGCGTATCCATGCCATCTTTGGCATCGATACGCTGTTCTGAACCGTAATAGTAAATAAGGTCGTTGCCAGCCCCGCCGACGATACTGTCGCTGCCGCCCTTGCCGTCAAGCGTGTCTCCGCCGGTGCCAGCAATAATCGTTTCCTCGCCGGAAGTGCCCGTCATGGAAATGCCAGCGCTGCCAATGTTCTCTACGTATTCCACATTGGCGAAGTTGGCAGTGCCCAGATTGATGCTGATGCCATTGGTTTTGATGGAATCGGTTCCGCCGCCCGCATTTTCGACAACGCGGTCACCGGCATTATCAACATAGTAAAGGTCGTTGCCGTTGCCGCCGGTCATCACGTCCGCGCCAGCGCCACCGTCCAGGACGTCATCGCTATTTCCGCCAGAAAGTTTGTTGCTCGCGGCGTTGCCGATCAGGGTAGTGCTGGCGTTCAGATTGCCGGTGGCCGAAAGTGCAGCCGTACCCTGCAACTCAACCACTTCAACGTCGGAAAATTGTGCGGTGCTGGCGCTGTTGCCAATTGCATAGCCTTTGTTGAGATCAATATTGACCGAAGAACGGATGGTATCATTTCCCGCGCCTGCAACAACAATATCGCCAACGTTGCCAAGCAGACTCACTGCAGCAACCGTAGTTGCGCCTATGCTGTCCACATAAAACACATCACCAGCACTGCTGCCGACCATAGAGTCTGAGCCCTTGCCGCCATCCAGAGTAGTGGCAGTGGCAGACTCGGCCGTGAGGGTGTCATTCTTGTCTGTGCCCAACAGATTTGTTGCCAGCGTAGTGCCATTAATGCTTACGCCTGATGTTGCGCCCGACCCTGCTACGGGGTTGCCACGGTAGATTACGGTGACTTTGTCAGTCAGGGATACGCCGCGGGCAGAAAAATACGCCTTCCAGGCGGCGGCATCCATATCCGCACCGCCGTCCACAGCATAGCTGACGTACAAAACATCATTGCCGCCGCCGAACGTTATGCTGTCATTGGCGTTGTATGAATAAATCTGGTCGTTGCCAGCGCCGCCGATCAAGGTGTCGCCTGCAAGGCCTGTGCTGTTTGCACCGCCGTGCAGGATGCCGCCGTTAATGGTTGACCCATCAATAACATTTGACAGATTATTGCCCACGCCAACCTTGGCGTCGCCCTGCAAAACCAGGTTTTCAACATTGGCTGTAAGGGTATAATCAACGGATGCGTTCACAGTATCCGTTCCGGCGTTCACTGCTTCAGTGACTATTGTATTGGCGTTGCGCACGTAATACACATCGTCGCCCAGACCGCCAGAAAGGCTGTCTGCCCCGCCAGTGCCGCCATCAAGCGTATCATTGAGCGCACCACCAACCAGAACATTGTTGCCGCTGTTGCCTGCGATGTTTGTTGCAACAGTGCGCTGGGCCGTTGCGTTTATGGCGGCGGTCCCCGTCAGTTCCACGGCCTGAATTGTGGCATTGGCAAAGCGGTTCAGGTCAACGGTCACTGACGACAAAACGGTATTGTTTCCGCCCTTGTCGATAACCATGTCGCCGCTGCTGCTGAGATTGAAGGTGTCGTCGCCGTAACCACCTTCAAGGGTGTCAGTGCCGCCACCGCCCGAAAGGTTGCTGCCGAGGGTCTCATTGCCAACAATGCGGTTGTTCAGGGTATTTCCCTGCCCCACTGTGGCCTCTCCCTGCAGGAAAAGATTCTCAATATTGGCGCCAAGCGTGTAGTCTGCGGTGCTGTACAGGCTGTCATTGCCTGCACTGTCGTCAATAATGTCTCTTGTGGAGTATACATAATAGGCATCGTTGCCCACGCCGCCGATCAGCGTATCGGCTTCCGTGTCTGAAGCCTTGCTGCCGTAGAGTGTATCATTGCCGGCACCGCCCACAAGAACGTTGGCAAAGGAATTGCCACGCAAAACATTGTTCAGGGCATTGCCCACGCCCATCCTGGCAGAGGATATACTGTCCTCGCCGTCAAGAAGCGTGAGATTTTCTACATTGGCGCCAAGTGTGTAGTCGATAAATGAAAAAACATTGTCTGTTCCTTCATTGCTATTTTCAACCACCACGTCGCCGCTTCCCCTGACAATATAGTTGTCATCGCCCTTGCCGCCGACAAGCGTATTACGTTCTGAGTAGTTATAATCTGTTCCTGAAGTGAGGTCTGATGTCTTGCCATTGCCTCCATCCAGAAAGTCATCGCCGTCATACCCGTACAAAAGATCGTTGCCGCCCTTGCCGGTAAGATTGTTGGCAAGGTTGTTGCCCACCATGGTCTGACCGAACTCATTGCCGGTAGCGCTTTGGGCCACCATGCCAGATTGGGCTTGAAGAACCACGTATTCAACGGCAGAGGCATTTGTGCTGTCACCTCCGCTCAGGTCAAAACTGTTTACCATGGAATAAACAGTGTCTGTCCCCTCATTGGCGTTTTCCATCACCTGCGTGCCAGATGTGCCGCTGCCGCTGATATAGTAGGCATCGTCACCATCACCGCCCTTCAGTGTGTCAGCGCCGCCTTTGCCGTAAATGCGGTCGTTGGTCACAAAGCCGGTGATGCTTTCGGAGTTGGCGGTTCCCTCAAGCACACCCCATCCACTGATGGGGTCGCCCGCGTCAAGGTTGCCAAGCCACTCCCCTGGGCGCGTAGGGGTGGTTTCAATATCTCCTGTCCCTTTTTCCAGAGTCCAGTCGCCGCCTGTTCCCGTCATGTTGCTTGAAGCTGCGACATCCACACTGGCAAGTCTGGCCATCCGTGCAATAAAACTTTCGCCCAGACTGCTGGCGGCCGTATTGCAGCCGTACAACAAAATATCCGCTCCTTGGGTCAGGGACTCGCCAATACTCTTAAGGATTTCAGAGCTTTGTGAAAGGGCGGCCTCGTCAATCCACTGGCCGCCAAGAAGTATGGCGCCATCACGCCCGTGGGAGTAAATGTGTACTGAACTGGCGGGGTCTGAAAGAGAGGCAAGTGCCCTATCAATCTGGATAAAGGCATCACTCGTATTTTCTATGACAAATACCTTGGAGTTCTCGCCGAGGCTGAGCGCTAAAGCCTCATACCCGGGAACAGAGGCATCTATGAAGTAAACCTGGGAACCTGCCGACGCAGTATTGCGGTACGAACTGACACTGGCAGAACTGGAACTGGTTTGGTTCTGACTCACGTGAGCTCTCCCAATTTGTATGTATGATTAAATAAATTTTGAGAAAAATATCGCATGCCCCCCTAAAAGTCTATATCTTATATTTAAAATTGTGTTAATTTATTGTGAATTGTTACCGCACCGAGTAACCGTGGGTAGCGCGCAGAATTTTGTACATTTCGTTCCAGCCAATTGATTCTTTCTGCGTGCTAAAATGCGTACGGCATCCGCCAGAGCAACTTCAAAGTGAACTTGCTCTAAATCCCATGACCGGGGTGAGAAGACAAAAAGAAAAGCACTTACAGGAATTTCCTGTAAGTGCTTAAATTTAATGGTGCGCCCGGCGCGATTCGAACGCACGGCCTTTGGCTCCGGAGGCCAACGCTCTATCCAACTGAGCTACGGGCGCACAAGATTTGCTTAGATATGCCGACTCGCCCCCGCTGTCAAGCCGCCTGCGTGCGGGGATTTCGTGATTCTGCACAAGCCCCGTCTGTGGGGACGCAAGCTCGCTGGATGGGGCAAAAGAACGGTAGAAGCAGGAAGGCCACGCATGTCCAGGCAGGGGAAGGCGCGAAGCAAAGTTGGGCGGCGCGTCGTTGTTTGCACGGCGCTTCTTTGTCGGGTATGCATGAGCAGGGTGACTGGCGGGCTTCACCGGCTGCGCTGGTTGTTATTACGGAGAATCATCATGTCAGACATTCCTTCACCGCCATGCGCAACAACACCATGCGCAACAACACCATGCGTAACAACACCATGCGCCCCTGTGGCGGCAAGCCAGCCAGCCCGCATGGAGGCGGCACAGACGCCCGATCCTTCTGTGCGTGACATTCTGGTGGGCGTCAGCGGCGCAAGCGGCATGCCGCTGGCCGTATGCCTTCTGCGTTGCCTGGCGTCCATGCCCGCCGTGCGCGTACACTGCGTTGTCTCACACGGCGCGCAAGCGGTGCTGCGCGCCGAATGCGGGAGCGGGCCGGAACTGCTGACCACGCTTGCCAGCCACAGCTACGACGCCGACAATCTTGGGGCCGGGCCGTCAAGCGGCTCGTGGTGGCGCAGGGGGGCAAGTCCGGCAGCCATGATTCTGGTTCCCTGCTCCATGGGCACATTGGGGGCCATTGCGTCAGGAGCCACCCGCAACCTTGTGCACCGGTCGGCAGACGTGGCGCTCAAGGAGCGCCTGCCCCTGGTGCTGGTGACGCGTGAAAGCCCGCTTTCGGCCATACACCTGCGCAACATGCTGGCATTGAGCGAAGCCGGGGCCGTCATCATGCCGTTTTCTCCCGGTTTTTACCTGAATCCGCAAACCCTGGACGACATGCTGCTGCACATGTGCGGCCGCATACTTGATCAGGTGGGTCTGCCGCATGCTCTGGGCCGCTGGCCCGGATGACGGACACCGCAGATCGTAGCCACGAGGAGATACTTATGAGTGATATCAGATGGTTGGGACATTCAGCGTTCAAGATCAGCTGCAATGGGGCGCATGTGGTCATTGATCCGTTTCTGGCGCCGCAATTGGGCTTCACGGTTGCCGATGTGGGCCATGCGGATCTTGTGCTCGTGACCCACGACCACGGCGACCATGTGGGCGCAGCCGCGGATATTTGCCAGGCCACAGGGGCCATGCTGGGCGCTGTGGTGGGCACGGCCCACAAGGCCGCCGCCGGGCTGCCCGACAGTCAGATACTCAACGGCATAGGCTTCAATATTGGCGGTACGGTGACGCACAAGGGCATCAGCGTGACCATGACCCAGGCCTTCCATACCAGTGATTCCGGGTGTCCCACAGGCTACATAGTGCGCATGCCCGATGGCCTCACGGTCTATCATTCCGGCGACACCTGTGTTTTTGGCGATATGGCCCTGTGGGGGCAGCTGTACCACATTGACGTGGCCCTCTTGCCCATCGGCGGCGTTTTCACCATGGACGCCCCCCAGGCCGCCCTGGCCTGCAAGCTGCTCGGATGCAAAAGCGTTGTGCCCATGCATTGGGGCACTTTTCCCGTGCTGGCGCAGAACACAAAGGCCTTTGAAGCGGAGCTGGCAAAACTTGATCTGCCCTGCGCCTGCGTGACCATGGAGCCAGGGCAGACGCTTTCATTCCCCGTTGAGGGCCGCTAAAGAATGCAATGAGTGAGGTAACTGCGCCAGCAGACAGGCGGGATACGCTGGCGTGCGCCTGCACGGCGGGCAACTGCGCCGCGTGACTTCGCTCTGTCCTGTGCCCCGCGCAGGGCAAGGGCATTAAGGAAGCACGGATTAGAGAGCCTTTTAGAGAGCCTCCTGGAAACGCGCAGTTATTTCGTTTGGCGGCGTTTTCTTAAAAACAGGACGGCCGGTCTGCCATTGGCAGACCGGCCGTCATTATTTTTTATTGCCTCGCGGCACTCCCCTGCCGCAGGGCCATCATGGGCAAACGCCCTCCACCACGTGGTTGTCCAAGCCCTACCTTGTGATGAGCGAAAGCGCCATCTGGGGCATGCTGTTGGCCTGCGAAAGCATGGCCACAGCGGACTGGGTGAGGATCTGGTTGCGCACGAATGACGTCATTTCCGTGGCCACGTCCACGTCGGAAATGCGGGATTCGGCAGC
>RCMY010005466.1_pt1 | contig 16415 bp, 13 predicted proteins | sample 2041341 | NCBI WGS metagenome assembly RCMY01 (sample SAMN09708234, study PRJNA481090) | Marine sediment metagenome, whole genome shotgun sequencing project. | reverse complement strand
ATTTGCTCAGCATGTCACGGTATGGAACTGGTCGCGTTCCGCAACCTGCACGACGAAGGCGGGCCCGCCCTGCCAGAAGATCAGATGCGCGCATATGCAGAAGGTTTCGAAGTTTTCGATGCTGCCCTTGACGATGGTGCTGGCGATTACCGTACTGCGACACCAGCAGACAAGTTTCCGGCATCGTCACTTTCCACCGCGCCTGATTTGTCCTTAATGGCGAAATCGCGTGCTGGTTTTCATGGCCCATACGGCTCGGGCTTGAACCAGTTGTTCAAAGGCATGGGTGGCGCAGAATACATTGCGTCCCTCATGACCGGCTACGAAGATCCACCTGAATGCGCGCCCGAGGATTTTGAAGGATCATATAATAAGTCATTTGCTGCGGGTGGCTTTCCAGAAAGCTGTATTGACGAAAACGGACACAACATGGTTCCGGGGTCATGGATCGCAATGTCACAGCCGCTATATGGCGAAGATCTTGATTTTGACGATGGTCATGCAAACGATATAGACAACGAAGCAGAAGATGTCGCTGCGTTCCTGATGTGGGCTGCAGAGCCAAAGATGATGGCGCGTAAGCAAGCTGGTCTGACTGGTGTGCTTTTCCTAACGCTTCTGTCAGTGCTCTTGTATCTCACAAACAAGCGTTTGTGGGCACCGCATAAGCACAAGCACGACGAATAATAACTGCTGCAATTAATACAAAAGGCCCGCGAGTTTGGTGACGCGTTCTCACCTATAGGGCATAAACCTTCTACGCTGCCGGATTAATTTCTGGCAGCGTTTTTTTACGCCGTGATTTCTTCAAAATCATCTACAATTGTGAGCAAGACTACGCGAGGCCAAGGGTCAGCGCGCAATTAATTTTATATTTTACCGTTAGGTCCTTCGTAAATGCTTGATCAAGCCAATGAAGTTGATGCTTAACGGGTACCTGCCCACACTTTTGGGTATTGCCAGCATAAGTAACCCAAACCAATCCACCGACGATCACCTAGATGGCATCGCGTTTAGGCTTTAATCATTGGTCAGCTGCCAACAAGCTGATCCATCGAATGAAAGACGAGAAGGATGTGGATATAAGATCGACTGACGATCAGTATCACTGCAAAATTAAGACGGGTGCTGGGAAGATCAGTATAACCAGAAAATGGTCGCACAAGAGCGTCGCCCTACTCAAAAAGGTCAGTTCCGGCTTGGATTACGAAATCGACTTGTAAATCGGACCTAAATAGCCATCTCACCTTAATGTGTGGTGGCTATATCCTATAAATGAAAATGCGTCACGAGTTTGATGGGCCTTTTTTCGTTTATGGGTAGAATGGGTTTTAACCCATCTTCCCTAAATAATCGCGTAAAGCTTGCGGAGGGTTGGCGAAAGCCTCTGATGTATTCACTGGCTCTGACACAACCCCATCCGCTACTAGACACAGATTGTCAGCGATACGTTTTGCATCAGCTGGATCATGCGTGACCATGATCACTGTCCGTCCCGCAAGCCGCGATTTGACCAGATCAAGCATCTCGTCTTTCAACCCTGGTCCCAGCGCTGCAAAGGGCTCGTCAAGCAATACAATTGGCCGTCCCGCAAGCAGTATCCGCGCAAGCGCAGCACGGCTTTGCTGTCCGCCTGATAGTTGGCCGGGTTTACGTCCGCCCAGCTCTGCCAAACCAACATCTACCAGCACATCCTCCACGTTGGTTAGCTCCTCAACGCTTAATTTTAGCGTCCCGCGCAAACCCAAGCTTACGTTTTGTGCGACAGTCAGGTGGGGAAAAAGATTGTTATCTTGGAACAGAATACTGACAGGACGCTTTGCCACCACAAGTGTATCAATACGTGTTCCATTAAACGTAATCGTACCCGATTTAGCCAACAGAAACCCTGCGATGACAGATAGGAATGTGGATTTCCCTGCCCCTGATGGCCCCATAAGCGCGGTGATTTCCGCAGAATTTATCGCTATGTTACTCCGTAATTGAAAGTCGTCCTGCACCAATTCAAGATTTTCAAATGTCAGCATTGCCGCGCCCCCCTTGGTCGCAAATCCAAAATAGACCAAGACTTAGCGCAAGCAACAAAAGCGCCGCTCCTGCCGCTGCATCCATTCTGTAAGCTCCCATCAATCGGTACATCGCCAATGGCAGAGTTTCCTGTGCATCCCCCGCGAAAAGCGTGATGACCCCAAGGTCGCCCATAGAAAGCGCAACCGCCAGCCCCGCCCCAAATCCGATCTGCCTGCGCAGCCGTGGCATCATAATTCGTGTGACCCAGACGGTGGGTGATAACCCCAATGATGCACCAAGCCTGCCGAAATCAGTCTCTATTTTGGCAACCGCGGGTCTCACCACCCGTAGCGCGAAGGGCAACGCCAAGGTTGCGTTTGTCATAGCAGTGACACCAAGCGCCAGCTTTGCGGGATTGGCGAAGGGGTAAATGATCAAAAACAAGCCCGTGCCGATCACCAATGACGATGCCGCCAGTGGCAGCACCCCGATCATTGCCACCATCCGTCCGCCGTGCAGTGCCAGCGCAAGTGTCAGGCCCATGCATAGTGTCGCCGACGCAGTTGCAACGATAATCGAACGCCATGCCGCGCGCCAAATATCCGGTGGAAGTTCAAATAGCCCCGGAAGTCCGCGCCAGACGACCATGCCAAGGGGAAGGATTAGGAACAGGGCCGCCAAACTAATGTAGATTCCGTCGCGCACAGCGCTACCATCCCATCGCTGAACGCTACGACCTAACCCCGCACCTGACATATCTGCGATGCTGAACTTCCATGCTAGAAGCGCCGCACCTGCACAGATTCCGAATTGGATCGTTGCCAGCAACCCTGCCCGCCCAAGGTCAAAATCAAAACGTAACGCTTGATAGATTGCTAGCTCCACTGTCGTTGCACGCGGTCCGCCACCCAAAGTAAGCGCCACAGCAAAGCTGGTCAGGCAAATCAGAAAAACCACAAGGAATGCGCTAGGAAGCACCGAGCGCAACATCGGCCGCTCTAGCAGTGCACCGACAGGTGCACCAAGGCTGGCCGCAAGCCGGAACTGCTCGGACGGGATTGCCAGCCATCCTTGTAGAATCAGCCGCGTGACCAAAGGCATGTTAAAGAACACATGCGCCAAAACGACCCCATGGAAGCCGTAGATGTTGATCGGTGGCAGCCCTGTCCAGCCGAGTGCGTTATTCACGATCCCACTGCGCCCAAACACCGCTAAGATACCAAGAACAGCGACGACGACGGGGAGTAGGAAGGGCGCCCCAAGTAGGGTGATAAGTACGGATCGACCCCGAAACGTGCGCCGCGCCAAGGCCCGCGCCACGGGGATTGCGAACAGGCAGCTAATGGCGGCTGAAACCAGTGCTTGACTGATTGTGAACCGAATTGCCGACCAGTCTGCCGCACCTAATCCCGATGTGATGTCGGCACGAAGCATCACGGCGCTCAGGGTGCCGAGTGTCAAGGCGAGCACAAGCCCAGCGGCGATGCCACTGGGCCAGCGCGGGGTTATTGCGAAAGTGCTGTGCGCCATGCGTCAAGTGCCGTTGCACGGATTGCCAATGCTTGCTCGGGTGAGAAAAGCAGCGATTTCGTGGGGGTTAATAGTGTGTCGAAACCAGCGGGTAGCCCATCAGTTGGGGTGACCGCAGGGTACATCCAGTTGGTTGTTGCGATGACCGATTGGAAGGCGTCCGAGACCATAAAGGCCATGAATTGATCCGCCAGTTCTGGTTGATCGGTGCCGGCGACTTTGCCGGCCACTTCGACCTGCATGTAGTGTCCCTCGTCAAAAGCCCATGCCACTTTGCTGTCGTCGTCCTCTGCGATCAGGTGGTAGGCGGGCGATGTTGTGTAGGATAAGGCTGCGTCTGCTTCCCCCTCAAGAAATAGCCCGTAAGCCTCTGACCAGCCCGGTGTGACCGTGACGATGTTGTCCGCGAGATCAGCCCAAAGTGCGGGGGCCGCGTCGCCGTAAGCTGCCTGCACCCACATGAGGAGGCCGAGGCCTGGTGTGGAGGACCGTGGATCTTGGATCACGACTTTGCTCTCGCTGCCTGCGAGGGCGCGAAGAGACGTTGGTGCGGCCTCCCCTTTGTTGCCGACAAATGCGAAATAGCCCCAGTCGAAGGGTAGGAATTCCGCATCGTCCCATGTGATTGGCAGGGACAGATCAGCGGTGACGCCGTGTGGTGCGAATAGCCCTGTTTCACGTGCGGCGGCGGTCAGGTTCGTGTCTAAGCCCAACACGATATCGGCGTCTGTGCGCGGCCCTTCGAGTTGCAAGCGCGCGAGGAGCGCAGCACCGTCGCCCGCCCCTACAAATTGAAGGTCACAGGCGCAGGTCTCTTCAAATGCCGCTTCAATCGCAGGACCAGGTCCCCAGTCGCTGGTGAAGCTGTCGTAAGTCAAAACAGTCAGCACGGGCGTATCAGCCAAAGCAGGAGTTGCCAAAGCGAGTGCCGTAGCAGCTGTCAGCATGATTGGTTTTTGCATCATATCCTCCAAATGCGACGAGCGGATTGGGGGACAGCATGATTGCCAGACCTTCCCTCCGCCGGTCTTAACCGGTTCAGGTTCAACGGGTCCGCTTGCGCATCTCAGCCAGATTGGCCCCCCGAGGTATCACTTTGGTAGGGCGGAAGCTTCCATAACACAAGGGATAGATATTTAGCCGTTATTTACGGGCAGGCGAAAATAGCGCCCTGCGAGATTAAAAACCTGAAGGAAATAAAGTGATTGGTGGCTCTGCTGCCGTAAGCATGACGCATTTGCGCAGCGCCCACCAAGTCTTTGACCGATAGCCAAAGCACAAAGTTGTCAGATATTTTGCTGGAATACGGTCCAGCGAATGTGTCGTCTGATGAAGCGAAAGCGGTTGACGAGACTGGTAAGTCTGAGGGTGATCATCCGCCGCCGCCAGGCGAAGCGGATCAGAAAGGTAGCGTTGATAGTGTCGCAATTTAGCTGCGAAGTGACATCATCGACAGCTTTGGTAATACGGAAATGACCAAAAAAACATGGGTCCCGGCTTCGGAGTAACTTGAAGAGAATGGCGCGAGTTCAATCGACGCCATGGCTGATATTCAAGTTTGACGAAACTGGGCGTGTGATTTGAGCGGAAACCCATAAGATGCATGTGCTTCTGCCACAATTCAGCTCACAGTAAGCGGCTGGGGCTTTTCCAAGCCGCCCGTTTGCCTTATCGGGGATGCAAAGGAGCATTCCCATGTCGATGAACACATTTGGCCATCTTTTTCGGTTCACCACTTGGGGCGAAAGCCACGGATCTGCGTTGGGCGCCACGATCGACGGATGCCCGCCGAATGTGCCGATTGATCCGAGCATAATCCAGCAATGGTTAAACAAGCGCCGTCCGGGATTGAACAAGAACACAACCCAGCGCCAAGAGGCTGACGCCGTTGAAATCCTGTCGGGCGTGTTTGAGGGTGTCACCACGGGTACGCCTATTCAACTGATGATCCGCAACACTGATCAGCGATCCAAGGATTACGGTGATATCGCCAATACGTTCCGGCCCGGCCATGCGGACATCACATACCACCAGAAGTATGGTGTGCGTGATTATCGTGGTGGTGGCCGTTCATCGGCACGTGAAACTGCGGCGCGCGTTGCTGCGGGCGGTGTTGCGCGCGAAGCGTTTGCCGCCATTGCGCCGAGCGTTCAGATCAAAGGGTACATGACCCAAATGGGAACCAAGCAGATCGACCGCGCAAAGGTTGATTGGGCTGAGATTGATCGCAATGATTTCTTTTGTCCTGACGCGGATGCTGCGGTTGAGTGGAACGATTATCTGGCGTGGCTTCGCAAGGATGATCACAACTCGGTTGGCGCGATTATTGAGGTCGTCGCTCGCGGCGTTCCCGCTGGAATTGGCGCACCTGTTTATGCCAAGTTAGATACTGATCTCGCGGCCGCCATGATGTCGATTAATGCCGTAAAAGGCGTTGAGATTGGCGAAGGTATGAATGCTGCGTCATTGACGGGCCGCGACAATGCCGACGAAATCTTCATGGGGAATGACGGGCATCCTGTTTACTCATCCAACCATGCAGGTGGGATTTTGGGTGGGATCAGCACGGGCCAAGATTTAGTTGTGCGTTTCGCCGTCAAACCAACGTCGTCAATCCTAAGCCCACGCAAGTCGATCCGCATGGATGGTTCGCCGATGGAAGTTGTAACCAAGGGCCGCCATGATCCTTGTGTCGGTATTCGTGCCGTTCCCGTTGGCGAAGCGATGATGGCCTGTGTGATTCTTGATCACTTACTGCTAGATCGCGGCCAAACCGGTGGTGTGAGAGGTAAAATCGGATGATGTTACGCACCGCCCTACGTGCGTATTTGAGCGCAACCGGCGGTGGTGATGCAGCGCACGATGTTTCGCATACTGATCGTGTATGGGCGAATGCGCAGGTAATTTCAGGTGGTGAGATGCCATGCGATATGACGGTTCTTTTGGCCGCGTGTTACCTGCATGATTTAGTCTCACTACCAAAAGACAGCCCTGAGCGGGCGGGCGCATCCGCGTTGTCTGCGCAAGCTGCGAGACCCGTTTTAGCTGGTTTGGGGTTGTCAGACGCACAAATCATCGCGGCCTGCCATGCGATTGAGGCACACAGCTTTTCCGCCAATATTACGCCCGAAACCTTAGAGGCGAAAGTTCTGCAAGATGCGGATCGGATTGAAGCGCTGGGTGCGATTGGGATCGCGCGTTGCTTTGCGACGACTGGCGTCTTGGGCGGTGCGTTATTTCATGGCGTAGACCCGTTTGGCACGGCCCGCCCATTAAACGACAAGGCCTATGCGGTTGATCATTTCAAGACCAAGCTGCTTGGGTTGCCAGAGACAATGCAGACCAAAACTGGCAAAATGCTGGCAGAAGATCGCGCGAACGTACTGCGCGATTTTCTGGATCAATTGGCAAGTGAATTGGATGTGTCTGCAAGCGGCTGGTGACTATTTAGGTAGCGGCTGTTTAGACAGTTGCACCGCCAAGATTGCCCCTGCGATAATTGCCACGCCCAGCACGTCGATCCATCCCAAGGTTTCGCCCAATAATACTGCTGCGATTGCGACGCCGAGGAAGGGGTTGAGGAAGTGGAACGTCGACGCCTTCACAGCACCGATCCGTCCGACGAGCAGAAACCAGACCCAAGTGGCCAGCAATCCCGGCACAAGAGTCGTATAGAGGAAGGCCACAACGAGTTGCCAGTTCCACGTCACATTGAAGGTTTCAAATGCGATTGCTGGACCGGCCAAGAGCGCGCTACCGACGAGCATTTGCAACCCTACGATCATAAGCACGTTGCCGCCCGAGCTTGCACCCAATACCGCAAGCGTTGCGATTGTTAATGAGATCACGCCGAGGATGCACAGTGCCAAACCAAACGGATCAACTCCGCCTTGCAGTCGCGCACCCATGATGATGCTGACCCCGATGACCCCTGCAACCAGCCCTGAAATACCCAATGGACGGATACGTTGGCCCATAAAAAGCCAGCCCGCGAGGGCCACGAGAAGTGGCATTGTTGAGGCGATAATTGCCGCGAGCGAAGCTTGGATAGTTTGCATCGCGATGAAGTTCATGCCGAGGTAAAGTGCGTTTTGGCAAAGTCCAAAAATGGCAACGCCGAGCCATTGCTTGCGACTAAGTTGCATCGTTTGGCCAAGTAACTTTGCCATCGTGATGCCGATGATTCCTGACACTAAAAATCGCAGACAGAGCGCAGTAAGGGGTGGCGCGAATTCGACAATAATGCGCGCGGAGGTAAATGCCGATGACCACATCGCAGCAAAGGCGAGGCCCATAAGAATCGCTTTAATGTCCATTTGCCTGCGGTCCATTTAAAAACTTGGAATGATCAAAAAATGCAAAAAGGCCATCCAATCTGGACGGCCCTTTCACGAATTCTAAGTGTCACGACTTAGTCGTTTACAGAATCTTTCAGCGCCTTCGCGATTGTCATTTTGACAACTTTGTCTGCGTCTTTTTTGATCTGCTCGCCAGTGGCAGGGTTACGCACCATGCGCTCTGGGCGTTCGCGGCAATAGATTTTGCCAACGCCTGGAAGTGTCACAGCGCCGCCACCAGATACTTCGCGTGTGATCAGGTTACAAACGGCATCAAGTGCTGCGCCTGCGGCTTTTTTGTCTGCGCCCATCTCTTCTGCAAGTGCTGCAACAAGTTGTGCTTTAGTCATTGGTTTTGCCATTTTCTGGTCTCCATCTTTTCGCCCAATTTGTAGGGCCTCATGTGCGCACAGTTAACGGTATCTTGTGCCTGTCCACAACGATAGTTGCGCAAAAAAACACCCGTTTTGGCACTTTTTTGCTGCTTTTTGGGGCTTCAGAGGAAAGCGGTCTCTTCAAAACTACGCAACTTGCGACTATGGATCCTTTCAAGTGGCATTTCGCGTAGTATTTCCATGGCCTGAATGCCGATGCGCAGGTGGCTTGCGACCTGTGTTTTATAGAAATCCGACGCCATTCCGGGCAGTTTCAACTCGCCATGCAGAGGCTTATCGCTAACACAAAGCAGGGTGCCGTAAGGAACTCGAAAACGGAATCCGTTGGCCGCGATTGTCGCACTTTCCATGTCCAAAGCGATAGCACGAGACTGCGAAAGCCGCTGCACTGGTCCTGAATGCTCCCGCAATTCCCAGTTTCGGTTGTCGATTGTGGCAACGGTGCCAGTGCGCATGATCCGCTTCAACTCGAACCCTTGAAGTTCTGTCACATTTGCCACTGCGGTCTCGAGCGCGATCTGGATTTCGGCCAATGCGGGGATTGGCACCCAGACGGGAAGGTCGTCGTCCAGCACATGATCTTCGCGCAGGTAGGCATGGGCGAGAACGTAGTCGCCCAACCGCTGCGAATTGCGCAGCCCAGCGCAGTGCCCGACCATCAACCACGCGTGTGGTCGTAGCACGGCGATGTGGTCGGTGGCGGTTTTGGCGTTGGACGGACCCACACCGATATTGACCAAAGTGATGCCGCCACCGCCTTTTCGTTTCAGATGGTAGGTCGGCATTTGCGGTAGTTTCGCGGGCACGGGCAAGGGCGCACTTGGGTCTGTAATTTCGATATTTCCGGTGCCCACAAAGCTGGTGTAGCCGCTATCTGGATCGGCCAGAACGTGCCGTGCGTAGGATTCAAATTCCTCGACGTAGAATTGATAGTTGGTGAACAGCACGTGGTTTTGAAAATGCTCGGCTGCGGTGGCTGTATAGTGTGACAGCCGCGCCAATGAATAGTCGATCCGTTGTGCTGTGAAAGGAGCAAGTGGGCGCGCGCCGTCGGGATAGACGAACCCGTTGCCGTTCACGATACTATCGTGGGTCGTGGACAGATCAGGCACGTCAAAACTATCGCGAAGTGTGAAATCCAAGCTACCGTCTTGCGGTACTGAGATGTTTGCATCGTTGGCCACCGCAAAATGCACTGGCATTTCAGTAGTGGAAATGCCGATCACGACAGGCACGCCGTGGCTCTCAATAATCAGACCGATTTGTTGTGTCAGGTAATGTTCAAACAGATCAGGCCGCGTGACGGTTGTGGCGTATTCACCCGGTTCGGCAACGTGTCCAAATGACAGACGAGTGTCGGTTTTGGCGTGGCTTGTCGTGGTGAAGCGAATTTCAGGATAGTAAGCCCGAATACGCGCATCCGGTTGACCGCTGGTAATCGCCTCGTTGAAGTTGCGGCCCAAGAAGTTGGTGGCCGTATTATACAGGTCTTGTAGCCGCGCGACGGCGGCCTTGGCGTCCATGAAGCTTTCGTGTGCGGGCGTATCGGGCGTCCGAATTTGGATGTTCATTCAGTGTCCTCAAATAGGTCTGTGATCTCGAACTTGGTCACGTCAACCAAACCCAGATCAGAAATACGTAACGCGGGTATGACAACAAGCGCGAGAAGTGAGTGTTGCATGTAGGCGTTGTTTAATGTGCAGCCACAGATCGCCATCGCGGCGACCATCTCGTCGGCTTTTGCTGCGACTTGCGCCGCTGGCCTATCAGACATCAAGCCTGCGATGGGCAGTTTGACGAGCGACAGTTCGCGGCCATCTTTCCAAACGGTGACGCCGCCGCCGACTTCGCCCAAGCGGTTTGCCGCCAGCGCCATGTTTGTGCGGTCTGTGCCTACCACAATCATATGATGGCTGTCATGTGCGACTGTAGATGCGATAGCCATGTCGCCTGTGTAGCCAAAGCCTGACACGAAGCCGTTCACCACGTCACCAGTTGCGCGGTGCCGTTCCACGAGCGCGATTTGGCAGGTGCCGGTTGCACCTTCAACGATACCGTTGTTGACGGGGAGGTTAGCGGTGAGTGCCTCAGTCGGGGCTTGGTTTTCGACAACGCCGATGACTTTGGCGGTCACGGTGTTTTTGCCGCTGGGGGCTTTGATCTCGAAATCGGTATCGGTCAGGACCTTGCCCATGTTGACGGTTTTGCGCGCACTGTCGGGCCAAGCGTAGTGCGGACAGGTCACGGTGATTTTACCGTCTTTAGCGACTGTTTTACCGCGTGCGATAACGTGTTCTATCGGCAGGGTTTTCAGGTCGGAGGTCAAGATCATATCGGCCCGCCTGCCCGGTGCGATGGAGCCTAATTCGCGCTCTAACCCGAAGTGTGTGGCGGTGTTGATTGTTGCCATTGCCATTTGCAGGGCGATCAGCGGGTCACAGCCGCAATCGATCGCGTGCCGCACAACGCGGTTCATATGCCCGTCGTTGACCAGCGTGCCAGAGTGACAGTCGTCGGTGCAGAGGATAAAGTTGCGCGGATCGAGGCCTTTTTCGGTCACGGCAGTGATCTGGCTTTTGACGTCATACCATGCCGACCCAAGCCGCATCATCGACTTCATACCAAGGCGCACGCGCGCGATTGCGTCGGCCTCGGCGGTGCCTTCGTGGTCGTCGGCGGGGCCACCTGCGACATAGGCTGAGAATGCATTGCCTTTGTCAGGGCTGGCGTAGTGGCCGCCCACTATTTTGCCTGCATTCATGGTTGCAGCCATTTCGGCGAGCATCTGCGGATCGCCGTTCACCACGCCGGGAAAGTTCATCATTTCGCCAAGGCCGATGATGCCGGGCCATGCCATTGCCTCGGCCACGTCTTGCGCAGAAATCTCAAAGCCTGTTGTCTCCAAGCCCGGCGCGGAGGGGGCGCAAGATGGCATTTGGGTGTAGATATTAACGGGCTGCATCAATGCTTCGTCATGCATCATGCGCACACCCGCCAACCCAAGCACGTTAGCGATCTCGTGGGGATCGGTGAACATTGTGGTCGTGCCGTGCGGGATGACAGCGGCAGCGAATTCGGCGGGGGTCAGCATGCCAGATTCGATGTGCATATGCCCGTCGCAAAGGCCGGGGATCAGGTATCGGTCATTCGCCTCGATGATTTTTGTATCAGATCCGATGCAGTGGGACGCGTCGGGGCCAACATAGGCGAAACGCCCGTCAGCCACGGCCACTTGCCAACCGTCCAGTATTTCGCGGGTTTGCACATTCACCAGCTTGCCGCCGCGCACGACCAAATCGGCGGGACTTCGCCCTGCAGCGACGGCGACCAAGCGGGGGGCGACTTCGGCCCAAGATTTGATGATATTTTCCATCCCCAAATGTTTCACCGATTCTCAAAGGGATCAAGGGGGTCTAAAGGGGCGCTACAAAAAAGGCCGCTTGCGCAATGCAAACGGCCCGTTTCAATTGTCAGCTAGAAGAGCCTATTCGAGCGACACGATAAATGCATAAATATCGGCAGCTTGTTGCGCGTCGCGCACCTTATAGGCCATTTTGCCGCGTGCGCGTGCGTCGTCCGTTGCTTCACGCAACCAACCAGTTGGGTCTTGGACGTAGCCTGAGAAAGTTTCTTCATCCCAGACCATGCCAGCTTCACCAGCAACGACAAGACTATCGCCGTAGCGGAAACCTTCTTCAGAACCCAATGAGCGCCCAGCGATACCGTAAAGGTTCGGGCCTGTTTTTGCGCTGCGGCCCGCAAGCACTTCGCCAGCGGCATTACTCACAACGTGGCAAGACAAACACTGGCGGTCAAATTGCTCTGCTCCAGCGGTCACGTCGCCTTCTGCAAGTGCAGGTAAGGCAAGGGCTGTGAAGATTGCAACTAGAGGAAGAGTTCTCATATCAGTTTTCCTTTTGATCAAACGACCACAGGGACAATCCCCGCTTGAGTCGTTACATAGTGTTTTTTGCACTGCTATCCAATAACAAGTTAGTGGTCGTGCGTTGTGGCCATAGCCTCTACATTAAAGACAATAGCGACATCGCCTGCATTCTCGAACGTCAATGTCGCGGGAATTTCTTCGCCGATTTCAAAAGGATCACCTTTGAGCCCCATGAACATTACGTGCTTACCGCCCGGTGCAAACGTGACGTTGCCACCCGCAGGCACAACGATGCCCTCGGCAAGATGTGTCATCGTCGCAACCCCATCGGTCACGGTGGAATCGTGCATCATCACACGCGGGAATTCCGCACTAACGGCAAGCAAACGGTCGTCGATATCGCCGTTGTTAGTCAAGTTGAAATAGCCCGCGCCTGACATGGCTGACGTGATCGTTTCATGCGCAATCGGGTGGTCGATCACAAGATCCCCAACCTTATAGTCATTCGCTGCGCCAAGCATTGGCATGCAAAATAGCCCCAAAGAGAGTAGAATATGTTTCATCATTGGCCGTCCTTTACGCGCCAAAATAGAATAGCGACCCAGGTGATGCCAGACCGCCGTTAATGTCAAAGCGTCGCAGGGCCATTTCCCGCCGCTTTGTTATTTATTCTGCGGCGACCTGATCATCCACTTTCTCGACACGCACCGCCGAGAACTTGAACTCCGGAATTTTGCCAAATGGATCGACTGCAGGGTTGGTCAGGATATTAGCGGCGGCCTCGACATAGGCGAAAGGCAGAAACACCATATCAGGTGAAATTGCGCGGTCAGATCGCGCCATGATTTCGATTGATCCGCGCCGCGTGGTTAACCTCAGCATGCCTCCCGGCTCAACGCCTAACTTGCGCAGAGTTGATGGATGAAGCGAGCAGTTTGCTTCTGGTTCCATCGCATCTAAGACCTTCGACCGTCTCGTCATGGACCCCGTGTGCCAATGCTCTAGCTGCCGCCCTGTAGTCAGGATCATCGGGTACTCCGAATCCGGTACTTCATCGGGTGCAATCAGATCCGCAGGGGTGAATTTTGCACGCCCGTCTTGGCGTGGGAACCCGTCTGCGAACACAATCGGCTGCCCCGGATCGGTGGGGGAAAGTGAAGGATAGGTGACTGCGCCCTCCCGCTCCAGGCGGTCCCAAGTGATATTGTTAAACGATTTCATCAACTCACCCATCTCCGCAAAGACTTCGCGCGGGTGGGTGTAAGTCCAGCCAAGCCCAAGCCGTTTGGCCAGTTCAACCTCAATCCACCAATCTTCTTTTGCATCGCCCGGAGGCGCGACAGCAGGGCGGCCCATTTGGACCTGACGATTAGTGTTTGTGACTGTACCCGATTTTTCCGCAAAAGCAGAGGCGGGCAAAATCACATCGGCATAGTTTGCCGTTTCCGTGATGAAGATGTCTTGCACAATCAGGTGCTTGAGTTTTGCCAATGCGTCGCGTGCATGTTCCACATCAGGGTCGGACATCGCGGGGTTTTCGCCCAAGATATACATGCCGTGAATATCACCGTCGTGCACCGCATCCATGATCTCGGTGACAGTCAGACCTTTTTGCGCAAGCAGTGGTTCATTAATCGCGTCAGCGGCCAAGTCACGCGCCCAGACTTCGGCGAAACGCGAACGGACGCCATCGTCGGTGACGGACTGCATATCAGGCAAGAACATCGGGATGAGCCCCGCATCGGACGCACCTTGCACATTATTTTGGCCGCGCAGAGGGTGTAAGCCAGTACCAGAGCGGCCCACGTTACCCGTCATCAACGCGAGGCTGATGAGGCAGCGCGAATTATCGGTGCCGTGAATATGTTGTGACACACCCATGCCCCAGAATATCATACCAGCTTTTGCGCCCGCAAATGTGCGGGCAACGTCGCGGATGACGTCAGCTTCAATGCCGCAAATTTTCGACATTTTCTCGGGCGTGAAGTTGGCGAGGTGGGCTTTCTCGGCTTCCCAGTTTTCGGTGAATTTGGAGATGTAAGTCTCGTCGTAAAGCTCCTCTTCCACGATCACATGGCATATTGCATTTAGCATCGACACGTCCGCGCCAGGGCGGAATTGCAGCATGTGGGAGGAGTGGCGTTTCAGAGCCTGTCCGCGTGGGTCCATGACGATGAGCTTGCCGCCGCGCTTGGCAAATTGTTTGAAATAGGTCGCGGCGACGGGGTGATTTTCAACAGGGTTGGCGCCGATCACGATGGCCACATCTGCGTTTTCAATCTCGTTAAATGTCGCAGTCACCGCGCCCGATCCGACGTTTTCCATCAAAGCGGCAACAGATGATGCGTGGCAAAGTCTGGTGCAGTGGTCGACGTTGTTGTGGCCAAACCCTTGGCGGATCATTTTTTGGAACAGGTAGGCTTCCTCGTTGGTGCATTTGGCTGAGCCGAAGCCCGCAACAGATGCGCCGCCTTTGTCAGCTTTCAGGTCCAACAACCCCTTGGCTGCGAAATCGAGCGCCTCGTCCCATGAGGCTTCGCGGAAGAATTCGGCGAAGTTTCCGGGGTCCACGTTCAGCCCTTTTGCGGGGGCATCGTCGCGGCGGATCAGGGGTTTTGTCAGGCGGTGATCGTGGTGGATGTAGTCGAACCCAAAGCGGCCTTTTACACACAACCTTCCTTCGTTTGCGGGACCGTTGATGCCTTCGACGAATTTGACTTTGCCATCTTTGACCTTGAGCGAGATTTGGCAGCCAACGCCGCAGAACGGGCAGACGCTGTCGACTTCACTATCAAAATCCGCACTGTCGCCAACTTGGTTTTCATCGGTCACAGTGGCGGGCATGAGCGCCCCTGTTGGGCAGGCTTGCACACATTCGCCACAAGCCACACAAGAACTATCACCCATCGGGTCGTCCATGTCGAAAACCGGGTAAGCGTTGTGGCCGCGCCCTGCCATGCCGATGACGTCGTTGACCTGCACTTCACGGCAGGCGCGCACGCAGAGGCCGCATTGGATACAGGCGTCGAGGTTGACGGACATGGCGACGTGGGATGAGTCGAGCAATGGCACGAAATCAGGCTCTAACTTCGGGAAACGGCTAGTTTTGATGCCTTGCGCATCGGCCATGTCCCAGAGGTGAGAGGACTTGTCGTGGGCAATATCTTGGGTCGGCTGATCGGCGACAAGCATTTCCATGACCATCTTGCGCGCTTGCACTTCGCGAAGCTGATCGGTGGTGACCACCATGCCCTCGGACGGTTCGCGAATGCAGGATGCAGCTAATGTTCGTTCGCCTTCAATCGCGACCATACAGGCGCGGCAGTTGCCATCAGAGCGGTAACCCGGTTCGGGTTTGTGGCATAGGTGCGGGATGATCAGGCCGCGTCCGTTTGCAATCTCCCAGATCGTAGCGCCCTTCTCGGCTTCGACAGATTTACCATCAAGTGTGAATGTAATTTTTGACATTAGATTTCATCCTTGAAGTGAGTCATGACCATTTTAATCGGATTAGGAGCTGCTTGACCAAGGCCGCAGATCGAGGCGTCGACCATTGCGGTTGATAGCTCGGTCAGAAGCCCTTGATCCCACTTGTCGGCCTGCATCAGCTTGACTGCCTTTTCGCAGCCGACGCGGCAGGGTGTGCATTGGCCGCAGCTTTCGTCTTCAAAGAAACGTAGCATATTTAGGGCGGCGTCGCGGGCGCGGTCTCGCTCGGACAGTACCACGACAGCTGCCGATCCGATGAATGTACCGTGCGGTTGCAATGTGTCGAAATCGAGCGGGATGTCGTGAAGGCTGGCGGGGAGCAGGCCAGAGGACGGCCCGCCCGGTTGGTATGCTTTGAACACCTCACCGTCGGCCATACCGCCGCATGCCGCGATGATATCGGTGATCGTAGAGCCCGCGGGCAGCAGATACATGCCTGCATTTTTGACGCGTCCTGATACCGAGTAACTGCGTAATCCGATGCGCCCGTTTTTCTCGGTACTGTTCAAGCACTCGGGGCCTTCGCGCACGATTTTCGCGACCCACATCAGGGTCTCGACGTTGTGAACAAGCGTGGGTTTTCCAAAGATACCAACCTGAGCGACAAACGGCGGGCGGTGACGCGGGATGCCGCGTTTGCCTTCAATACTTTCGATCATCGCGGATTCTTCGCCGCAAATGTAGGCGCCCGCGCCGCGCCGCAAGTCGATGTAGCCCGCAGGGACAATGCCCGCAGCCTCAAGTTTTGCAATTTCAACGGCCAGAATA